>Ga0310695_10002137_pt1 | contig 42682 bp, 36 predicted proteins | sample RumenRJG_04DNA_FD_203882 | JGI IMG/M metagenome (GOLD analysis project Ga0310695, IMG submission 203882) | Bovine rumen microbial communities from Lethbridge, Alberta, Canada - RJG_04 (v2) (version 2) | ecosystem: Host-associated > Mammals > Digestive system > Stomach > Rumen | place: Canada... | reverse complement strand
GTCATACTATCAAAATTTTCCGTTTTATTACGGATTTTTTGAAAAATTGGGCATTGATGTTGTTGTTTCGGATAAAACTACAAATAAAACAATAAATTCCGGCTGCAAATATGTAGTTTCGGAAACTTGTCTGCCTATAAAAGTTTTTGTGGGACACGTTATTAATCTCCTTGATAAAGGAATTTCTGATATTTTTATTCCGTCAATACAATCAATCGGATATAAAATAAATAATTGCAGTAAAATCAGAGGACTTCCCGAAATAATCAGAAATGTAATCGATAGACCGATTAATATAATTGAGCCTACTTTGGATAAAACCGAAAATATTGGATTTTATGATTTTTGGTATGAAACTGCAAAAGGAATAGGAATAACAGATAAAAAACTCATAAAACGAGCCATTGAAAACGGCTGGGAAAAATATAATAACTTCATTTCTATGACAAACAAGGGCATTCCTTATACGACTGCACTTAAAAATGCTGTTGAGGGTGTTTATGAAAACAAACGCCTTGAAACCGTAAAACCTCTCTCTATTGTTATTATGGCTCACGGTTACAATCTATTTGACGAAAGAATTTCGCTAAATTTAATAAAAAAACTTGAAAAAATGGACATCAAAGTTTACACCTCTTTAAATGTCAAAAGAGAAGATTCTATTAAATCGATTAATGAACTCGGAGAACTTTTATATTGGGCAAACGAAGTTGATTTAACGGGTGTAGCGGCATATTGTATGCTGAATAATAAAATAGACGGAATAATATCACTATCTGCATTCGGCTGCGGGCCTGATTCCCTTATGACAGATGAAATCGACTATCACGCAAAAAATAAAAATATTCCTATGCTTCATCTGACAATTGACGAACATACGGGAGAAGCAGGTTTTGTAACAAGATTGGAAGCATTTGTCGATATGCTGACAAGAAAAAAACGAAATAATTTAATTAAAAATACTCCCAAAGAAAATAAAATTGAAACTAATTATTCGGAAAAAATCACGGCAGAAGTTTCCTAAAACTACCATTTAAATTATGAAATCAACAGAACAACAACGTAAAAATTTTTATAAATCTCTTGGTGTAATTCATATTCATACTTTGCATTCAGATGGAACGGAAGATGTTGAAAAAATATCAAAAACGGCAAAAGCCTGCGGAATTGATTGGATTATAATTACTGACCATAATAATTTTGATGTCAAAGAAGGAATAATTAACGGTATTACGGTTATTAAAGGTGAAGAAATTTCATGGTATGATCAAAACCACTATTTGTGTTTAGGAATAGATAAATTTATTTCACCATCTGAAAATATTGCAGATAAAATAGAAGAGGTCAAAAAAAACGGAGGTTTTGGGTTTGCAGCCCACCCTGACGAAAGAGATAAAAGACAAAATTCAAAACAAGCAATAAAATGGCTTGACAAAACTGTTATTCCTGACGGAGTAGAAATTTGGAATTGGTTTTCTCAATGGGGAGATAACTATAACAGCAAAAATATTTTCACCATTGCTTACTCATATTTTTTCAGGCATAAACTCGTGAAAAAACCTTGGCAGGAAACCTTGAATTGGTGGGATAAATTAAATAACGAAAAAAAAGAAATTGTACCCGCAATAGGTGGAATAGATGCACACGCACTAAAAATCAGAGATTATATTATTCCTGTTACCGTTTTCCCATATAAAACAACTTTTAAAACAATCTCGAATCAAATCTTCACGGAAGGACCTTTAAAAGATGATTTCAAAGAGAGAAAAGAACAAATTTTAAATGCTTTAAAAAAAGGCAACAACCTTATAATTAACCGAAAAACATATAAAAAAGCACCTGAAATTTTTGTAAAAAACTCAAATGAAACAATATATTGCGGAGAAAAAATTAAACTTGATGAAAATACCTATTTAAATTTTAATTGTGATAAACAAGTATATTTAAAAATATACAGAAACGGTATTGAAATTTTTAGCGGAATAACAAAAAACGAAAAAACAAGAATTAAAGAAAGCGGGAAATACAGAATTGAAGCGGAAATAAACGGATACGGATACGTATATTCAAACCCGTTTGTTGTATCTGAAAGGGATAACTTTTGAAGAATACGGAAAAAAAATTAAATAAAAGCAGGTATTCTCAGAGAGATAACTCCGTACCCACAAAAGACAGGGTTGTTGCGTGGCCAAGAATGGGGAATATAGACCTGTCTATGTACGCTCTTGTAAGTTCTCTGGGCGTAAAAATCGTTATGCCACCGAAAAATTCAAATGAAGCACTTGAAATAGGCGTAAAAAACAGTATTGAGGGTATTTGCCTACCATATAAGTTAAACCTTGCAAACTATATTATGGCACTCGAAAAAGGAGCAAATACATTGATGATGTTTCAGGCTCCGGGGTCTTGCAGATTCGGAAACTATACAAAAATGGCTCAAAAAACCCTTGAGAAAATGGGCTATAAATTTGATATGGTCGTTTTTGACATGTACCAAAGCAAGATGAAGCAAACCCTTGAAGCATTTTGGCATGTCACAAGATGTATAAACCCTTACAGATACTACAAGGGTTTTAGTACAGGGTTTAATAAGGCTTTCGCAATAGATACAGCCGAAAGACTTTTATTTTACACAAGACCTAGAGAAATCAATAAGGGAGATGCCGAAAAATGTTACAAAAAATGGTATCAAATAATCTCAGATACTAATAGTGTCATAGAGTGTAAAAAGCTCAAAAAAAGAGTAATTGAGGATTTTAACAAAATACCGATTGATAAAGAGAAATTTGTACCGAAAGTTTATTTACTCGGAGAATTTTTTGTTCTTTTAGACCCATATACAAATCAGGAAATTGAAAAAACATTAGGTGATTTGGGTGTTGAAGTTCAAAGACAGATATTCTTTTCGGATTGGCTAGAGCATGTACTAAAGCCGTCATTATTTTATAAAAAAGAGTCGCACAGAGAAAGGTGTGTACGATTTGCTAAAGATTACATGAAACGGGCAATAGGCGGTGAATGCATTGAAACAGTAGGTGATACGGTTTTTGCGGCAAGAAACGGAATTGATGGTATAATACATATAATGCCATTTACTTGTATGCCGGAAATCGTGGCACAAAATATTTTACCAAAAGTAAGTAAGCAGGAAAATATTCCCGTACTTGAACTCGTACTTGACGAGCAGACAGGTAAAGCAGGTAATATTACGAGAATCGAGGCATTTGTCGATTTAGTCAAAAGAAAAAAAATGAGGACTCAAAATGAAATCAAGAAATAATATGACACTTGAAAGAATAAAATATTACAGACATTTGTTTGGCGGAGCATTGGAATGTATCCAAAGCAGACTGTCAAAAAATCCAAAACCTTTATGTTTTTCGCTGATGGTTACCGCAAAATGCAACTGCAACTGCGACTTTTGTTTTTGGAAACACAAAAAAGAAAATGAGGAAATGTCTTTACAGGAAATTCAAAGACTCATAAAAGAAGCAGGTGAAATCGGTTATATGGACAGTATCCTATGGGGCGGAGAACCTCTTTTAAGACAAGATTTTACAGAAATTTGTAAAGCCTCTCACGATGCTGGCTTATACACAAAAATCGCGACAAACGGCTGGTTTTTGGAAGAAAACCCCGGTTTTGCCGAATATACCGACTTATCTTTTATTTCATTAGATGCCATCGGAAAAGCACACGATGATATAAGACACCTGCCCGGAATTTGCGACAGAGTTATGAACGGTATTGAATACCACAAAATTCACTCACCAAAAATGAGAATTTACATTTGTTGCACGGTTTCCGCAAAAACAGATTTTGAACAAATAAAAGAAGTTGCACAGTACTGCAAAGATACGGATATTTTATTGTATTTTACCGTTAATAAATCAAATCAAACCCTTGAAGATGCTCAAAACGTAAAAGAAACAGAACTTGAAACAGATAAACTTTCTGAAATATTCATAAAAATCAAAGAATTGAAAAAGCAAGGTTATCCCGTAAGAAACTCTTATTACTTTATGGATTACATTATAGAAAAGAAAAACTACTATGAGTGTCATTGGCCGAGAATAGCAACCGTTATCTATTCAAACGGCGAAATGCTGAGATGTTATGACAGAAAACCATTCATAAGCGTAAAAGACAGACCTTTAAAAGATGTTATAAAAGACCCGTTATTTATTGAAACAGTCAATAAATGTAAGGATTGCAAATTGGCATGTGTCGGAAATTATGCGCTTGATGCGTCAGGGCTCTGGAAGCTTGAATGGCCTGCGATTAAGTCATTAATGGAAATTGCAATTACTTAGTTGATTGTGTATATTCTTCATGCAATAATTAAGAAAAATATTATACGTGAGGAATATATGAATACTTTGAAAAAATTTTTCGCAGCTTTTTTGATGATATCGTTTAGTTCTATAAATGCAGTTTTTGCTGCTGATGATTTAGAAGCAAAAATAATAAAAAATACTGACGTTTTCGAAAATAATTACCAAAATGCAAAAGAAACATCACCTAAAAATTTAAGTCCTACAGAAAAGATATTTAATAAAGCCGAAAGTATTCGTTCTGGGAATATATTGTACCAACAAGGTTATAATTTCCATTTTTCAATGAGCAATAGAACTTCAACAGGTAAATATGGAAATGATTATAAACTCAGTATAGGCGAAAAAGTCAATGTATATTTATACGGAGAATCCGTTGATGTAATGGCAATGTCAGGAAACGACCTGTTAAAGCCATTAACACAAACTGAAGTCGGTTCAAATGGAACTCTTTATATTCCGGGAATTGGTCCTGTAAAAGCAGAAAATAAAACATTAGGTCAAGTTGAAAATGAAGTAAATAGCCTCGCCAGAAATAAATACGATAATATTAATATAAAACTTACTATAACTTCAGGTGCAGAGTTTTCTGTATTTGTATATGGTGAAGTTAACAGACCCGGAAAAGTTTATATAGGAAATAACTCATCTATTTTAGATGCATTAGGTATGGCGGGCGGAGTTAAAAAAACAGGTACTCTAAGAAATATAAAATACAACAATACGACTATCGACTTATATAAAGCGATATTTTTAGGAAATGACAGTCATATTTTAGTAAAACCAAATGACGTAATTTTTGTTGACAAAATCGGGGAAGTTGTTGCCGTAAAAAACGGAGTTCAAGTTCCAGGTATTTATGAAATGAAAAAAGGTGAAACAATAAAAAATCTTGTAAAATATGCAGGAGGACTTCTCCCAACCACAGAATCCTCTGAAATTACACTCGTAGGGTTTGACGAAGTTCAAGGACAAAAAGCAGCTGTAAATATTTCTTGGAACAAGTATAAAACAACAAAGTTATCAAGTGGTGATATCATAGAATTTAAAGAATTATTTAACGGTGTAGAAAATACGGTAACAATCCAAGGTAATATTAAACACCCAGCAACTGTTGCATACAAAAAAGGAATGCGTCTTTCTGACCTTTTGAAAAATGAAAATGAATTAATGGAAGAAACATTTATTACTCAAGCAGTTATAAGAAGAATATCGGGGAAAGACAAAAAAGTTGAAACTATTCCTGTATTTCTAGAAGACTTTTTCGCAGGTGTAAATGACCCTGTTTTAAAACCACAAGATGTAATAAGTATTTATAGAAGTACAAATGCAGCATTTGTTGATGTTTATGGTTGTATTAATACACCAAAACATATGCCTTATATGAATAATATGACATTAAATGATGTCTTATCCGATATCAAATTTATGGAAACAAATGTAAAAGAAAATAATGAAACAACTGTATTTAATTCTAAAGATGCAGACGGAAACATAAAATTAGTCGGACAAACACAATCTTCAAACATATTAATTCCTGCAGAAAATGTAGCCGTTGAAATTACTAATCCATCAGGTTCTTCAAGAATATTTTATCTCTACGACATAATGATAAATACCGACAAAATTAAATCAATAAGAATATATCCAGAAGACAAAGTATTTTTCAGAACATTAAGAGGGAATGAAGTTATTAAGAATGTAAAAGTATCAGGCTTTGTCAAAACTCCAGGTGTTTATAGCTTTGTAAAAGGTAAAAACCTTGTTGATATGATAGAAATGGCAGGTGGTTTAACTGAAGATGCCGATTTAAGAGGTATAGTATTCAAAAGAAAAAATATAAAAAATAATCAAACTATTTTGGCTCAACAAAATAACGAACGAGATGTTCAACTTTTAATAGGCCGTCTTGCAGCCGGTTACAAACAAGATAATGCAAGTCAACAACAAAAAATTACTATGATTTCCCAATTAAAAATAGAAGAAGGGAATATGGCAAGTAAGTACAGCGGACAAATTGCACTTAATATAAAAGATAATGATTTAACAAAGATTAGCGAATTAGACAACATAATTGTACAAGATGGGGACGATATATATATACCAAGAATCTCAAACCACATTAGCGTTATTGGAGAAGTATATAACGAACAGTCTTTTATATATAAAAAAGGTGCAAGAGCAAAATATTATATAAAAGAGGTGGGCGGATATACTCCAAATGCTAATAAGTTTAAAATGTATAAAGTCGGAATCAATGGCAGGGCGGAAAAAATCGGAAAATTCAGAAAAGTTCAACCCGGTGATACAATCATTATTCCAAGAAGAATTGCAGGAAATGATTGGATTACGCCTATTTCACAAACATTGCAGAGTTTTGCAAATATATTCCTAATGGCATTTGCTGTTCGTAAGTGGTAAAAATGTATTTTGCTAAGTCTCAGAGATAATTAATTAAGGAATCAAATCTATGACACAGGAAAATATTGTATTTTATAATTCTATGGATGAATTAGATGAAGAATTAAATATAAACTTAGAAAAAATTTGGAAAACTATTTGGTGCAGAAGAGAACTGCTTATTAAAGTTTTTTGTTCCGTTTTGGCATTTTTTGTTCTTTTAACTTTTATTACACCTAAGAAATATAAAGTAACAGCGGATTTATACATTAATAAAGCTAATGATTCTAATATAAGGGAAATCAACCCTTATGTTTTAGATGAAATTACCGGACCAAATATTTCAATGGGAATGGATAAAACTATTAATAATGAAATAGAGTTAATGAAATCAGAATTAGTTCTTGATAAGGTAATCAGAGATAACAACCTTGTTTATAAGAAAAAATACGGCATATTACCCAATAAAAAAGAAGGTGAATATATAACTGCAGAAGCTTTTTATAGAAAAGGTAAAGTTCTAAAAATTGCTAATACAAAGAATACAAATGTTATCACAATACAATATAAAGCAAGCAAACCGGATTTAGCTTATGGAGTAGTATCTTCTTTAATTACGAATTATATAGAACTTCATAAAGAATTAAATACTGAAAAATCTAAATCCGATAAGGAATTATTAGAATCAGAATATAAAAAAATCAAAGCAGATTTAGAAAATAAATTAAATCAAGCAAGTGGTTTACCTATTCAGACAATGACAGGAATCGGAAACTTGTCGGCAATGAGTGCTTTTTCGCAATCTGCATCTCAGGCAATGAGTAATCTGAGAAATCAATATCTTGCCGGAGAAAAATCGCAAATAGCAATATCGGAAGAAAAACAAAAACTAAATCAACTTGCAACAAAACTTGAATGGGCGAAAATGGTTGAACAAATGTCTGATGCCTCTAAAGTATTAATTTTGAAAGAGCCAAAGCAATTGCAACCATACGAAAATTCTTCTCCTAAGTTAATTATTAATATAATTTTAGGTTTGATATTTGGAGGTTTAGCTTCACTAATTTCATTAATGTTTGTTGAACTTAAGTCTAAGAAACTAACTTATACAATGCTTACTAATAATATTATATTTGACGGTTTTGATAAATTTAACAAAATCGCTGATAAATGTTATTGTTTTAATCCAAAAAGAGTTCTTATTTTATCGTTTGTTCAATTGCCAATTAATATTGCAAATGAATTGCAAAGTATACCGAATGTTGTTATATCATATTATAACGGCACAAGAGATAATATAGATAAAATTTCTATGGCGGATAAAATTATATTGATTTCAAAAATAAATGTTACAGATACTGATTCATACAGATCCGTAAGAGATATCATCAATAATCTGAAAAAAGATATTATATCTGATATTTTAATATAGTTATAAGTAATATGTTTAATTTTTTGCAAGAAGTTGTAAACATTATGTTTGATGTCTTTATATAAACAATCGTTGCTATTCTTTTTCTCGGAATGTTAATAATGTAAATAAAATATTTATTTTTAGCTTTCTTCATGTTATATATTCACTTGTTAAAGTAGTAGAAAAGAAATAATAACAATAATTCACACAATTATATTTAATTAAAATACAAATTATTTTAAGCAGATATATAAAGTAAAAACGGAGTTATAAAATGTCAGAATATAAAATATTAGTATCGGGTGGTGCCGGGTATATAGGCAGTCACACAATACTAAATATATTAAATACATATAAAGATATTGTGATATTTGATAATCTTGAAAATGGACATATTGAAACTGTTGAAACTCTTAAAAAAATTGGTTCCGTAAAGTTTATTAAGGGCGATTTAAGAAATGATGAAGACATTGAACAAGTATTCAAAAATAATAAAATTGATGCGGTTATTCATTTCGCTGCTTTTGCTCTTGTTGGTGAATCAGTTGAAAATCCTTCAAAATATTATAGGAATAACGTATATGGAACATTAAATTTATTAGACTCAATGGTTAAATACGGATGCAAAAAAATAGTATTTTCATCTTCCTGTGCAACATACGGAAATCCAAATTACGTTCCTGTAGATGAAAATCATCCGCAAAATCCTGTAAGTCCTTACGGAACATCAAAATTAATGGTTGAACATATTCTGCAAGATTATGATAAAGCCTACGGATTAAAATCCATTATACTAAGATATTTTAATGTTGCAGGAGCTGACAGTCAAACAAGAATTGGTGAATGGCACAATAATGAAACTCACTTAGTTCCGAATATTTTAAAATCAACTTTTTCTGAAGATAAAACATTCAAAATTTATGGAAATGATTATAATACACCGGATGGAACCTGTATAAGAGATTACGTTAATGTTGAAGATTTGGCAGAAGCCCATCGATTGGCATTGATTTATCTGGAAAAAGAAAACAAGTCAGATGTATTCAATATTGGAACTGAGCACGGAGACAGCGTAAAAAACATATTCGACGTTAGTGAAAAAGTTATTGGTAAAAAAATAGATGTTGAAGTAGTCAATCGTCGTGCCGGCGATGCCGAAGCATTATATGCAAATTCTCAAAAAGCTCAAAACATTCTTGGATGGAAGCCTGAGCGAACTATAGAGGATAGCATATCAAGTGCATATAAGTGGGAAAAAGTTCTTCAAAAACGACTTAATAATATATAGCTGGTACAGAAAGGGCTACATAAAGAGAAAAACAATGATAATAACTTACGGAAACAATTTTATCGGTTATAAATAAGATAAATTAAACAAAAAATAAATTAAGTGACAATAAGGAGAGATATAAATGAAAGTTTGCGTTATAGGTACAGGGTATGTAGGATTAGTTGTCGGTACATGTCTTGCAGAAATGGGTAATGATGTTATTTGTGTCGATAATAATCAAGAAAAATTAACTCAGCTCAGACAGGGTATTATACCTATATATGAACCGGGATTAGAAGAACTTATAAAAGTTAATGTATCTGAAAACAGATTAAAATTTACAGCAGATACTAAAAATGCAGTTGCAAACTCTCTTGTCTGCTTTATAGCAGTAGGTACTCCTCAAGGTGAAGATGGAAGTGCCGATTTAAAATATGTTAAAGAAGTTGCTAAAACAATCGGACAATCTATTAAACAATATACGGTTGTTATTGATAAATCTACTGTGCCTGTTGGTACAGCAGACATGGTTACGGAAATTATAAAGGAACAAACTGATATTGAGTTTGATGTTGTTTCGAACCCGGAATTTTTAAAACAAGGGGCTGCTGTTGATGACTTCTTAAAACCTGATAGAGTTGTAATCGGTTCAAACTCACAAAGAGCAACTGAAATTATGCAGGAACTTTATGCTCCTTTCTTGAGAACAGGGAACCCTGTAATAATTATGGATGTTAAGTCTGCAGAAATGACAAAATATGCAGCTAATTCTTTCTTAGCTGTTAAAATATCTTATGCAAATGAAATTGCAAACATTTGTGAAAAAGTTGGTGCAAATGCTGAAATGGTGAGGATAGGTATGTGTGCCGATAAAAGAATAGGCTCACTGTTTTTGTTCCCCGGTTTAGGATATGGGGGAAGTTGTTTTCCAAAAGACGTAAAAGCATTAACTAAAACAGCTATTGATAACGATTGTGATTATAGTTTATTAAAAGCTGCTGATGATATTAACAAAAATCAAAGGAAACTATTTATTGATAAAATCCTCAAACGCTTAGGCAATAATTTGAACGGCAAAACAATTGCAGTCTGGGGATTATCTTTTAAACCAAAAACTAATGATATGCGAGAAGCTCCATCAATCACAATCATTAATGAACTCTTGAACAAAGGTGCAAAAATACAAGCGTATGACCCAAAAGCATTTGAACAGGCGCATTTTTATTTTGGAGATAAAATCACTTATTCTAAATCAGCTTATGATGCTTTAAAAGATACTGATTGTTTACTCCTTTTAACCGAATGGAACGAATTCAGACGTCCTGATTTTGAAAAAATCAAATCTTTGTTGAAACAACCTATTATATTTGACGGAAGAAATCAATATAACGGAAACAGATTACTTCAAATGGGTTTTGAATATATTTGTATAGGAAAAACTTTTAGTTAGAGGCAAACAATTATGAAAAACAAAAGTATTTCAAAATCTACATTCATAATGTTTTTCTTTGACTTGATAGTTCTATTATCAATAACGTATTTTTCCATAATTTTTTGCAATTTACAGATTGGAAATATTTTATCACTTATTTGTATTTTATTTGTAGCAACTACCGGTTTAATAACTAACTATTTAAAAGGAAATTACAAAATAAGGGAGTTTAACCCATCTTTTTGGAATTTTTACAGAATGTTTGAAGGTATGATATTTACCCATGTTCCGATAGGAATTTTGTTGTTTTTCTTTGTTGATAAATCAACTTTAATCAAATTCTTAGGGATAAATGTATTAATTATTTATTTTATACTATGTATTTATAGGTTTTGTTTTCACTATTATCTTTTCTATATAAAGAAAATTAAGAACATTTTAATTTTAGGAACCGATGAACGAGCAAAAATCATTGCAGATGAGATACAATCCAAAGCGGCTTTAAAAATGAAAGTTGTAGGATTTGTTCAGGATGATTTTTCTGAAGAAATTATTCCTGATAGCAATGTTTCTGTTTATTCAAAGCCTGAAAGTTTAAAACATATAATTTGTGACAATAAAATTGATATAGTTATAATTACACAACCAACAGAATTAATTTTAACAATACCGCGTGACATAAAAATATACAAAATGCCGGAATTCTATGAATTGGTAACCGGTAAATACTATATTGATGAAAAAACTGTTACTGAGCTTTATTATATACATGTAACACATAGTTCCATAATTTATGATTTTTGCAAACGTGCTTTTGATATAATTGCGGCTCTGATTATTCTTATAGTAACACTTCCAATAACAGGGTACATAGCCATCAGAGTCAAATTAACAGATGGGGCGAGTCCGTTTTTTACTCAAACTCGTGTAGGTAAAGACGGAAAAACATTTGAATGTTATAAATTAAGAACAATGTATATTAATGACTATGTTCCAAAAGATAGTGAAGATGTAAAATATGCAGAATCGGTTAAAAGTGACGACAGAATAATTCCTTTTTGCAGATTTGTAAGAAAAGCAAGATTTGATGAAATTCCTCAAATGATAAATATATTAAAAGGTGAAATGTCAATTGTCGGACCAAGAGCAGAATGGGTTGATGAAGCAAAAATATTTAAGCAAAAGATTCCTTATTATTCAGGCAGAATGTGGGTAAAAACCGGTTGGACAGGTTGGTCTCATATAAATATGAACCCTGTTTTCACTATTGATGAAGAAAGAGAACGATTAGAATATGATTTTTATTATATAAAACACCGAAATGTATTGTGGGAAATTGCAATATTAATCAAAGCCGTTTTCCTCGCAATAGGAGGGAGACACCGATAATGACTGAAAATGAAAAAAAGAAAATTAAAATTTTATATACCGTAACAAATTCCGACTTAGGAGGAATTTCAAAACTTATATTAGAAACCGTAAAATATATTTTAGACGATGTAGATTCTTATTTTATTATGGGAACCCCGGGTTATTTTTCAGATGAGCTTGAAAAACTTGGCATACCAAAAGATCATATTTATTTTGTTCCTATGACAAATAGCATTTTCGATATTAAACAACACCTAAATGCGATTATCGGAACATTAAAGATTATTAAAGAAGTAAAACCCGAATTAATACATTGCCACGCTACAACTGCATCAATTGTGAGTGCTATTTGTACGAGAATAACAGGAATTCCTGCATTGTATTCGGTAAACGGCTGGCCATTTACGGATGGAATTACAAAATGGAAACAAATATTCTATAAGATTTTGGATATATTAATTTGTTCATCATTTAAAAAAATTAATACCGAATCTGTTTATGATAAAAATCAAGGAATAGCTTTAATGCCTTGGTTAAAGAACAGAATTACGGCTATACCAAACGGAATAACTGATATAAGTGAAGAATACAGAAAAAAAGACTTTTCTACCGATGGTGATTTAAAAATAACAATGATTTCAAGATTTTGTCCGCAAAAAGACCCATACACATTAATTAAGGCGGTTGGAGAATTGGTACAAGAGGGTTATAACGTAAAGCTTGATTTATATGGTTATGGTGCTGAAACAGAACAAGTTCTTGAGGAAATAAAAAAATATAATACTGAAAATATTAAATACTGCGGGCTGATAACAGAGGCAATAACTGTCTTAAAAGATTATGACATATATTCTCTTATTTCAAATTGGGAAGGTTTTCCTGTCGGCATTATAGAAGCATTAGCAGTTGGCTTGCCTGTTATAGTGTCTGATATATGCGGTAATTCTGAACTCATTGATAATAATGGATATTTGATACCAAGAAAAGATGTAAAAACCCTTAAAGAAAAAATAAAATTCTATTATGAAAACAGAAATGAGTTGAGTAAACAAGGACAACAAAGCCGTAAATTGTACGAACAAGAGTTTGAAGGCAGCGTTATGTCAAAAAGATTTTTTAATCTTTATAAAGAGATTTTAAAGTTTTAAATAAAAGGCAATTAATACAATTGGAGCAAAATTTGAAAAAGAAATCGGATAATAAAAAAATTTTAATAATTTTGCCGCGTCCTGCAATACCAGTTAATTCAGGTTATTCGAGCAGAATATATAACCTTCTCAAAGGTTTGAAACAAAGAGGTTTTCAAACAACGATAATTTCTTTATCAAATAAAATTTTTACTAATAGCGAAATACAAAAATACGGGGAAATATGCGAAAAAGTTATTCCGGTTTATTATAATAAAATATTTTCGTATTTACGTTGTATCAGAGGATTGTGGTCTAAAAACTCGATTAAGTCCGAATATTTTAATATAAGAAAAGTTCATCAAGTTGTTGACAAAGAGATAAGAGATAACGATTTTGACCTTTTGTGCGGATATTATTATCAATCAGAACAATTTTTAAGTAAACATACTGGGAAAAAATGGATAGATTTATCTGACTCAATAGCAATGCAGCATGAACGAAGATTAAAACGAATTAAAAATATTTTTAAAAAAATATTTTTAATTTTTGAAAGTAAAAAGGTTTTGGAAATAGAGAAAAGATGTCTAAAAAATATTGATATAATAACCATGATTTCCAAATTTGACAAAGATTATTTAATAAAATATCCTTCCAAGAATAATATAGAAATTATTCGTCTTGGAGTGGAAAAACGTGAACAGAATAATTTTAAATACAATAAAAACGAATTATGTTTTTTGGGCGACATGTCTTATGTCCATAACTATGATGCTTGCAAATATTTAATAAGAGTAATTTTACCAAAACTTCTTAAAAAAAATCCGAATTTTATATTTAAAATAATAGGAAAAGCTGATAATATCAAACTGCATGAATTGTGTAGAGATAATAAAAATGTTAAAATTATGGGATTTGTAGAAGATTTGGAAAAAGAATTATGCACATCTCTTGCAATGACATGTCCGATATTAACTGCTTCCGGAATACAGACAAAGATTTTGGACGCAATGTCATACGGACTACCTGTTATTACGACAAAATTAGCTGCTGCTCCAATAACAGACAGTAATGACATAATACTAACACCGGAAACGGAAGATGATTGGGTTAGTGCTATTGAGCAATTAGCAAATGATTCATCGTATAGGAATAAAATATCCGTAAATAGTAGGGAATTTGTCAGAGAATATTTTTCTTGGGAAAATGAAATAAACAATCTCTGTATGCTATTAGATGGTAATTATAAAAATCAAAAAGGATAAATCGATAAAAATCAGGAATATATAAATGTTTAATATTAGGTATTTGTTTTTAACTCCTCTATTTTTTATGTTCTTCCCTGCCTGGGGTATTTTCTACAGTTCAACTTCCAGTATATCAATCTCTTTTTTATTCAGGCTTATTTTTGTACCAATTATTTTATTTATAGAAAAAAACAAATTAACAAGGTTATTTATAGACCTTTTAAAAAATACTCCCGCAAAATATTTATTTATGTTTTTCGTATGGATAATTATATCAGGAATTTGTTCGGTGTTCTTAAATAACTATTCTCTTGGTAATTTTTTCTATAAACTAATTTTTGGTTTCATAACTTCTTGTATATTTACTTATTTTATGACATTGTTATTATTTCCCAAGTTTTTTTCCATAAAAACAATTTGTAAAATCATCCTAATTGGTAATTTTTTCGTTTTTACCATAGGTATAATTGAGGGTATAGCAAAAGCTTTTGATATTACCCCTATAATCAATTTTACAGACTTTTTGATAAACCAAAGAACATGGACTTATCTTGGTGAAATGCCGTATATGAACAGAGTACATTCAACTTTTGCCGAACCCGGATGGCTTGGTTCTTTTATATGTTTTAATATACCAATCCTATATTCTTTGATGAATTCACCATATAAATTGTTTAAAAACAGAACTGTTAATTTTGTATTAAAAAAATTGACACCGTTTTTGGCTTTAATAAATTTATTTTTAACTAAATCTCCAATTTGGCTGGTAATTTTTATATTAATTACACTATTCTTTTATTTATTTAAAATAATAAAATTTTTCAAAAAATATTTAAAAGTCTTTTTATTGATAATGATTATATTTTTTATAACTCTTGGATTTACTATTTTAATAGTAATACATTCTAATTTGTCTGTTCAAGATACTTACATTTACAGAATTGTAGTCTTTTTATACAATTTTTCCGATTTTCAACAATTAGTATTGGCTGAACCATCCTTGGCAACAAGAATGCTTTCTTACTTTTTGACATTATTGGTATTTATTAATCATCCAATAATAGGTGTTGGCTATGGAAATACAGAAAACCATGTTATACCGATTATTGAATCTACAAATCTACCATATACAAATGAAATAATGAACCATTATTCCAGATCTATAAATAGTAATAGTTCATCTATTCATATAAACGGAGCTATTTTTTACAATACTTTGGCAGATACAGGCATTATAGGTTTTATTTTACTATATACTTTTATGCTAAAATCATTTATTTTCATAAAAAAATTAATTAAACATCTGCATGGCATAGAACGGGATTTTGCAAGCGGTCTTGCGTTTACTATCTTAGTAATTATTATCACAAGTATTTATGATGCATATATAAATGTTGTATATATTTGGTTCCTTTTTGGAGCAGTAATATCATGTTATTTTAGTGTACGATTTAAACGTATAGTTTAAAAATCTTTTAAAATTTCTGCAACATTTTGAATATTTTCAATCTCTTTTATTTTTCGAATATTATTGATTTGTTCATAATATTCTTCAATAGGAAAACTTTCCGATAAAGATTTTATTTTAGAATTTAATTCTTCAATAGAGTTAAATGTGTACCCAATATTTCCATATTTTCTAATATATTCTTCTATATAATCATTAGTAAGTGCAATAATCGGTTTTTCATTATCGATAGCATCTGAAAGTGCGCCACTTGAAGTATATTTATATGAGCCGACATTGTTTAAAAGTACTGCATAATCCATTTCTTTAAGCATTTCATTTCTAAGTTCAATAGAAATCATTTCTGTTGACAAAGACTTACGTTCAACAAAATCGTACTCTTGTAGTTTTTTATATAAGTCAATATCGGTTATTTTTCCTGAAAAAATAACTTTGAAAGAATTTGTATTTAGTTTGTTTATATTGTCTATAAAATTATATACCATATCGGAGTTTTTATGTTTTCCACAAACTCCGACAATTCCCAAATTTATCGGCTTATTTATAATATTGCGTTTAGTCTTTGAAATAGTTGAATATATATAAGGGGTAGGAATTGATATAAGAGAGGATTCTATATTTTTTAGTATCTTTATAGCATTATTACGAATTGAATCGCCATAAACCATGTATTTTAAATTCTTTGGAGTAGGTAGCTTCAAAGGATTTTGTATTCCGAAGAAAAACACATATAGAAAAGTTAAAACTTTATTTTTAACAGTATGTGAAAGGTATTCCTTCATATCAATTTTTTCTAATTCCTGATGAATTATTGTATGAACTTTAATATCTTTATTCAAAAAACAAAAAAGCTTTAAAAAGAACAGGAAAAAAGTTAATGTAAGTAAAAAGTAAATTTTCTTCTCTTTATTTTCTTTTGCAAAATTAAATATATTTTTCACTATTTTGAATTGAAAACCTATATAAGAATACTCTCTGGTAATCTTTGAAATCGGATTAATTTTGTGATGAACAATATTTTTACTGTCAATATTATGTGATTTAAGTTCTTTTATAATATTATCAAAATGTTTTTGTCCGCAAAAAAAATGTAATGTCTCATTCGGATACTTTATCAATAAGACTGCAAGTATAGTTGCATTACAGTTTACATGAGCCACATCATCTTTAACAAATTCTACTACTATCATAATCTGTTTCCGTTTTATTATTTATTATATGAGCATAAAAAAGCCTATTTGTTTTTATATTATAATTTATTATGCATCAAAAAATAAAGGAAAAATTACATAATATACATAATTTTATTATTAATATTTTTAAATTTTATTACTATGTACTTATTTTCAGTATTTGCAAGAAAAATTCATATAAAAAGAATTAAAAATCAAAAATATAAACAGCAACCATCGGCCGTTTTTAAAGACCGACCAATTCTTGGAACATTAAAAAGGTATTTAAGTGGTCTTGTCAGATATGAAACAAGATTAGTTGGATATATTCCCAGTCAAAGATTAAGGAAATTTTTATATTCAAAAATATTTTTAATGAAACTTGGAAAAAATGTAAATATATATGGAGGAGCAGATATCAGTCATCCTTGGAATATCAAAATAGGTGATAATTGTTATATTGGAGCAAATTCAATATTAGACGGCAGAAACGGGATAATAATAAGAAATAATGTGAATTTTTCGGAAGGCGTATGGATATGGACCGCTCAGCATGACGTAAATTCTGAAACTTTTGCAAATAAGCCGGATTTATCGGAAGCAAAAGTTATTATTGGGGACAGATGTTGGTGCGGTCCAAGAACTATTATCTTACCAAGCAGACAAATGAAAGAAGGTTCTGTTTTAGCAGCAGGCGGAGTTCTTACAAAAAATGCGGAAGCCTTTGGAATATATGCGGGAATACCCGCAAAAAGAATAGGGGAAAGAAACAAAAATTTAAGCTATATTTTAGGTAACGAATATTTACCATTCTTCTAAAAATAAAATCAAAGACCGAATCCGATTTTAATTAATTCTTTATAACGTTTAAAATGTTGCGGCGTAATTATAAATTTTATTATATATAAAAGTTTTGCAAGTTTTGAAATAAAAAGACCATGACACTTTTTATAATACAAAATTTCTGACTTAAATATCATTTGAAGACGTTGTATAGAAACTTCTTTTTTCGGTACACCGCAGTAATGAATTATGTTAATATCGGGTATGATTACAGATTTATATCCGAGTTTTTTGTATCTGAATTGCATTTCCACTTCTTCCGAGTACATAAAAAAGTCTTCATCAAACATTCCGCACTCGTTAATAACGGACTTCCTTATAAATAAATCGGCACCGGTAATATAATCAACGTAATATGGCTGAATATTATTCTCTAATTCGGAATTTACAAACAATTTTAAATATATATTCGGACAAACTTTATGAAAGAAAAAAATCATTGAAATCAGTTTAGCCAAACAAGGAAATTTAGCATAAGAATGTTGTAGTTTCTTATCTTTATCCAAGAGTTGACAACCGCAAGCACCCGCTTGCTTGTTTTCATCTTTCTCCATAAAATCATAAAATGCTTTTATGGCGTTACTTAATAGTACAGTATCCGTGTTAAGACAGAATATATATTTTGCGCTGCTTTGTCGGATTGCAATATTATTTGCCGCCCCGAAACCTTTGTTTTCTGAATTTCTGATAAGTTTAACCTGAGGAAATTCCTTTTCAATCATTTCCGCAGAGCCGTCATGAGAATTATTGTCCACAACAAAAACTTCAAAATCAATATCTTTGGTAAATTTATATATGGATTTAAGACAATCTCTTGTCATATCTTTGGTATTATAACTGACTAAAATTATTGAAACATCCATATATAAATTAAAGCACAAAACTATAATAAATGCAGTCTTTCTCCATTTAATTCATAGTTAATGTCCCTGTTTCTTTCACCGATTTTTTTTGCCGGTATTCCTGCATTAATACTGAATGGTTCGGTATCTTTTGTTAATACTGCCCCCGCAGCAAGAACAGAACCTTCTGCCATGGTTTTTCCGGGCAGAATAATTGTTCTCGGACCGCACCAACACCTGTCCTCAATAACAACGGAGCCACCCTCTCCAGCACAGGAAAAATCAATATTATTTACTCCGTGTTGTTCTGTCCAAATCCAAACTCCGGTTGAAAAATTGACGTTTCTGCCGATTTTTATTCCGCGTCTGGCATCTAATATGGATTTATCTCCGATAATACTACCTTCTCCAATTTCTAAATTCCAAGGGGATCTGATTTCTGCCCCGTAATATATTACGGCATTTTGGGCTAATTTAACATTAAAAATATGTCTGTATAAATAATTTCTGATTGTATGAGAAGGAATATAAGAAACAAAAAACAAATTTAATCGCAACAAACTTTCCAACTGTAATAAGCGATATATTATTTTCAGAATATTATGTTTTTTACAAATTTCACCAGTACATGGTAAATCTGTTTTTTCCTGTTTGATTGTACGTTTTTGCTTAATATTGCAATATATTTTACATATTAACAAGTCAATTATTATAATTATAAACAATACAAAAAGATAATCATAAAAAAACCTTTCAATTTATTTTAAAACTTTTTAAATAAAAAATATTTTTAATTTTACCTATCTGATTTAATATCTGTATCTATTGATTATAACATATAAATATGAAAAAAATCAGTATTTATGATAGATTTATCATATGAAAAAGCTGTTTGATAGAATTATAAATATTATTAAAAGTCAATTATACACAATATCCCTATATACAAGAAAAGTTGCCGGAACGGCTGTAGTTTTTATACTTGCAAGATATTTAAAAGTTTACGATTATGGAGTATATTCAAGTTACTCAAATATTGCAAATTATTTGCTTGTTATTGCAAATTTGGGGTTTAATGAATATATTTTAGTAAGCTCAGGTAACAATCTTAAAGAAGTGAGGTTAAAACAGTCCTATTTTATAACTTTCGCAATAATAATAACATTATTCTACATTATTATTTCCTCATTTTTTCATATGGAAAGTCTTTTGGTTTTTCAGTTGATATTACTGAAAACACTTTTTGACGGCGTGTTTTTTGCATTAATTCTTCCGTACTTTCAGGTTGCAAAACAATTTAACAAAATTGCAGTTATTAATATCGTATACAGTATCGGCATAATGGCAATTACTACCTGTTTATATATTTTCAAACTATCTTTGGTTATTTTTTTAGCATTAATTGTTATTTTAGGGGTTGTGAACTTTATCCAATGTTCTGTCGGAATAAGAATTAACTATTTTTTGGCTCTGTTCAATTTAAAGAAAATATATAAATTTATTGATGATAAATTTAAGTATTTTGCATTTGTATCAGTTATCCTGATTACTCAGTCACAACTGTATTCGGTTTGTATATCTGTTTTTATGCCAAAAGAACAGGCAGCATTATTTTTTGCAGCCTTTAACATAGTTTCAATCATACAATTATTTGCCATTGCCCAAATTCAGCAAATAATGCCAAAGATGGTTATACAGGGCTGCAAGGAACTTAAAAAATCAATTATTGATGCTCAAAAAATCCTTTTATTTGTTTTTGGCGGTTTAATTGTATTCTTTATATTTGGAGGGAAAATATTACTTCATATTATTTATTCAAAAGAATATTATCTGAATGCATATCCCATACTAATCATATTATCGGTCATCAATCTGACAAACATAGCGGGAATATACGGTTGTGCGGTTTCTGCAAAAGGACAGCAAAAACAAAAGATGAAAATTCAGATAGAGATTCTATCGGTTGCCGTTGTCGCAATCCTGCTCTTATACAGGTTTGGTATGTACGGACTTATATGCTCTTTCGGAATTTCCTCAACGTATTCACTTATAAGATATCATTTTTACTGTTATAAAAATCTTCTGAATAACAACTGATTATTTGAGCGAACATTTTGCCAAAAGTTCATCAATATTATCGGCAGTAATTTCGTCATACAGATGTTCTTTGTTCCTCTGTATAAAATCATCGTCAATTTTGGAAAAATCTATCTTTAACAATTTATCTCTTATTTCTTTTTCAAATCTATATTTTATAAATTTCGCAGGAGTTCCGCCAACGATAGAGTACGGCTCCACGTCTTTTGTTACAACACTTCCTGCAGCAACAATTGCTCCTTGACCTATTTTTATACCTGATAGCAACAAACAACCGAATCCAATCCAAACATCATCTCCTATAATTATCGGACCTTTTGTTATTGCTTCATCTTCATTTGTTAAACACAACTTTTTATATGGATATGTAGAAAAAGTTTTGTAACCATGCTCTCCGCCAAGAATGAAAAATGTATTTTCTGATATTGAAACGTAATTACCTATTTCCAAATATTCACCTTTTTGTCCAAAGTGTCTTATATTTAATATTCCATACGATTTATTCCCAACCTTGACAGATTCTATTGGGAAGATGTTTCCTGCAAGTGTAAGATTGTGAGTATTATTTTTTCTCCAATTTTGTTTAAATTTATAGACATCAATTTTTCTTAAAAGCAAATCAATAATTTTTTTAAAAAGCATATTATATCCTCAAAAATACTACCTTCTTAAATAATTATACGATAAACTTTGTGATTTCATGTTATAATGCTCATATGACAAATATATTAGACAAATTGAAACATTTTTGTTACAGACAAGTTCCTGATGCAAGGCAAATGGAACCAAGATTTTTTATGAAAATCTTCCGAAAAGATTTTGTAAATACTTTAAGGCTGGATATGGTTGATTTTCTTGCCGCACAAAAAATTCAGGAAGAAACCTTTAAATCGTACAAAAACTGTAATGCGGGTAAAGATTTGGTTATAGTAGCGCCTGGACCTACGCTCAATAAGTATAAACCGATACCTGATGCCTTACACTTAGGTTTAAACCGTGCACTGTTCAGAGAAGATATCCATTTTGATTATTTATTTATGCAGGATTACATTGCAGTAAAAGATTATATCAATGAATTAGGACAGGAACGGTTTAAAGACACGGATAAATTCTTTGGAATTATACGTGATTATACCTATGACGGCAAAGCAACAATTCCCGAGTCAGTCGCATTGCGTCTTGGAGCGAAAAGATATTGCATTTTTAACCAATGGAAATCTTTTGAATCCAATTTTCCGACAGATATTGCTTTTGCTCCTTTCGCAACGGCAGCTTCCGTAGCAGGCTCCGCAATTCAGTTTGCTCTTTATACAAACCCAAAAAGAATTTATCTTGTGGGTTGCGATTGCTCAAACGTTTATTTTAACGAAAATAATAAAAATGCAAAAACTTCTAATGATGTATTAAAAGCATGGATAAACTGCAAAAAATTTGCTGAAATTTATTATCCCGAAACCGAAATAATATCTGTAAATCCCGTAGGTTTAAAGGGGTTGTTTAAAGATATTTACATGGAATAATACTATGACAAACAGTTAGACAAGCGTAACCCAGATATATGTTCTTGCCAAGAGGTTTTGTTACAGTCATTAAATGCATATACTCCAAAAAATATTTTATATTATTTTCATAAATTAAAATTTATGCAATAATATAATTTTTTTTGTTTGTATTAAAATTTACTTAATTTAATTCAACGATAAATGTTTTATTTTTCATACTGTCTAAAACGAAATAGGAGTCATAATGAAAAATTTGCAAGTTTATTTGGAAAACAAAAAATGCTTTAAACTAATTTGCGGAGCAGGAAATAAAAACCTTGATGAAATAACAAGGTTGTGTGCTCTATATGCTGCTGCAGGTTGCCGCTTTTTTGATTTAAATGCCTCGGTTGAAGCAATTAGAGCTGCAAAAGAGGGCATAAAAATAGCTAAAAAAGAAGAGTGTTTTATATGCGTATCAGTCGGAACAAAAAATGATCCGCACTTATCAAAGTGTAAAATAGATACAACAAAATGTTTATCATGCGGAAACTGTGAAGATGTCTGCATACAAAAAGCAATTAATAAAGCCTCTGATTCATATATCATTAGCGAAGAAAGGTGTATAGGGTGCGGCAAATGTATGGAAGTTTGCCCGGTTCAAGCAATAGAAAGATACTCAAAAGAAATATCTTTTTCCGAAATATTACCGCCTTTAATAAAAGAAGATATAGACTGTATTGAATACCATACAATAACCGATAATGAAGAAGAAGTAATGCAGGGTTGGAAAGAAATAACAGACATTTTTGACGGTGTTTTAAGTGTTTGCTTGGATCGTTCCAAATTGGGTAATGAGAGATTGGCAAGCAGATTAAATTCAATGAAAAATGTCTGCAGTAATATATTTATGGTACAAGCTGATGGCGCTCCAATGTCCGGCGGCTCGGATGATTATAGAACAACTCTGCAAACGGTTGCAACTGCGGATATTGTTTTAAAAGCAAATATTACGCCGTATGTAATAATGTCAGGCGGAACTAATTCAAAAACCATGGAACTTGCAAGACAATGTGGTCTTGACGTGTGTGGTTTTGCCGTTGGTTCTTATGCCAGAAAAATTGTTAAAGAATACATAGAAAAAGAAGATTTTCTCAATAATAACGAAATCTTCAATAAAGCTCTTGAAATAGCAAAAGGATTGGTAAATAAAGCATGTTAAGTCTTGAAAATGTTAAGAATATCATATGGGATAAAGATGGAACACTTACCGATGTACATTTATATTGGGGTGAGATAATTAAACGTCGAGCAAACGCCCTTATTAAAGAATATCAACTTGAGCAAGTTTTTTATGAAAAAATTTGTAAAATACTCGGGCTTGATATGGTTGCCCAGAAACTTGTTCAGGAAGGTCCGGTTGGAGTTTTGTCCCGTCAGGAAATACTGGATAAATTAAATGATTATTTAATTTCCGAAGGTATAAAATCATCAAAAGAACTCAATGAAAAAATCTTTGATGAGGTCCATTCTGAATTTAAATCAAACGTATATGATTATGTTAAGTTAATTCCATATGTAAAAGCTGCTCTGGAAAAATTTCATAACATGAATATAAATCAATATATTATAACATCGGATACCGGTGAAAATGCAAAAAGTATTGTAAAATATCTTAATATCGACAAGTATTTTACAAAAGTTTGGGGTAAGAATGAAGTTCCTTATCCTAAAAAAACCGGTAAACCGGCGACAGTACTTATGGAGCAAGAAAATTTAAACCCGGAAGAAACAATATGCATCGGTGATACAAAAATGGATTTCGATATGGCAAAAAATTCAGGCTGTAGGTGTGTTTTGGTTGCAACCGGACAAATTCCAAGAGAAAAATTGGAAGGATATACATACGCAATAAATAATTTAAGCGAATTGGAAATAAAATAAGGAGAAACTATGTTAAAAGCAATTATTCCGGCTCGTTCAGGATCAATGAGAGTAAAAAATAAAAATATAAGACCTTTTGCTGATAGTAATTTGTTAACGATAAAAATAGAGCAACTAAAGCAAGTTAAGAGACTTGACGGAATTATTGTAAACTCTAATGATGAAGAAATTCTTGAGATTGCAAGAAAATGTGGAGTAGAAACAGTTAAACGTGATGATTATTACGCTTCAAATTCTGTTTCAATAAATGATGTATATGTAAATCAGGCTGAAAATTGCGATGCCGACTATATTATGCATTGTACGTGTACAAACCCTTTATTAGGGGTAAAAACAATTGATGAAATGATTGATTTCTTTTTTGAACATGAAAAAGAGTATAAATCAGTGAACTCTGCACACCAAATTAAAGAATTTATGTGGCTTGACGGACAGCCAATTAATTACAAAGTTGAAAAGATGCCGAGAAGTCAGGATTTACCGGATATTCTCGGACTAAATTTTGCAGTTAATATTCTTTCAAAAGATGCTTTAATTGAAAACAGAAATGTAATATCGACAAAACCTTATTTGTATAAAATATCAGATATTGAAGCAATTGATGTAGATTGGGAAGTCGATTTTGAATTTGCTGAATTTATGTACAAAAAATATAGGATGGGCGTAAATGTCTAATATAAAAGTTTTGGATTGTACTCTTCGTGATGGGGGGTATATTAATGAATGGTTTTTTGGACAAGCAAAGTCAAAGATAATTATAAGTCTTTTGCAAAAGGCGGGTATGGACTTTATAGAAGTTGGTTTTTTATCTGTGGAAAAATCAACCGAAAAACAAACCTTGTTTGATTCTTTTGACAAAATAAAAACTTTTTTACCGAAAGAATATGATAAAAAGCGGTTATTTGGAATGATTACTTACGGCAAATTTCCCATAGAACTTGTTCCTTATGTTAAAAACTCTCCGATTGAAGGTATAAGAGTTATCTTTAAAAAAACTCAGAGAGAAGATGCTATAAAATACTGTAAACAGATAAAGCAAAAAGGATATAAACTTTTTATTAATCCAACTTTTACAGATCAATACACAGACGAAGAACTTTTATCTATGTTAAAAGAAATTCAGACCATACATCCTTATGGTGTTTCAATCGTTGACTCAATGGGCGTAATGAAAGAAAAAGACCTTTTGAGATTGTATTATATCATTGATAACAACCTATCTGAAGACATTGCTCTCTGCTTCCATTCTCATAACAATTTGCAATTATCATTTTCAAACGCTCAGTGTCTTATGAAGGTTTGCAGAAATAGAGAATTAATTATTGATTCAACGGTTTTTGGTATGGGTAGAGGTGCAGGGAATCTTTGTAGTGAACTTATTACACAATACATAAATGATAACTACGACGGACATTATGATATTGTACAAATATTGAAAATAATTGATGAACAAATTAACCCAATTTTTGCAAAAACTCCATGGGGATATTCAGTTCCATATTATTTAGCAGCTACCAATCATTGTCACCCAAATTATGCAAAATATCTGGTTGATAAACAAACTGTTCCTGTTGAAATAATTAATGAACTCTTACACGCAATTCCGGATAATAAAAAAGCAGGATACGATGTTAATTTGATTAAACAAATTTATCTTGATAACTTCTCAAAAAACATTGATGACTCGTTGGTTGTAAAAAAATTGCGAAGGCTGTTAAACAACAGAGAACTCTTAATTATAGCACCGGGAAAATCTCTATCAAAAGAAGCTGGTAAGATTAATGATTTTATAAAAAAAGTTAAACCTTTTATAATTTCATTAAATTTTATTCCGAAAGATTATGATGTCAATGTTGCCTTTGTTTCCAATATGAAACGCTTTTCTTCTCTTGATGATTATGATAAACCTTTGCTCGTAACATCAAATATTGAAAATATACCTGAGAAAGCTAATGTTTTAAATTACTCATCATATTTAAACAATTCTAAAATGTATGACAATGCTGCATTGATGTGTTTAAAATTATTAAAAAGTATAGGTATAAAAGAAGTTAGCATTGCAGGTCTTGATGGTTTTAGTAATATTCCTACAGAAAATTACGTATCAAACGATTTAATTAATAATGCAAGGGAAAACGAATTTGATGAACGGAACGAAATTATGTCAGAAGAATTGAAAAAAGTTTCAGAAAAAATAAAATTGAACTTTATTACTAAAACACAATATTTAATATAAATTTTTCTTAGCTATTCTTGTTTTTTATAATCTTCATCCAAAATTTCAAATAAAATCTTGTAGGATTGTTTAATTATTTTATAATCCAGCTTTCAGCGCCAAGATTAGTAAATCTAAATCTTCTAAACTCACCACCGAGCTTAGATAATTCTTCTATTACTTTATATCTTGATGTATTCGGACAATAGAACATAAAGAAACCGCCGCCACCAGCACCCGATATTTTTCCACCTGTTGCACCCGCTTTTATGGCTATTTCATATATATTATCAATGACAGGATTGGAAATTACGGAAGATGTTTTCTTTTTATTTTCCCAACCCAATCGGAGTAAATCTCCCATTTTATCAATTTGTCCCGTAAGCAATGCTTCTTTCATCTCAAAAGAATATTTTTTCAGTAAATGCATTGCTTCAATAGCTTTTTCATCTTTCTTCCTTGCGTTTTCCGCCTGATGTTTTATAATTTCTGCGGATAAACGGCTTGTTCCCGTATAATAAAGCAATACATTATATTCTAACTCATTTAAATATTCTTGTTTTATTCTCAAAGGATTAACAAGGACTTTATCTCCTTTAAATTCCATGAAATTAAAACCACCGAATGCTGCCGCATATTGGTCTTGTTTTCCGCCTGCCATATTTAAATCTTCTCTTTCGACAGAATATGCAAGTTGAGCCAAATCATATTCTCCAAGAGGTAAATTCAGCCATTCCTGAAAGGCTTTCACTATTGCAACCACAAGGGTGGAAGAAGAACCTAAACCGCTTCCTGCAGGAGCATCAACATAAGTAGTAAGTTTAAAACTTAGCGGTTTTTTAATATAATCTTTCACGATTCTGTTATATACGCCTTTTAATAAGTCAAAATCACCATCAATTTCTAACATTTCTGCTGAATTGTAAATTTTATGTTTATTTCTGTCGGGACATTCAAGTTCTATTTTACCGTCGTCACGAGGTTCTATTGTTGCATAAGCATACATACTTATGCACGCATTTAGGATTGTTCCGCCATACAAATCGCAATATGGAGAAACATCTGTTCCCCCGCCTGCAAAACCTATTCTTAACGGTGCTTTTGCTCTTATTAACATCTTTTACCCTTTAAAATTCCAATTCTATTTTTTCTATATCAAGCAATTTTTTTAATTTTGAGTTATCCATTGCAGTATATGGAGACCTTTTTGCCGATAATATACCACTTTCAGCCATTGTTACGGGCTTAATTAAATTTTTATCGTAACCGTATTTGTCTGCTATCTTCAAAGCCATTTCATATTTATTTATCGGCTCATCGCTTGCAATATTGACTATTTTATCGTGTTCTCCGCAATATTTTTCCGCCAGCGACACGACAAAACCCGCACATTGATTAAAACTTAATGTGGAGCGGTAAAAATCGGTAAACATATCCATCTCCTGTCCAGAAGACAGAGTTTCACAGATAATATCAAAAAAGTGTTTTTTCCCGTCAATCAAACTTTTATTTGTCATTAACGGCAGGCGGAAAACATTAAAACCCTTTGCAAGAACAAGTTGTTCTCCCAACATTTTGTGTCTGCCGTAATTGTTTGTCGGGTTATAGGGTGTCTCTTCGGTATATTTTTCTCCGAATTTGCCTTCTCCGTACACAACATCGGTAGATGCAAAATATAAACACTTTGGGGTTTTTATTTGGTTAACAAAATTTGCCAAAGCCGTAACATTCAGATTCCATGCTTCAACAGGATTGTTTTCGCAAAAATCGGGACTCGGGTATGCCGCAAGATATATAATTTTCGGATTTTCCGACGCATATTGTTCATTGAGAAAATCTATATCTTTTTGTTCCTTGACATTACACTCTACCCAGGTCAATCTTTTCGCTTCTAAAGACGGCTTTTCTGGAAAATATGTCGCAACGACCTTTTCCTGAGTTTTTTCAAGAACATTTTTTACTGTATAATGTCCTAAAAAACCGCTTCCTCCGACGACGATATACATTTTTTCTCCTTATCTTTGCAAGAACTTTTCACCTTTAGAAATTCTTTCTCGCCAATAATTAAGCAAGTCTGTCATAGTTGTTTCGAAAGATATTTCAGGAACCCAGCCCGTATGTTTCGTAAATTTTGAAGTATTAGGAACTTGTAAATCTGCATCAATAGGTCTTAATCTTTCGGGATCCACTTCTACTTTTATTTCATCTTTCTTGGAAGAAAGAGAGATTAAGAAGTTAAGCATATCTCCTACTTTACAAGTATATTGACCACCGATATTGTAATATTCCCCGCCGATTGGATTTACCGTCAAAAGCATAAAATAAGCTCTTACAGCATCTCTTACATCTGCAAATGTTCTTAATGAATCAAGATTGCCCACCTTAATTACAGGGGGAATTAATCCGTGTTCAATCATAGCGATTTGTTTTGCAAATGTGCTTTCAGCAAAAACATCACCTCTTCGAGGACCTGTATGAGTAAACATTCTTGTCGTCATAACGGTCATATTGTATGCTTCTGCATAGTATCTTCCAATTAAATCAGTACCGACTTTTGATATTGCATAAGGACTTGCGGGGTGAAAAGTACATTCTTCATTGATTGTACCGCCCATTTCGGCAAGTTTTTCTTTTTTTACTCTGCCGAATACTTCACTAGATGCACAAACATGAATAATTGCGTTTGGACAATGATTTTTTAATGCTTCAAGAAGTCTTGCCGTACCTTGAATATTTGTATCAAAAGTATCTAGAGGCGCTGTAAAACTTGTTTTAGGATAACTTTGTGCTGCCAAATGAGAAACATAATCAGGTTGTACTTCTTTAACAACATTTTCTATTGCTATTGCATCATGCAAATCTGCATATACAAGATGTAATCGTTTTTTATCATTTATATTATCAATTAGGTGTTGAAGATTGTCCAACGGGCTTCTCCAACGACACATTCCGTATATTTCCCAATCTGTATTTTTCATTACATAATCGGCAAGGTGTGAACCAACCATACCTGTGATTCCTGTAATTAAAATTTTCTTTGGCATTTTATTCTTCTCCTTATTGTTTAAATATTTTTTCTTCTATTAAAGCACAAATAATATGACTAATCATAATATGAGATTCTTGGATTGTAGGAGTTGATGAAGATGGAACATGAATAACATAATCGCAATATTTATCCATTTCACAATCATTTAAACCTGTTAATCCTACAGTAATAACTCCTTTTTCTTTTGCTTTTTGAAGTGCTAAAACAATATTTTTGGAGTTACCTGAAGTCGATATACCTATAAATACATCTCCTTCTTTCGCATTTGCCTGAATTTGTCTTGCAAAAGATTGCTCATAACCGTAATCATTACTTACAGCAGTCAAAATTGAAGTATTGGTTGAAAGTGATAATGCAGCAAGAGGCTTTCTGTCGAAAAAGAACTTAGAAACAAGTTCTCCTGCTATATGCTGAGCGTCTCCGGCAGAACCGCCGTTCCCTGCAGTTAAAACTTTTTTATCATTTTTGTATGCTTCAACTATTACGTCTGCTATTTTATTTATTGTTGATAAAATGCCTTTATCATTCAATATCTTTATTTTAGTATCAATCGAATCTTGTATATATTTTTTTATATCCATTATTAGTCCTCTAATATATTATTTTACAATTTAAATACGGTAATTTAATATTATCAATATCTTTATTATCACCTATCATAACTGATTTTTTTAAATCAATTTTCAATTTTTCACACGCTTTTAAAAACATTCCCGGATTAGGCTTTCTTAATAGCGTGTCGTAAGCGTATTCTTTGATAACAGAATCTTTGTGATAAGGACAATATTCTATATCATCAAATATTAAATTTTTTGATTTATAAAATTCTTTTATTTCATCAAAGCCCTCTTGCATTTGTTCAAAAGTAAACTTACCTTTGCCTATACCTGCCTGATTTGTAATCATAACTATATGATAGCCGAGAGAAAAATACTTTTTCACATAATCAATGGTACTTTCGATTATTTTGAAATCTTTTCCGTGAGGGTATTCGGTATTTTCAATTAAAGTTCCGTCTTTATCAATAAACATTGCGGGTTTTAATTCTTTTTCGAGCCAATCGGGAATTAAATCTTGTGCTTTGTAATAATCTTCAGGTATTCCTATATCAATAAAGCAACCACCGAGAGGTAAACCGAAAGTCTTTTTTTCATCTGCCAATTGCGGAAATATACCCGTTTCCAAAGAAATAAATTCACCGTTAAACTTATCAAAATACGGTTTTAATGTTGATTTATGAATATAATAAATTCCGCCATTTATATAACCGTCAATCTTACCTTCGGGCAATTTACCCTTTTCAATAAAATACTTAATCAAATAATTATCGTCAATATCAGCAAAACCGTATCTTTCAATGTTATTTGTATATCTGAGAGCAACCGTCAAAGATTTGTTTTTACCGAATTCTTCAAGTATTGAATAATCAATATCGAAAAATGTGTCCCCGTTAATAACAAAGAAATCGTCATTTAAATATTTGTATGCATTGAGTATCGCACCACCTGTTCCTAATGCGGTTTCTTCTTTTACAAAAACAGCATTATCTAAATTTTTAAAATAGTTTTCAATACACTCAGACTTATAACCCGTTAAAAAAATAAAACTGTCAAAGCCTTGTTTTTTTAATGTTTTAATTATGTAGTCAAGAAAAGGCTTATTTTTAATCGGTGCCATAGGTTTTGGAACATCAGACACAACATGTGATAATCTTGTACCAAAACCGCCTGCTAATATAACTGCCTGTCTCATCAATTACTCCTGTTCTGACATTTTCAATATTATCATGAAAATTTTACCTGTGTTTTGATAAGAACAATATCAGATTACAATAATTGCAAAATTTATTTGTGATATCATTAAGAAAAAAAGGATTAATACAATATGAAAAGCAGAGTGGAAAAGCAGTCAACAGTATGGCAATCAAATTCAATGGGTGCTTTTGACAGAATTAAATTAAATTTCAACAATTTTATAATTGATAAAACAATAAATTACCTAGGACACAATTTCAGCAAAGAAAAACTTGTAAACCTTGCAAAAATTTTTGAAAAAATATCGGGTTCAAAAGGCGGAATAAACCACGCAAAAAGAATGCAATGGCTTTTTCAGTCCGAACATCCGCATCTTTTCTGGTGGAAAAGAATTTTGACGGAACTTCACCCGAATTGCAGAAATAAATGGATAAAAAATTTCTTTGTAAACGGTTATTATGGAGACAATTTAAGGAAACGCTCCGAATTTAACGAAAAAAACGGATTTTTCCCGCCAACCGTTCTTCTTGCAAGTATTACAAAGAGATGTAATTTTAACTGTAAAGGTTGCTGGGCTCACGAATACGACGTAACCGAAGATTTATCAAAAGAAAAATGGCGAGAAATCTTCACAGAAGCCCGTGACGTTATGGGTATCCACATATTCCCGATTGTCGGCGGCGAACCTTTTGCAAGAAAAGAATTTTTGGAACTTTGCGAAGAATTTAACGATTGTACGTTTATAACCTTCACAAACGGCTCTTTAATTACCGAAAAAACAGTCGAAAAACTCCAAAAACTCGGAAACGTTCAACCGATGTTCTCTCTCGGCGGTTTAAAAGAAAATACTGATGCCGTTAGAGGCGAAGGCTGTTTCGATATGGTTATGCAAAAAATGGATATGCTCAAAAAAGCAGGCGTATTTTTCGGTGCATCAATCACAGCAACAAGCAAAAACTGTGATGAAGTAACTTCCGATGATTTTATAAAAATGTTGAGTGATAAAGGCTGCCTGTGGACTTGGTTTTTCCACTACGTTCCCGTAGGTGACAGTCCTGACGTAAGTTTGACACCTAACGCAAATCAAAGACGCCAGATTTTAAAAGCGGTTTATAATGCAAGAAATACTCTTCCTATGATGACAGTTGATTTTTGGGGTGACGGCCCCGAAATGATGGGTTGTATCGCAGGCGGAAGACAATATATTCACGTAAACCCGAGAGGTGACGTTGAACCCTGCACGTTTGTTCACCTTGCAACTCATAATTTAAAAGATTGTACTTTAACGGAAGCTCTTGCATCACCTTTTATGAGTGCTATCAGAAACGGCATTCCTTACGAGGACGGAAATATGCTTCGTCCTTGCATGATTGTTGACAGACCTGATGTTCTGAGAAAATACTATGAAGAATTTAAGCCCTACGAAACTCACGAAGGTGCTGCCGATTACTTAATCAAAGACGAAATCAAATCCGAAATTGATAAATATTCTTCAGAAGTAAAAGAAATTCTCGATAAAGATTGGAGAGAAAATCTTTGGATGACAATTTTCCCGCTTGAAGGCGAATATTACATTGACAGAGATAACTTCTGCTCATCGGAAAAACCCGAAAACCAATGTAATCATAATTGTTCTTGTTGCAAATAGTATCGAATCAATAAAAAAATAATGCACCGAAAGTGCATTATTTTTTATGCTGTTTTATTATAATTATTTATTCTGCCGAATTTAAATACTCTTCAGGCAAAGGTCTTATCGGGTTATAAATATTGAAAATTTCTTCTCTTGAAAAATCAGTTCTTGCCTGTTCTTCATTTGAGAAGCCGTCTCTTTCCAATTTATAAAGACAATACGGATTACATCTTCCGCCGTTTACCGAAGCCGCTCTTATGCAGCCGCCTTTACAAACAGAAGCATATATACAATCTTTGCAATGTCCCGTTAACATTGAACAATCAAATCTTCTGTTGTATGCGAATGAGTTTTTATCATTCCAAATTTCTTTAAGAGAACGTTCGTGAGTGTTTCCTTCTTTATATTGATCCAATTGTAAAGATAAACAACCTCTTATTGTTCCGTCACTGCTGATTCCGATTGTTTGCATACCTGCATGGCAACCCCACCATGGGCCTTGAACTTTTTCACCGATGTTTCCGAGATAACCGAAAACATCTGCTCCTGAAACTGTATCAAAATATTTTGCATAATCTTTTCTTGTTTTTAATATGAATTTTGCTATTTCTAAGAATTGTGCTTCAGTTATCATCGTGTCTTTTGACATACGTCCGATATAATCACCATATTGAATTTGCCAATATCTTACACAATTTTTTATCAAAAAGTCTCTGATTTTAGGTAATTGGTCGTAATTCAGTTTGTGAACTGTCGTGACAACACTTGGAACTACATTGTATTTATGAAGAAGCATTATGGCATTTTCAACATGTTCAAATACGTGTTTTCTTCCTCTTATGTAGTCGTGGAGATAAGGATCTGCCGCATCTATACTTAATCCGTATGCAATAGGTTTTATTGCATGAAGCATTTTTGCAATATCTTCGTCTATACGAAATCCGTTAGAAATAAAGGCTACTTCCATACCGAATCTTTTAATCATACTTGCAAGAACGCCTATATCTTCTCTCATTAAAGGTTCTCCGCCTGAAAGTATTACGGTCTTTGCCCCGATATCCGCTAAATCTTCTATAATTTCTATACATTCAGCGGTTGTTAATTGATTATCTTTTTCTACGCTTGTACAGTCAGAACCGCAATGAATACAGTTAACATTACATTTGAAAGTCGTTTCCCAAACAACTGTTTCCGGTGAATATTTCATTTCAAACTCCTATTCCTATTTTTAAAAAATTATACAAAAAACATATTCATAATTTTATTGTTATTAAAAAAAATAACAAAAAATGTAAAAAATATTGAAGAAATATAACAAACCTGTAAATTTTTAGAGTAAACTATTTTTTATAATCATGTATTGTTATAACAAAACGAGGACTTTGGTATGAAAGAAATAAGATCTTTTGTAAACCCAGAAAGAGCTAGAGTAAGAACTGTATATGGCGTTCCGATGCCGCAAAATAATGAAAATGGACCGAAAATTACGCCTAAAAAAATTGACGTTCCGGAAGAAGATACTCCCGTTATTTTAGGTGACAATACTATTGATATTGATGATATTGATTTCGATGATGCACAGCCTGCAGTAAGACCGCAAGCTGTATATGGAGTTCAGACACCTGATGGAAAAGGTAAAGGAAACGTAGTAGTTATAAATGACAGTCCCGAACCGGAACCCCAACCCAAAACTGTTTACGGTGTTCCAACACCCGAACCTGAGATTGTTGTAGAAGAATCCGTACCTGAACCGGTAAAACCCGAGCCAAAAACCGTATATGGTGTTCCGACACCCGATCCTGTGATTGTTGAAGAAGAACCCGTACCCGAACCGGTAAAACCCGAGCCAAAAACCGTATATGGTGTTCCGACACCCGATCCTGTGATTGTTGAAGAAGAACCCGTACCCGAACCGGTAAAACCCGAACCAAAGACCGTATATGGAGTTCCGACACCGAATGATTCGGTTACTATTACATTACCTGATTATGAAGATGAACTTACAGTCGGAGTAGGAAATAAGACGAAAGACTCTGATGCCGTCACAAAAGAAGCTCGACAAGAAGCTATTGATAAAGAAAAAGAACAAACTGAAGCCCTTCCTACAACATTTGCTGAATATGCAAAAAAGATTGCTGAAAAGTATCATTGTTCCATAGAAGAAGCAATGAAATACTTGGAAGAAGCAAAAAATGCATTCAAAAGCCCGTTTTTTATGCGTAGATTTGGAGTTAGCCTTAGCGATAGCCAACTTGAAGCCATATTAATAGAGAAAATGGAAAGTGGAACTTACTCTTTTGTTGGTTCATCGATTAACTTATTAAACTCCCATATAATGAATATAAGTAATAATCAGCATACATCTGATCAGCACGTATCTTTGTCTTATGATAATGTAGATGCAGCAAAAGAAAAATACGAAGAACTGAGAAAACAACTGGATGAAGAAAAAGAAAAAAGATTAGATGAAGAAAAAGCAAAAATAGAGGCTGAAATGCAAGAATTGAAAAAAGCAATGGAAAACGCAACGATTAACGGCTTCAAAAAATACACTGGCGAAAGTGACAATTCATAGTAATAAGTCTTGTTTTTGCTAATAAACTTCTTTAGAAAACCATCAAAATTGATGGTTTTCTTATTTATGAAAACAATTTTCATACAAAAAAAACCTCTCGAAAGAGAGGTAAATAATTTTTAGAGAGAGATAGAGAGAAATTTTTGAGAAAAAACTCATAAACTTTCTTTACTTAATATTATTTATCCAAAGAAATGCAATAATATAATTGCATTTCTATAATATTCTATTAATTATTGCTTAAAACCAATTTAAACGTAGCCAATTTTCTGATTGATAAAAATTTATGTTCAATATGTTGTGATTTAGAAATATTCATAATTCTAACGATACGTTCGATTTCTTCACGATTTTTTCTTGTCGATATATCATAAACATTCTTTTCAGGATCTGCTACAACGCCCATTAAAGTCATCAATTGAGTTTCATTCATAATAAATAATTTCCTTTATCTCTTCTCTACTCTTATATAAAGTTTTTCTTTTCAAAATAATTGCTTTTTTGTATATATTTGTGTTAATATTTGTTTACAAAACATTTTACAAAAGGAGAAAAGCCTTGATTTTAGACGATTTAAAGAATTTAAAAAATTACGAAAATATTCTGCCTGACATAAAAAAATGCATAGATTTTATTGGTTCTCATGACTTAAACAGCATGCAAAAAGGTCATTATGAAATTGACGGAACAAATTTATATGTAAATATTGACGAATATACGACAAAAGAAAAAAACGAAAGTTTTCCGGAATTACACAGAAAATATGCAGATATTCAAACCGTAATAAGCGGAAAAGAATTTATAGGATATTCAAAGACAGAAAATTGCAAAACAGAAATTGAATATAATGAAGAAAAAGACATTGAATTTTTAAAGGGAGATTGCGAATATTTTCAAGCCGAAAAGGGAAGATTTTTCATATTTTTACCGAACGAAATCCATCACCCCTGCATAATGAACGGTAAAAAAGAACAAATCAAAAAGGCTGTTTTTAAAATAAAAGTATATTAATCAAACAAAGATTGTTGGATATTGTCTGATTTTATGCCTAAAACCTTTAGAGCGTACGGTGTAACCTTTCGTCCTCTCGGTGTTCTTTGAAGAAAACCTTCCTGAAGAAGAAACGGTTCATAAACTTCTTCAATGGTTCTTACATCTTCACCTAAAGCGGCTGCAATTGTTTCAATTCCGACGGGCCCGCCCTGATATTTTTCGGCAATCAGTTTAAGCATGGTTTTATCTGTATTGTCTAAACCGTGCATGTCGATATTTAAAGAAGAAAGAGCCTCTTTTGCTATATTTTCCGACACAATTCCGTCGTATTTAACTATTGCAAAATCAGCAACTCTTTTGACCAAACGGTTTGCAATTCTCGGAGTTCCTCTTGAACATCTTGCTACTGTTTTTGCACCGTCATCGGTTATTTCAATATTTAAAATAGAGGCTGTTCTTTTTACAACTGCCGTAAGTTCTTCTTGAGAATAGAATTCAAGCCTGTGAACAATTCCAAATCTGTCCCTTAAAGGCCCTGAAAGAGAACCTGCTTTTGTTGTTGCACCTATAAGAGTAAATTTAGGAACAGGAACTCTCAAAGTCTTTAAAGATTGTCCTTTTCCCGTATTCATATCAAGGTAGAAATCTTCCATTGCAGGGTAAAGTATTTCTTCCGCAACTTTGTTTAACCTGTGAATTTCATCAATAAATAAAATTTCACCCTGTTTTAAAGACATTAAAATTCCTATAATATCCCTCGGACGCTCAAGCGCAGGGGCAGAGGTAATTTTGATATCCGAACCCGTTTCATTAGCGATAACACACGCGAGAGTAGTTTTTCCCAATCCCGGGGGACCATAAAACAACAAGTGGTCGAGTGGAACTTCTCTTTTTTTTGCTGCCTCTATTGAAATTTTCAACATATTTTTTAAATTTGTCTGTCCGATATAGTTATCAAATGTTTTCGGACGGATTGTATTTTCAAAAGTTCTATCAAAATCGGTAATTGAAGGCGAAAGTTTCTCTGAATTTTCGTTTATTTTTGTATTTTTTGAGTTATCGTCGTCTGAAATTATCATATATTCCTCTTTACCGAAATATATTAACATTGAAAACTATTAAAGTCTAATTGTTGTATAATAATAAACAAATATGTAAAAGGCAGAAAAAATGGATAATAAAATAAAAAGAATAAAAACGAAAATTGTTGCAACACTTGGTCCGTCGTCCTCAAATTATGAAACGATACTTTCAATGGCAAAAAGCGGTGTAACCGTTTTCAGATTGAATACTTCACACGGAACAAAAGAAGACCATAAAAGAAAAATTGAAATTATAAGAGAAGCATCAAGAGAATTAAACTTATATCTTGCCATTCTTGTTGATTTACAAGGTCCAAAAATAAGAGTCGGTGAATTAAATGCACCTGTTACAATAAAACAGGGAGATATATTAAAATTAAGACACGGAGCGGAAGAAAACGGAATAATTCCCGTTGATTACGAAGGTATTGCAAAAGATGTAAAACCTGAGGAAAAAATTCTTCTTGATGACGGAAAAATCGGTCTTAAAGTTATAAAAATCGAAAATGATACAGTTTTTGCGGAAGTATTATTCGGAGAAATTTTAAAAGCAAGAAAAGGAATAAATATTCCTGGAACACAGGCAAGTTTACCTTGTGTTACGGAAAGAGACAAAGAATACATAAAATTTGCCGTGGATAATAACGCTGATTTTATTGCTTTATCTTTTGTAAGAAACAGAGAAGATGTTTTGTCCGCTAAAAAATATATGAAAGAACTTAATGCCGATATTCCCGTGATTGCAAAGATTGAAAAACCTCAAGCCGTTGAAAATCTTATAGATATAATGGAAGAGTCATACGGAGTTATGGTTGCGAGAGGAGATTTAGGTATTGAAATGTCCCCCGAAGAAGTTCCTATTGCTCAAAAGAAAATTATCAAAGAAGCCTCAAGACAAAGGAAAACTTGTATAGTTGCGACTCAAATGCTTGAATCTATGATAGAAGAGCCCATTCCGACAAGAGCCGAAGCAAGTGATGTTGCAAACGCAATTCTTGACGGAGCAGATGCAGTAATGCTCTCAGGTGAAACTGCTGCAGGTAAATATCCTGTACAAGCCGTTGAAATGATGAAATTAATTTCGGAGAATATTGAAACAAGCACTTTTTGTCCCGAATACCTTGATTTAGGTGTTTGCGATAAATACGAATTAACTCCGCAGGCAATTGCAAATGCCGCAGCGAAGATGGCTCATGACCTCAATGCAAGAGCAATTTTTACTTTTACTCATTCGGGATACACCCCTCGTCTTTTGTCAAAATTAAAACCTCAAATTCCGATAATTGCGATTTCTGATGAACCCAGAACTTGCAGAAAATTAAACCTTTCTTGGAATATTTATCCGTTTTTTGCCGATTGGGATACTGTCTTAAACCAAGAACTTTTGGCAAAAATAGATAAACTTATTCTTGAAAAAACAAGTTTTAAAAAAGATGAAAGAATTATAATTATTGGTTCAATTCCAAAACTTATAACAGGAAGAACTAATTTTATAAGAGTTCACAGAATAGGTGCGTAAATTATATAAGATTAATCGGTTGAACGCCAACATTTTCTTTAAGCAAAGACAATATATTTTGAACAATCATAGGTGAAAAAGCGTAATTACTGTCTGTCGGTAAAATCTTTATAAAAGCGTTTTTTAAATCTTTATTGGAAATTGTAATTAAAAATTCTTTTGAATTTGCTTTAAAAAGAACAGTACCTGTTTTTGATTGAACTTCTTCAACTTTAAAATTCATTTTATTCAAAACACCGAGAGTTAAATAGAAAAGTTGTTCCGAACTGATTGAAAATGAATCGGTACATTGAGAAACATCTGTTCTGTTTTGAACAGCAGAAGCATTATTATATGAAGCCGCAGGCCCTGTTAATTTAGCTCCTGATAAATCAGCATCTGCAAATGCGGATTGAGTTCCAATTAATAAAACTGTCAAAACGTATAAACAAAATTTTTTCATTATAACTCCATTAAATTTTTGCCGTATGCAATATCAACCTTGAGAGGTACGGTAAGAGGAAAATCTTTTTCCATTGCTTCTCTTACCTTTTCTATTACAATTTCTTTTTCAGAGTTTAACATTTCCAAAACCAATTCGTCATGAACCTGAATAACTATTTTTGATTTCAAATTAGACCCTGATAACAATTTTTGCAATTTTACCATTGCCAATTTAATCAAATCAGCGGCACTTCCTTGCAGCGGAGAATTAATTGCCGCACGCTGAGCAGCCTCTCTTTCTCTCATTGAAGAAGCACTCAGACCTATATCAAGTTTTCTTTTTCTTCCGAAAATGGTTTCTACATATCCGTATTTATTTGCAAAATCAATTTGGGCATACATATATTCTTTAACTTTAGGGTACGTAGCAAAGTATTTCATAATAAATTCTTCCGCTTCAAAACTTGAAATACCCAAAGAAGAAGCAAGTCCGTATTTTGATTGACCGTATATGATACCAAAGTTAACGGCTTTTGCTCTAAATCTCATTTCTTTTGTTACTTCTTCCTCGGAAACCCCATAAATTTTTGCAGCCGTGAGGGTGTGAACATCTGCATCATCGTAAAAGGCTTGAAGTAAATTCTCATCTTGAGAGCAATGCGCCATAAGTCTTAACTCAATTTGAGAGTAATCGGCGGATAAAATTTGATAATTTTCTTTGTCTCTCGGAACGAATGCACCTCTTATTTTATTTCCCAAATCGGTTCTTGCGGGAATATTTTGAAGATTCGGATTACTGCTTGATAATCTTCCCGTTACGGTAATTGTTTGATTAAAAGAAGTATGAATTCTACCGTCTCTTAAAGAAATTAATTCGGGCAACGAATCAATGTACGTAGATTTTAACTTTGCAACATGCCTGTATTCATATATATCTTTTGCTATTTGGTGGTCTTGAGCCAAAGTTTCCAATACTTTTGCATTGGTAGATTGATTTTTTTTCCTGCTTTTCTTTCCGTTAATTGTGAGCGCCAACTTATTGAACAATATTTCGGAAACTTGTTTGGGAGAATTTATATTGAACTCTTCTCCTGCCTCTTCAAAAATTCGATTTTGAATTTTATTCAATTCACCTTCCGTATATTTTGAAAGTTCTTTAAGATAATCGGTATCAACAGAGACACCCGTTTCTTCCATATCCTCTAAAACAACCGTCAAAGGAACTTCCATATCGTATAAAATATCAAGTTCTTTTTCGGAAAGTTTTTCAACCCAATATTTTGTCAGCAAAAGTGTTGCAAAAGCATCATCACAAGAATATTCCGCTGCCTTTTCAATTTCAACTTCTGAAAAGTTTTTGTTCTCTGATACACTGTCAAATTCCTGCATAATGTATCCGAGGTACATTTCGGATTGTGTTTTTAAACCGTGTTTTCTTGATGAATCTGCGACGTAACTTGCAAGCATTGTATCAAAAATCAGATTTTTAACAGGCATATTGTGCTTTTTCAATACCTGCAAATCAAATTTAGCATTCTGCATTGTAAACGAGATGTTTTCATTTGCAAAAACAGGCGCTAAAACAGATTGGGCATATTTAATATCGACCTGTTCACCAAAACTGTGGAAAAGAGGTATATAGAATGAATATACCGTTTCATCACCGTTATCTTTAATCTTTACTCGGTTATTTTTTGAATAAATATTGTCCGAATACGCAATTGAAATTCCGACCAAATCATCTTCTAACGGATTTAGCCCTGTGGTTTCCGTGTCTGCCGAAATTAAAGTTTTTGTCTTTAAAACAGATACCAAATCGTCAAGTTTTTCTTTTGTATCAACAATTGTCTTAACTTGGTTATACAATTTTTTTGATTTTTCAACTTCCGTTTGAAAAAGCCCTAATTGACCGTTTTCCGATACAATGGGGTGATTTTCTTCAATATCCGCACTACAAATATCTGATTTGGATTCAGCAAAATGCGACAAAATCTCGTCTGAAGATTTTATAAAGGAATAGAATGAATTTTTTTTGAAAAAATCAATTACTTTCTGTTTATCCGGAAGTTCCAAACAGGTATCTTTGATATCAAAATCCATTTGAACATTTCTTTGAATGGTCGCGAGTTCTCGACTTAAATAAGCATCGTCTTTTCCGTCAATTAACTTCTGTTTTAATGCTTTTCCGGAAATTTTATCGATATTTTCATAAATACTATCTAAATTTCCGTATTCAGCCAAAAGTTTAGAGGCTGTTTTGTCTCCGATACCTCGAATTCCCGGGATATTATCGGAAGTATCACCTGCTAATGCCTTAAAATCAATCACTTGTTCAGGATAAATCCCCATTCTTTCAAAAACTTTTTGTCTGTCGTATTTAACAATTTCCCCTTTTGAAGGCATAATGACGGAAACGCCTTTTTCATCATCAACGAGTTGAAACGAATCTCTGTCACCCGTCAAAATCATTGTATTAATACCGTCATTTTTTGCAATTTGAGAAATTGTACCGATTAAATCGTCAGCCTCATAACCTTCTTTTGTAAAAATCGGTATGTTAAAAGCATTTAAACCCTCAACAATTTCAGAAAGTTGAGAGTGCATAGAATCGGGCATTGATTCTCTGTTTGCCTTGTATTCGGGATACATATCAACTCTGTAAGTGTGTCTTCCGACATCAAAAGTAACCGCCATCAAATCGGGATTAACCTTGGTTTCTTTAAGCAAATCAAAAATACATTTAAAAAACCCGAACACAGCCCAAATTGGTCTATTGTCCGCCGTTTTCATACCTGAGCGTTCAAGTGCGAAATAATATCTGTAAGCGAGCGCATGCCCGTCAATAATTAACAACGTTTGCTGAGTCATAAAAATATTTTATCAAATTTATCCCGAAATACAACTAATCGGGACGCAAAGATTTAAGATATTCTTTGTAACCTTCAAGTTCGGGTTGTTCTTCTTTTAAAAGAACAAAATTACCGACTACAAGAACGT
>Ga0310695_10002136_pt1 | contig 42735 bp, 38 predicted proteins | sample RumenRJG_04DNA_FD_203882 | JGI IMG/M metagenome (GOLD analysis project Ga0310695, IMG submission 203882) | Bovine rumen microbial communities from Lethbridge, Alberta, Canada - RJG_04 (v2) (version 2) | ecosystem: Host-associated > Mammals > Digestive system > Stomach > Rumen | place: Canada... | reverse complement strand
ATAATAATAAACCTTATTATAGGGGTGTTTTGCACATGCGAAGGTGCAAAATGTCACAAAGTCACAAAGTCACAAAGTCACAAAATTAAATGTCTTTTCCTGAATAAGGTTGACTCTTTTTAGGCCTTGATTTTTAACAATTGTCTACCCGTACTGACTTGGTTGACTGCCTCGCCTGAGTACAGTTGACCACTTTCACCGGAGAGGTTGACTCTTTTCCTAAGAACGTTGACTTCCGACGGATATTGTTCGCACTTCATCTGCTTGTGTGTGAGGGCGAATGGACGCTTTACAACAATTAACAACTATTCGCCACGTTCTTAACAGAAATTTGCACGCTGTGAGGGGCGATATTTGGTGGTGCAAGATTATTGTCGTACCTTTGCATAGAAAATAAAAAAGTTGCTCTTTGAGCTTCGCTCGAAAAGCTTCGGCGCTCGGGATAGCACAAGCAAACTTTTGCTCTCCGCTCGCTTCTTCGCTCTTTGACTTCCTGAAACAAAAACAGCCGACCGCTAAGACTATCTCCGACGCGCTCAGACACCACCTCCAGCGCCCTCGCAGACCATCTCCGACACGCTAAAAACCGCTCTCACATTATCTCTCACGCATGCTTGCACCACCGCTCACACCACTTCTCATTGATTGACCTCCCCTCGCCCCATTCGTGACCTCCCCTCGCCCCATTCGTGACCTCCCCTCGCCCCTCCTGTAGGAGGGGGACTGATTAGTTTGTAACCTCCAGTAGGAGGGGGACTGATTAGTTTGTAACCTTCTGTAGGAGGGGGACTGATTAGTTTGTAACCTCCAGTAGGAGGGGGACAGATTAGTTCCTGCGCTCAGTTCTAACTATTCCTCCCCCTACAGGGGGAGATAGAGGGGGTCACACATCCCATGCAGAGGGAGATAGAGGGGGTCACACATCCCATGCAGAGGGAGATAAAGAGGGGGTCGCATATCCCTGCAGGGGGAGATAGAGGGGGTCGCATATCCCTGCAGAGGGAGTTAGAAGTGTTGACGGGTGCTGGGTAGTTACCCCTCACCTCTCACCCCTCACCTCTAAAAACATCTCTCTCACCCCTCACTTCTCACTTCTCACCCCTCACTTCTCACTTCTCACCACTCACCACTCACCACTAACCCCTAACCCCTAAACCACCATGAAAAAAGAAACCATCAAGTTCATCGTCCAGCTGATCATCAGCATCCTCACGGCCATCGCCACCACCCTCGGCGTCACCTCCTGCATGGGAGCTGGACCCCTCTGATGCCAACCGCTATTCTCTCACCCCTCACCCCTAACCTCATTTCTCTCTCCTCTCTCCTCTCTCCTCTTTCCTCTTTAATTTTCTAATTCTTTAATTCTTTAATTCTTTAATTTTTCAACTTTCCTATGGCAGTACTTTACAGACTTTACCAGAACAACAACAAGAAGAACACGAAGGCCTACGGCAAGTGGTTTGCCAAGGCCGTCCACACCAACGTGTATGGCACCGACGAGCTGGCTCAGGAGGTGCAGCGCAACTGCTCCATGAAGAAATCGGACGTGAAGGCCGTGATCGAGGAGCTCTGCGAAGTGATGGCCCGCGAACTGGGCAACTCCCACGCCATCAAGCTCTCGGGACTGGGCACCTTCCGCGCAGGCCTGAAGTCGACGGGCACCGTGACCGTCCGCGAGTTCAACGCCTCGAAGAACATCACCGGCACGAAGATCAACTTCCTGCCCTTCCGCACCCGCGACGCCAGCACGAAGTCGTACACCTCGCCGATGACCTCGGCCTGGCACATCCAGGAGGCACCGAAGAACACCGTGCTCCCCGAACCCAACGAGGACGAGGGCGACGACGGCGGCAACGGCAACGACGAGCCTTAACCTCCTGCCCGTAGAACACGGGCAAAATCACACAAAATGAAGACGCGGCGACAAGAGTCTGAACCCTTGTCACCGCGTCCTTTCTTTACGTTGTCAACGCTTCCCCTTTACAGGAAGCTCTTTACTTTCTCGTAATACCTTTGTGTGTGCTTCACACTATAGTTCGGCCCTCCATTCCACGACCTGATGGCGTGTTCCACATCGTTACTAGGATTGTGGTGCGACTGGATGAGCAGGAACATCTCCTTCGATTTAGCTACGCTGAATCGGTCGGACATTTTGTAGCGTTTCGTGCTGTTACGCTCTTTCAGGATATTGTTGCACTCGCGAACCATAATCGGAGTGATCTGCATCGGTCCGCACTGGTTTCCGTTCTTCGCATGAGCCTTTCCATTGCTCTCCACCTGAATGATGGCATTCATCACGGGTTCCCAGTTCACTTTGCGGGCCTTAGCCTTGCCACCAGCGAGGGTGACAGCGGGCATTGACAGCATCAGCACAAAACAGACCATTAATACCTTAAACGTTTTATTCATCCTTCTCTATTTTTATGAGGTCAGGACTGGCTTGGCTCGCATGCCTTGCTTTCTGACGCCCTCGGCGATACCTGTCTTCACAATAGGATACGCCACCAACCTCTGTTAAACTTTAGGTGCCATAACCACCTCGTGGCAGCGGGCACTTGTCTGAATGCGGGTGCAAAGGTACGAAGAATCAATGAGTTACGAAAAACTTTTGTCAGGAAATATGTTTTTTTAAGGCGATTTATTGATTTAAAACAATTATCATCGGTACCAGATGAAGCAGCAAACGATAGTTTTTTCCTGATGAAAATAATCACAGAATCATTTGGCGTTTCGGGGATTATTGTTTACTTTTGCAGCGAAATAACCATCAAGAATGATGAAGAAAGTCCTGAAATGGATGGGTATTGCGCTATCGGCACCCGTATTGCTTGTGGCAATGCTGGCCGTGTCGCTATATATCCCACCCATCCAGAACTGGGCCGTGAAGAAAGCCGCGAGTGTGGCCAGCGAAAAGACAGGTATGGACATCAGTGTGGAACGCGTACGCCTGCAATTCCCGCTCGACCTGCGGTTGGAGGGCTTTCGCATGCTCCGTCAGAACGACTCTTTGCCGCAATGCAAAGACACCATAGCCGACATACGCAGTCTGGTGGTCGACGTGCAGCTATGGCCGCTGTTGAAAAAGCAGGTGGAAGTGGACGAACTGGAAGTGAACGGCCTGCGCTTCAACACGACCGACTTCGTGGATGCCGCCCGCGTCAGCGGTACTGCCGAAAAGTTGCGCCTGCAAGCTGGCAGCATCAATCTGCGCGGCGATACTCTCCGGCTCGACGAGGCCATTTTGGAAGACGGCAACATTCATGTGGAAATGGCCGACTCGGTGCCTGAGGACACCACTACGAGTGAAAACCGGTGGAAGATTCTGGTAGACAAGCTGAACGTGGAACGTACACAAGTGAGCCTCAACTTGCCTGGCGACACCCTTCGCGCACACGTATATATGAATAAGGTGGAGGCAACAGACGGCAACATCGACTTGGAAAACGGACTCTACCAAATAGGTAAGATAGACTGGAACGATGGAAGCCTGACCTACGACAACCGCTTCGAACCGCGACGTGAGGGGTTGGACTACAACCACTTAGCGCTGAGCGACATTCACCTCAACATTGATTCTTTGGTATTGAAGAGTCCCCCGACGGGCGAGACCGCGGTGGCCATGAAAGTGGGCAATGCCGCTTTCAAGGAGAAAAGCGGACTCGACTTGAAGGAACTATCGGGCACCGTAGACATCAGCGACCAGCGCATCAGTCTGCCCGACTTGAAGCTACGCACGCCTGAGTCGAGCATCGATGCGCGAGTGGCGATGGACATGAATGCCTTCGACGAGAAGCACCCCGGCGAGCTCAGCATCGCAGGCGATGCCACCATCGGCAAACAAGACATGGTGAGAATGGCGGGCAATACCATCGACAGCAAGACCTGGAAGAACTGGCCCAACGCTCCGCTGACCATGAAGGTGGTGGCCAAAGGCAACATGAAACACTTGCATCTGGCGGGTCTGAACGCCAAGCTGCCGTCGGCCTTCAACATCAACACCAAGGGAACGCTCTCTAACCTCGACGACTTCAGCCACCTGAAAGCCAATCTGACGGTCGATGCCAAGACGCAGGACCTGGGTTTCGCCACGACAATGTTGCCGAAAGGAACCTTAGATGGCATTCGCATTCCAAAAGGTATCGGACTGACCGGAACCATCAAGGCCGACGGACCCAGCTATGCTGCCGACATCGTGGCCACGGAGGGTAGCGGCAGGATGAAGCTGAAAGGCAGCATCGACACCCAAAACATGACCTACCAGGCCGACATCAAGGCCAACAACCTGCAACTCAAGCACTTCCTCCCCGACATGGACATGACGGCTTTCACCGGCGACATCAGCCTGAAAGGGGCAGGAACGGACATCCTCTCGCCCAAGACGAAACTGGAAGCAACGACCAACATCACCCAGTTTGGCTATGGGAAATACAACCTGAACGGTATCAGCGGACAGGCCAAAGTGGGAAATGGGAAAGTACATGCCGACATCCTCGCCAACAATGAACTGCTGAAAGGTACCATCAATGTCGATGCCCTTACAGGCACCAAGAACCTCCAGGCAACTGTATCGGCCGACCTCACCCACGCCGACCTCTACCAACTGCATCTCACCGACGAACCCATGACCGTAGCCGGATGCGGCCATTTCGACATCTCTACCGATCAAAAGGACTTCTACAAGGTGAATGGCTATGCCAGCGACCTGACCATCCGCACTGCAGGCAAGGAGCCTAACAGTACAAATGTCTATAGGCCCGACGACATCGCCCTGGACATCCTGACCCGCCGCGACACCACGCATGCTATCATCAACAGTGGTGACTTCCGTCTGAAAATGGACGCTTCCGGCGGCTACAAGCAACTGATGAAGGTGGGCGACAACTTGATGAGCGAGGTGAGCAAACAGCTGAAAGAGAAACACATCGACCAGATGGCCCTACGCCAACGCCTCCCCAACGCACGCATCAAACTGCAAACGGGCAGCAACAACCTATTCAGCCGACTCCTGGCCGATATGGGCTATACCTTCCAAGATGCTGACATCGACCTGAAGACCTCACCCGCAGAGGGCCTGAACGGCAACATCCGCCTGCTCACACTCATGGTGGACAGCATGCAACTCGATACGGTGCGCGTGAACTTCGTGTCAGACTCCACCAACATTGCCTTCAACGGACAAGTACGCAACGGTGTCAAGAATCCGCAGTTTGTCTTCAACACGCTCTTCGACGGCGGTCTGACTGAGCGCGGTGCCAACGTCAACCTTCGCTATTACGACGACAAGGACAAGCTCGGCATACGTCTCGGAGCAGAAGCCGCAATGGAGGAAAACGGCATACGCCTGCACCTGAAAGACAATGACGCCGTCATCGCCTACCGACCCGCACGCATCAATGCCGACAACTACGTATTCTTGGCTGACAACCGACGTGTGTCAGCCGACCTGGAAATCCTTGCCGACGACGGCACAGGTGTGAAACTCTATTCCAACGACGACAATCTGGAAGCGCTTCAAGACCTGACCATTTCGCTCAACAAGCTCAACCTGGAGGAAATCACCTCCGTCGTTCCCTATATGCCCAACATCACCGGACTGGTGGACGGCGACTACCACTATGTGGAGGAAGGAGAACACTTCACGATATCATCGTCGATGACCGTCAACCAGATGACCTACGAGGGCAATCCCATGGGCAACCTCGGCACGGAGTTCGTGTACATGCCTTTGGAAGACGGTTCGCACTTCATCGACGGCACACTGGCGGTGGAAGGACAGGAGGTGGGCACCGTTTCGGGCACCTATGCCCCCGACCGGAAAGATGCCATCGACATGGTGTTTTCGCTCAAGCGCCTGCCCATGTCGCTTGTCAACGGTTTCATACCCGACCAGCTCTTTGGCTTCAAAGGCTACGGTGAGGGCGACCTGAGCATCAAGGGTTCGCTGGACCGCCCGAAAGTCAACGGCGAGGTATTCCTCGACTCCTGCCACATGGTCAGCGTCCCCTACGGCATCGACATGCGCTTCAGCAACGACCCTGTGCGCATCGTGGGTAGCCACCTGCTACTCGAAAACTTCGAGATGTATGCCTACAACGAGAATCCGCTGAACATGGCGGGCGACATCGACTTCACCAACCTGGACAAAATACGCATGAATGTGCGGATGCGTGCCGACAACTTCAAACTGATCGATGCGAAAGAGAACAGCCGCAGCGTGGCCTACGGACAGGCCTTCGTCAATTTCTTCGGACGCATTGACGGTCCGCTCGACCAACTGAAGATGCGCGGCAAGCTCGATGTATTGGGAACAACTGACCTCAACTACATCATGCGCGACACACCGTTGACCACAGACAATCAGCTGGACGAGCTGGTGAAGTTCACCGACTTCAGCGACACCACACAGACCGTTGTCAACCGTCCGCCGCTCAATGGCTTCAACATGGACATGACCGTCGATGTATCGAAGGGCGCCCATGTGATGGCCTATCTCAATGCCGACAAGACCAACTACATCGACCTCATGGGCGGTGGCACCCTCCGCATGATGTACGACACGGCCGACGACCTCCGTCTCACCGGTCGCTACACGCTATCGAATGGCGAAATGAAATACTCGCTGCCCATCATCCCGTTGAGAACCTTCACCATCCAGGACGGCAGCTACATTGAGTTCACTGGCGAACCCATGAACCCCACGCTCAACATCACAGCCACCGAACACGTCAAGGCCACCGTTTCGTCGGACAATGGCGTGGGACGAAGCGTCTATTTCGACTGCGGCGTCATCATCACCAAGACACTCAACGACATGGGACTGGAGTTCACCCTCGATGCACCAGAAGACATGCAATTGCACAACGAGCTGCAGACGATGTCTGTGGAGCAAAGAGGCAAACTCGCCGTCACCATGCTCACCACAGGCATGTACCTTGCCGACGGCAACACCAACGGCTTCTCCATGAACAGCGCGCTGAACTCTTTCCTGCAAAGCGAGATCAACAACATCACTGGCAATGCCCTGCGAACACTCGATTTCTCCATCGGACTCGACAACACTACCGACGCCTCGGGCAACATGCACACCGACTATTCGTTCAAGTTTGCCAAACGTTTCTGGAACAACCGCCTGAAAATCTCCATCGGCGGCTCTGTCTCCACAGGAGCCAACATACAGCAGCAGAACCGCTCGTTCTTCGACAATGTCACCTTCGAATACCGACTCGACGACACCGCCAACAAATACGTGAAACTCTATTACGAGAACAATGTCTACGACTGGCTCGACGGCTATACACAAGAATACGGAGTGGGCTTTGTATGGCGACGCTCCTTGCAGCACTTCAAGGACATCTTCAACCTGAAGTCAGAACAACCCTATTCTCTCCCGCGCCCCACGCCACTACGCCCTGACTCCACGACAACGGTCAGCGAACCTGCCGACTCCACTCACCATCCGAAAGAATGATCCGCCTCATGAAACAACTCTATATGCTCACCTTCGTGCTGCTCACCCTGACGGCCTGTTCCACCACCAGCAGCATTCCCGACGACGACCATCTGTTCGTGGGGCTGACGAAGATTAGCTACGACGACCCTGCCGACAAGCATCACCGCCAGAACCTCGAGGAGACGAAGGTGGAGGTGGAGGCCGCTCTGGCCACCGCTCCCAATGGCGCGCTCTTCGGTAGCAGCTACTACCGCACGCCGTTCCCATACGGCCTGTGGATATGGAACCACTTCTCCGACAAGGAGGGGAAGTTTGCCGAGTGGATGACACGCTCGTTCGGCAAACAGCCCGTACTGATGAGCGCCGTGAATCCTGCGCTACGGGCCTCTGTGGCCCAGCAAGTGCTGAAAAACCACGGCTATATGCACGGCCGCGTGAGCTACGACATCGTACAACAGCACAACCCGAAGAAACAGAAAATCGGCTACAACGTCAGCTTCGGCCCCCTACTCACCGTCGACTCCATCGCCTACGTGGGATTCTCTGGCGAGGCCGACAGCCTCATTGCTTCTTCACAGCCAGCCATCAAGAAGGGCGACGCCTTCACGGTGGCCGCTCTCGACGCTGAGCGAAAACGCATCTCTGAGGCCTTCCGAAACAACGGCTACTTCTACTACCAGCCTTCCTATTCTATTTTCCTTGCCGATACCATTTCTTCAAAAAGCAAACAGCTCACAACAGAAAACAGCGACAGTCAGGGACCGAAAGCCTCGCTGCGCTTCCAACTGGCAGGCGACTTGCCCCCTGAGGCCAACCGCCAATGGTACATCGGCCATGTGGACATTAGCATGAGGAAGTCGTTCATGGAGGAACTCTCCGACAGCATCCGCGGCCGTTTCTTCACCTTCCGATTCAGTGGTCGAAAACCTCCCTTACGTCCACGCGTTCTGATGGGTAGCATGCGCATACGTCCCAGACAGCCATACAGCTACGACAAGTATCTTGAGACGCTCAGCAAACTGAACGCCACAGGACTGTTCAGTATGATTGACATCAGCTATACGCCCCGCGACACAACAGCCACCTGCGACACGCTCGATGTTTCAATGAACTGCATGTTTGAGCGACCTTACGATTTCTATGTGGAGACCAACTTCATGAAGCGCACCATCGGACGCATGGGACCACAGATGAAAGTAGGTCTCACCAAACGCAACGCCTTCCACGGGGGCGAGAAACTTGACATCAACCTCCACGGATCCTACGAATGGGCCACTCACGGCACTTCCGAGAGCATGAACGCTTACGAATATGGTGCCGATGCAGCCATCGAGTTTCCGCGAATTGTCGCGCCCTTCTTCGGCAGCAACCGCCAGTTCCGGCAACGAAGCGCAGGAGGCATTCCTCGCACCTCGACACCCACACCGCGAAGACGGCGTTTCTTCTCTACCCCCACCACACTGCTGAAGTTCTCTTCCGACGTGGTGCGCCGCCCCAATTACTATAAGATGCACATCGTCAGCGGAGAGTTGACCTATCGCTGGCAGACATCGGCCAACAGCCGTCATGAGTTCAGTCCGCTCACCGTGAAATATCAGTTCATGAACAGCCACACGGCGCTTTTCGACAGCATTCTGATTTCCAGTCCGTTCCTCATGGCCACAATGGACGACTACTTCATCCCGCAGATGCGCTATACCTACATCTATACAAGTCCGACGGGAACCATGAATCCCATACGCTGGGAGACGACGCTTTCAGAAGCAGGAAACCTCACGTCTGTGGCCATGATGGCTTTCGGAAAGAAATGGAACGAACAAGAGAAGGAACTTTTCAAGAACGTCTACTCTCAGTTCGTACGACTCGAGACAGACTTCACCAAGACTTGGCAGCTCAGCACTTCGACACAACTTGTGGGACATCTCCACGGCGGTGTCATCTATGCCTTTGGCAACACCGACTATGCCCCCTTCAGCGAACTCTTCTACATCGGCGGTGCCAACAGCGTCAGAGCTTTCCCCATCAGAGGTTACGGACCAGGCAGGTTCTTACCGCTCGACAATTCATATTCCTATCTCTTCCAGACTGGCGACATCAGTCTGGTGGGCAACCTTGAACTGCGCCACCGCCTGTTCGGCAACTTGCATGGTGCCCTGTTCCTCGATGCCGGCAACGTTTGGAACATCGATAAGCTCTACGACGATCCTGATGTGATTGATGTGTTTGGCGAGACACGCTTTCATGCCGATAAAGCTATCTCACAGATGGCTCTCGGCACAGGCGTCGGACTGCGCTACGACCTTGATTTCCTCATCCTCCGACTCGACTGGGGTATCGGTCTTCATGTACCATATCCTACCTCGAAACACGGATTCTATAATATTGACCGATTCCGCGATGCACAAACTCTCCACTTTGCCATTGGCTATCCCTTCTAACCTCTCACCACTCACCTCTCACCACAATGAACACCACACCAACCCCCTGGTTCAGTAAGCCGTCGTCTCACAACGGCCTTTCCAAGAACCGCGCCATAAGCAGCTGCATGGTAGTTGCCCTACTCTTCCTCCTCATCGCCTGCAACTCCTCCCCCCAAGAAGGTAAGGAGGGAAACGCTTCTCTCGACACCATCCCCCACATGGTCATGCAGATAAAGAAGTGTTCCAAGCTCTACACAGCCGAATATAATGTCCATAAAATTGTCACCCACGACGACCAGATACGCCTGCGGGGGACCATCCTCTCCAAGGAGTTCGACATTCCGCTGCCTATGGGCAACCGCAAGATTGCCATCCCTTTGGACGCTAAGCTAAAGGCTTATATCGATTTCGCTGACTTCTCAGAAAAAAACGTCAAACGTCGCGGACAAAAAATAGAGATCATGCTGCCCGACCCGCAGGTGGAACTCACCAGCTCGCGCATCAACCATGAGGAAATCAAGAAGCAAGTGCCGTTGCTCCGCGCAAACTTCACCGACGAGGAAATCACCAATTACGAACGACAAGGCCGTGCCGCCATCATCGCCGCCGTCCCGCAGATGGGCATCATTCCCACGGCGCAAGAGGCAGCAGCCCACACGCTCATCCCCCTGATTCGCCAGATGGGATTCCAGGAGCAAGACATCACCATCAGTTTCCGCAAGGAGTTCACCCTCGACGACATGCCGACGCTCATGTCCTCCTACCAAAATTAATGTGCCTGGCGATTCCGCCGCCAGAAAAAGACTAAAGTGCCTGGCGATTCCGCCGCCAGAAAAAGACTAAAGTGCCTGGCGATTCCGCCGCCAGAAAAAGACTAAAGTGCCTGGCGATTCCGTCACCAGAAAAAAAATTGAAATATGAAAAGGAAAAACAACCGAACCACCCGCATACGCCAATGGGTCAGCCTTTCACGCATTGTGGCCATCATCTTGGCCATCATCGCTTTCTTTGTGGTCAAGAACTGGCTCGACAACACGACTGCCAAAGTTGAAGTTGACGACCAAATCGGCCTCACTCCCACACAAATAGAGTCAATCCGCCAGATAGGACAATGGGAGTTCCTGAGCATCGCCGACGAAGAACTTATCGACACCGTCAGACGCGGATTCTTCTCCGACGACCAACTCATCCGCATCTACTACGGCACCCTCCGACTGGGCATAGACTTGCAGCAAATGAAAGAAAATGCCATCTCACAAGAAGGTGACAGCATAAGCATCCTGCTGCCGCCCATCAAACTGCTCGATCAGGACTTCATCGACGAGGCACGCACCCAGTCGTTCTATGAGAGCGGTAAATGGAGCGATACCGACAGGCACGACCTCTATCTCCGTGCAGAACGGCAAATGAGGAAACGCTGCCTCACCACCGAGAACCTTCGCAGCGCCGAAGAGAACGCTTCACGACAGATGGCACAGCTTCTGAAAAGCATGGGCTTCCACCACACCGTCGTTCGCTTTGAAGAGCGTAAACATTGAACGATTTGCCTTTGGCCCATTTGTGATGGGCACCACCCTTTTTGATTAATTTCTTACGCACGAAAGAAAAAAAGTTTCATTTCTTTGCTCACTTAACCGATTTTTTGTACCTTTGCACAATCGTAAAACAAACATATAAGATATGACCGACGTAAAAGAGTACAACAGCGAAGAGAAGAAAAGCCTCAGTTTCGTGGAACAATTAGTGGAAAACGACCTGGCCGAAGGTAAGAACGGCGGGCGCATACAGACGCGTTTCCCGCCGGAACCCAATGGCTACTTGCATATAGGACATGCCAAGGCCATCTGCATGGACTTTGGAGTGGCCGAACGCTACAATGGTGTATGCAACCTGCGCTTCGACGACACCAACCCCTCGAAAGAGGACACCGAATATGTCGACTCCATCCTCTATGACATCAAGTGGCTGGGCTTCAAATGGGGCAACCTCTACTATGCATCCGACTACTTCGAGAAACTCTGGCAGTTTGCCGAATGGATGATCTTGCAGGGAAAGGCCTACATCGACGAACAGACTTCCGAACAGATAGCCGAGCAGAAGGGAACACCCACCCAGCCTGGCACACCGTCGCCCTTCCGCGACCGCCCCATTGAGGAGAACATGGAGCTCTTCCACAAGATGAACACTCCCGAAGCCGTGGAGGGAAGCATGGTGCTCCGCGCCAAACTCGACATGGCCAATCCGAATATGCACTTCCGCGATCCCATCATGTATCGCATCATCCACACACCACACCACCGCACAGGTACGAAGTGGCATGCCTATCCGATGTATGACTTTGCCCATGGACAGAGCGACTACTTCGAAGGGGTCACCCACTCCATCTGCACGTTGGAGTTTGTGCCACATCGCCCGCTTTACGATCACTTCATCGACGAACTGCAGGAGATGGAACAACAGCACGACTACCGTCCTCGACAGATTGAGTTCAACCGTCTGAACATGACCTACACCGTCATGTCGAAGCGCAAGCTCAAGGCTCTGGTCGACGAGCATCTTGTGGCAGGATGGGACGACCCGCGCATGCCTACCGTCTGCGGAATGCGCCGACGTGGCTACAGCCCAGAGAGCATCCGTAAGTTCATCGACAGCATCGGATATACCAAGTTCGATGCCTTGAACGACGTGGCTCTGCTCGAGGCTGCCGTCCGCGACGACCTCAACGCCCGCTCAATCCGAGTGAGTGCAGTGTTGAATCCCGTGAAACTGGTCATCACCAACTACCCAGAAGGAAAGACCGAAGAGATGACGGCCGTGAACAATCCTGAGAACGAGGCCGATGGCACCCACACCATTACCTTCAGCCGTAACCTCTGGATAGAGCGCGACGACTTCATGGAAGTGGCGGAGAAGAAGTTCATGCGTCTGGCTCCCGGCAAGGAAGTGCGCCTGAAGAATGGCTATATCATCAAATGCAACGAAGAGCACCCCTGTGACAAAGATGCCGAGGGCAACGTGACTACCATCTACTGCACCTACGATCCGGAGACGCGCAGCGGAATGCCTGGTGCCGACCGTAAGATCAAGGGAAAGACACTCCACTGGGTGAGCGCCGACCACTGCCACAAAGCAGAAGTGAGAATCTACGACCGGTTGTTCAACGTAGAAAACCCGGGTGCCGACGAGCGCGATTTCCGCGAACTGCTCAACCCGCAGTCGCTCACCATCCTCGATAATTGCTACGTCGAAGAATACGCCGCACAGCGCAAGCCCGGAGAATACCTGCAGTTCCAACGCATCGGCTACTTCATGGCCGACCTCGACTCCACTGCCGACCGACTGGTGTTCAACAAGACTGTCGGTCTGAAAGACACGTGGGCAAGATCCAACAAATGATAAACGACGATTATTTCAAATCTGACGACTTTCTCGTCCTTCTCAAGCAATATGAGGAGGGCGAGAAAATTGGCAATATGGCCTTTCTCAGTTCCGACGAATACGCTGACCTGGCAGAATACTACCAGCAGAACGGACAAAACGAGAAAGCCCTGCACGCTGCCATGCAGGGAATAGAGCTATATCCTGGCGCCATAGGGCCGCTGGTGTTCAGGGCACGCTATGCCATCTGCGTGGAAAACAACCTAATCAAGGCAGAAAACTACGCAGAACAGATAGAAGACAAACAAGACCTCGACTACTTCTACATCATAGCCGAAATCATGATAGCGAAGGGCTTCAGCCAAAAAGCTGACACCTACCTCGATACGAAAATGGATGAAGTAGACGACGATGACCTCATGGACTACATCTATGACGTGGCCATGCTCTTTGCCGACTACGACCTGACAGCTTTGGCCGAGAAATGGCTCAACCGATATGAAGACAAAGACGACCCGGAATACCTGGAGCTGCTTGGCCGCATCCTTTTCGGGAAAGGCAAATATGCAGAAGGGGAGAAAATCATGAACCACCTCATCGATGTCGACCCTTTCAACAGCATTTACTGGAACACATTGGCAGCAGCTCAGTTTCAGTCTGGCAAGATGCAAGAGGCCATCGACAGCAGCGAGTTCTCCATAGCCATCAATCCTGACGACGACGAGGCCATACAGACCAAGGCTCACGGGCTTTTTGCTTTAGGCAACTACGATGAGGCTCTACAATTCTACCGCCGCTATAACGAACTGCGCGAAACAGAGGACAGCCATACATTCATCGCTATTTGTCTGATGACAAAAAATCAGTACAAGGAAGCACTCAAACATCTGAAAAAAGCAGTAAAACTCGCCCCCCCCCACTCGATGAAGCTTCTTGAGATCTATCAAGAAATGGCACTTGCCGAGAGCCAGTTGGGCAATCTTGACAAGGCGCTGACCTACATCGACAAGACCGACTCGCTATCGTGCGACCATGAGGATATGCTCGTGCTCAGAGGGCATCTGTGCCTGATGCACAACGAGTTGACAAGAGCCTACGAGTATTTCAGCAACGCTATCCATCAGACGCAAAATCCTGTCAAGATACTGCTCCATATCGCTGCGTCAGCCTACGACAACGGACTGTTCTCTCTCGCTTTCAAGATGCTCAAATACCTGAAGGACTACCCCATCCCCAACAATATCGACGGTTATAGTTATATCGCGATGTATTTCTACTCAGAGAAAGACAAGCCGAACTTCCTGAAATACCTGCGATTGGCCACGGATCTCAATCCCATAGAAGCCAAGAACGTCTGTGGTGAGCTCTTCCCAGAGGACATGCAGCCGCAGGAATACTACGACTACGCTCAAAAGTTCATTCTCACAGACACGAACAATTAATCCATCATCTCACATCACTATGTCCTGGATTACCTCATTATTGAATAATCTCAACTATGGCACCATCTTCTTCCTGATGATGCTCGAAAGCACCGTCATTCCCGTTCCCTCTGAACTTGTCGTATCGCCTGCCGCCTACCATGCTGCGGGCGGAAACCTGAATATGTGGCTGGTCATCTTGTTTGCCACACTGGGGGCCGACCTCGGTGCCACCATCAACTACGTCGTAGCCTACTATGTAGGACGGCCTGTCATCTACCGTTTTGCCAACAGCCGGCTGGGACATCTCTGTCTACTCAACCAACAGAAGGTGGAGAAGAGCGAGAAGTATTTCTACGACCACGGCATGGTGGCCACCATCACTGGGCGATTGATACCTGGCATAAGACATCTGATTTCCATTCCTGCAGGTCTTGCCAAAATGCACTACGGCAAGTTCTTGCTCTACACCACACTCGGTGCCGGCGTATGGAACATTATCCTCGCTGCCCTCGGGTGGTATCTCTACACCATAGTTCCTGAAGACCAGCTGCACGATAAGATTGTGGAATACGGCGACCACATCAAGTATGCCATCATCGCCATTGTCGTGATAGTCGCTGCCTACTATGGCATCAGGTATATCATCAAAAAGAACCGGAAATCATCATGATCCGGTTCTTTTGTTTCATACATTATTCTTGTTATTCTTCATTTAGCCCTCGCCTGAGAACTGCTTGATGCGCTGCTCTTCGGCCAGTTGGCATATCAGCAGTCTGCCGTCTTCCTCTGCCACGATATAGCCGTCGAGCCCTTGCACCACCACCCGCTTTTCATTCATGGCATGGATGATGCAATTGCTTGTGTCGTAGACGCTGATATTGTCGCCGATGATGCTGTTGCCATACATGTCGTGCTTCGTCTGCATCAGCAACGAGCCCCATGTACCCAAGTCGCTCCAACCGAAGTCGGCAGGACAAACAAAGATTTCCTCAGCTTTCTCCATGATGGCATAATCAACGGAAATGCTCTCACACTCCGGGAAGCGGCGATCAATCTCTTCCTGCTCATGCTCCGTTCCGTAGACATCCATCATATCATCGAAGATCTTACTCATGGCTGGCTGATAAACGCGGAAGGCATTGACGATGGTATTAACGTTCCAGATGAAAATGCCCGCATTCCAAAAGTAGCTCTTGTTCTTGATATACCGGAGAGCCGTTTCCAAATCAGGTTTCTCGCGGAAACTATCCACACGGTAAATCTCCTTGTTGCGCGGACTGCTATACGACAAATCGGCCTGAATATATCCGTAGCCCGTCTCCGGACGCGAAGGTTTCATGCCCAAAGTAAGTACCGCATCAGTCTCGCCCGTGAACTTCATGCATTGGGCTATCACCCGCTTGAACTCCACCGTGTCCATCACGATATGGTCGCTGGGCGTTACCACGATGTTCGCCTTCGAGTCTTTCTTCTTGATGCGCCAACTGACATAGGCGATACATGGCGCTGTATTGCGACGGCACGGCTCGCAGAGGATGTTTGTGCGAGGCACTTCGGGCAATTGCTCATGAACAATGTCAGCATACTTCATGTTGGTAACAATCCAAACGTTCTCAGGATCAACTATTCCCGTGAAACGGTCGAGTGTCAGCTGCAACAAAGTGCGGCCAGTCCCCAACACATCGATAAACTGCTTTGGACGGTCGGTGGTGCTCATGGGCCAGAAACGGCTGCCCACCCCACCTGCCATGATAACAAGGTGATTATTGACTTGAGCCATATTCTCGAAGTTTTATTACACTACGGTGCAAAGATACAAAGAATCTATGAAAACAACAGAAAAAAAGGCAGAAAAATTACTATCAGTAAGAAAATAAGACAAAATCAACAGAATATAACCATTAGAACAACCACAACGATTGGTCTTCTGCTGGTTTCGGCTGTTCTTCGGGTTCCTCATCGCTGAACTGCAACATCAATTGTCTGCTCTCTGGAGAGTGAGGATTCAGGCGGTACATGCCGCGCGTCTTCATGTGCTCCACCATCGGGTTGGCCTTTTGCGCCTGCCTCATCAGGAAGCGCTGCACGTCATGATGCACCTCATCGAACGCCACCTGATGGAAGAAGGTGTTCGACTCGTTGAAGACATGACGCGCAATCTTCTTGATGCTCAGGCCGTTCTCTCCAGCCTCTGCCAAGACACGCAGAATAATATCGTCGTAAGACATGGTATCTGAAAGTGCAGGTCACATCCTGCATAGGTTAGGTTCCTAATGGTGGTTATAAAAAAGGAGGACCGAAATGTCTTCACATCCGGCCCTTCCCTATTCTCTCTCAACTCCCCTCAAAACGAGGGGTCAGGGGGAGGTTAAGCCAAAACAATCTTACCTTCGAAGTCCTTGATCTTGCCTTCCTTCAGAAGCCAGCCAGCGCCGAGGATCACTTCCTGCTCACTGATGCCTGCCTTCTTGGCAATCTCAGCTACGGTGAGAGCCTTCTCTGCAGTAGCCAAAGCCTGGTAAACGTCACCAGCCTTGAAACCTGCGTTCTCAGCGTTGATGATGAGAGCTTCCTTCTTGGCGGCCTTGGGGGCTGCTGCTTTCTTCACGGCTTCCTTCTTAGGAGCGGCTGCGGCCTTCACGGCCTCTTTCTTCGGAGCTGCCACCTTCTTCTCTGCAGCTGCCTTCGTTGCTTTCTTTTCTGCCATTTTTCTTATACCTATTAAAAATACTTCGCGATTGAACTTTTCAATCTTTCTCTAAAAACCGCTGCAAAGATACGGACATTCTGGCAAACATCGTGTCATTCAACGAAGATTATTTACATTTTGCCCCATTTTCTTGATATAAATCAAACAATGTCAACGAAATACCTTCTTTGCCTTTCCTTTTGTAGGCTCACAGCACTTTTTTCATTGAGAGTTACTAAAACCACGTAAATTGCATTAACATACAGAACACCCCCCAAGCTAAATGAACTTGGGGGGTGTTCTTGTATCATTATTCATTATTCCTTTTCCTTGACTTCCACCTTCAGCTGCAGTTCCTCAAGCTGCTTGGGGTCAAGCTCACCAGGAGCGTCGAGCATGACGTCGCGGCCGCTGTTGTTTTTCGGGAAAGCGATGCAGTCGCGGATACTGTCCAGTCCAGCCATGATGCTGACGAAGCGGTCCAGTCCGAAGGCCAGTCCGGCATGAGGTGGCGCGCCGTACTTGAAGGCGTTGATGAGGAAGCCGAACTGAGCCATTGCACGCTCGGGCGTGAAGCCGAGGATGTCGAACATCTTGGCCTGCAACTGACCATCGTGGATACGGATGGAACCGCCGCCCAGCTCTACACCGTTGCACACGAAGTCGTAGGCTTTGGCACGCACCTGTTCAGGATGCTCGTCGAGCAGAGGAATATCGTCGGGGTTGGGCATCGTGAACGGATGATGAGTTGCCATAAGGCGCTGCTCTTCATCGCTCCACTCGAACAGGGGGAAGTCGATAATCCAAAGACACTCGAACTTATCCTTATCGCGCAGTCCCAAGCGGTCGCCCATCTCCAGACGGAGGGTGCAGAGCTGGACGCGTGTCTTGTTGGCATTGTCGCCAGAGAGAATGAGCACGAGATCGCCATCCTTGGCACCCATCTTCTCCTTGAGCTGAGCCCAAACCTCGGGCGTATAGAACTTGTCTATGCTGGACTTCACGGTTCCGTCTTCATTGAATTTGACGTAGACCAATCCTTTGGCTCCTACCTGCGGACGCTTCACGAAGTCGGTAAGCTGGTCGAGCTGCTTGCGCGTGTAGTTGGCACAACCAGGGACGCAGATACCGCCAATATACTCTGCAGAGTCGAAAACGGGGAAGGTTCCCGTGCCCTTCAGTACGTCCATCAGCTCCACGAACTCCATGCCGAAGCGCAGGTCGGGCTTATCAGAACCGAAGCGACGCATCGCCTCGTGCCACGTCATCTGCTGCAGCTTCTCTGGAAGTTCTACGCCACGAATCTCCTTAAACAGATGGCGGGCCATATCCTCGAACACCTGAATAACGTCTTCCTGGTCGACGAACGACATCTCGCAGTCTATCTGCGTGAACTCCGGCTGACGGTCGGCCCTGAGGTCTTCATCGCGGAAGCACTTGGCTATCTGGAAATAGCGGTCGAAGCCGCTCACCATCAGCAGCTGCTTCAGCGTTTGCGGCGACTGCGGCAGGGCGTAGAACTGTCCGGGATTCATGCGGCTGGGCACCACGAAGTCGCGTGCGCCCTCGGGCGTGGAACCTATCAATATAGGTGTCTCCACCTCGATGAAGTCGCGCGAGTCGAGGAAGTTACGGATGAGGATGGTCATCTTGTGACGCAGCTCCAAGTTCCGTCGCACGCATTGGCGGCGCAGGTCCAGATAACGGTACTTCATACGGATGTCGTCGCCGCCGTCGGTCTGGTCCTCGATGGTGAACGGAGGCGTCAGGCTTTCGCTCAGGATGTTCAGCTCCTTGGCCAGAATCTCGATGTCGCCCGTGGGCATCTTCGGGTTCTTGCTCTGACGCTCGCTGACGGTGCCTTTCACCTGCACGCAGAACTCGCGGCCGAGGCGGTTGGCCTTGGCACAGAGCTCGGCATCGGCCGACTCGTCGAATACAATCTGTGTGATACCATAGCGGTCGCGAACGTCGACAAACGTCATGCCGCCCATCTTACGGGTGCGCTGCACCCAGCCGGCCAACGTCACTTCCTGACCGGCATTCTGGAGCCGAAGCTCTCCACAAGTATTAGTCCTATACATCGGGTTGATTTACGATTTACTATTTCTTCTTAGTCGCTCTTTGTCGAGCCTTATTTTCAATTTATTGGGTGCAAAGGTACTGCTTTTTTTTCATCCAACAATGATTATCGTTCAGAAAATACACTTTTTAATGGTGAGCGATGATTCCTGAAGTTGTTTTCCAAGTCAGAAAACAACGTTTTCCGTATTAGAAAACACTTTTTTCTGCGTCAGAAAACAACGTTTTCCGCCACAGAAAGCATTTTGTCAGGCCATGATTCCTGAATGGATATGCCATCATAGAACGCAAGGGAAGCCTTTTGATAATCGTTAATCTTTGATAATAATCTTACCGAATTGCATCAGTATTAAGAATAAATGTGTAATTTTGCGACCTGTAATCACAAAAAACCAAAGCAAGATGAAAAAGATTCTTTTCATGGCCGTGTTGTTCGTATGCTCGCTGAGCAGCGCTATGGCCCAAAAGCAGGCAGAAATTAAGTTCGACAAGATGGAGCATAACTTCGGCACGTTTGCCGAAAGTCAACCCGTTCAGAAGTGTACGTTCACCTTCACCAATACTGGCGACGCTCCGTTGGTCATCAACCAGGCTGTGGCTAGTTGCGGCTGCACCGTTCCTTCTTACACCAAGGAGCCTATCGCTCCTGGAAAGAAAGGCACCATCAGTGTCACCTACAACGGCAAGGGCAAGTTCCCCGGCCATTTCAAAAAGACCATCACCGTACGTTCCAACGCCAAGACGGAGATGACACGTCTCTACATCTTAGGAAACATGGAAGAGGGAAAATAAGACATCCCCTCAAGTTTTTACATAAAAAAAAGCCGAAACTTCTGCTCGAAGTTCCGGCTTTTTTTGTGAGGAATGCTTACAGACTCACGCGGCGGGTCAGCATGATGTAGCCCACCTTGCGCTTCACGCCATCAAGTCCTGCATAGTCGGTGTTGAAGAAGTTGTGAAGGGGCATGGAGAACTGCAGCACCGTGCGGCCATGCTTGTCGACATGCGACACGCCAAAGTCCAGGCCAAGACCGCCCTTCAGCATGTCTTTCTCCGTATTAGGCACCGTACCCCCACAACCGGTCAGCACGTCGTAGAACACACCTGCCTCGAAGATGCCCTGCTTTCCGCCCATCACCAATCCGGCGCGTGGCTGGAAATAGAAGCCGCGGATGTTCTGGTTGGTGTGTTTGAATACCACTTCTTGACTCTTGAAGAAAGCACCAGCGTAGACACCTACGATGCTGGGCTTATAGGACACATCGAGTCCGATGCCATAGTCACCGATGTGTTTCAGCGGATTGCCGAATGCACGATGATAGGGTCCGTAGATTTTGCCTTCGCCTTCAAAGCCACGCTTGCCCATACCGACGGGGAACACCAGGTCGCATGTCGGAATGAGACGCTCACCCCAGAGCGAGTCGCTCTCGTTGCCGCGGAAAGCCAGACGGTTGATGCTCTCTGAAATGACGCTATAGATTGCACTGGTGAAATAGTTGGTGGTCCAAGCACGCGTGTTGAATGTCCACTTGCTATCGTTCTGTGCGTTCACGCTTGTTGCAGCCATCAAGGCGACTGCAACCATCACTAAATACTTTTTCATAATTACATTAATTAGTTTTTGATTATTACTTAACTACTTTCTGTTGGTTCTCAATGACGATGCCACGCGTTGCATCCGTGGCCTGAATGCCGTCGATGCGGTAGGATTGGGTGGCAGGATGCTCTACGACGGTTGCACTGTGTATACCGATGTTCTGACCGGTCTTCTCCGCATATTCAGCCTGCGCTTTCTTCATTTGAGCGATGAAAGCCTCACTGCCCTGCAAGGCACAGAAGCCGATGCTGGCAGCAGTACGGCTGGCATCAACGTCGCTCTGCCAGTGAGCACCCACGATGACGCGGCTGGTGCAATAGTCCCATCCGCGGCTAAAGATCTCAGCGGCACGCTGAGGAGCAATCTGCGCCAGGAGCAGGGAGATGCCCCATCCGCGCAGGCTATGGCCAGAGGGATAGCTGCCCTCACCACGCAAATCGTCTTCCTCGTGCGAAGGCATCGAGTCGTCGAAACGCTCGAAGGGGCGCTGACGGTGGTAGTAGGCCTTGGTCTCCTTGCGCATGGGGTCGGTGGTGGCCAGACTGTTGACCATCAATTTATAAATCTCCGGCGTATTGGTTTCGTTGATCTCCAGTCCGAAGGCATCTTTCCACTGAAGGAAGAGCTTGGGAAGATCGTCCCACTCGGCATCAGCTACGGCAAGCGCCACACGATCGGCATCCTGCCGCTGCAGCTTGCCCCAGCCGTAGCGCACTACGTCGTTGGCAAACTCAGGGCTGTCGAAGGCTGGAGGTGGCGGCATAATATCGAGCAGCCTGGGCATCTGGTCAAGTTCTATATACGGTTGCACAGCGTTTTCCTGTGCGCTCATACTTACTACAGCCATCATGGCGGCTACAACCATCACATAAATCTTTTTCATTCTTTAATTAAATTAAAAAATTACAAAATGCAAAATTACGAGGATTACTGCAGAAAAAATGAACGTCTCCCAATTATTTAACTATTTTTAATAAGATTGCATACATATATTAGTCAACACTACGGAAAAAATTGTTTTTTTGTTGTTGCTTTGAAAAAATATTCGTACCTTTGCATCCGACTATGCCATTTGTATTTCATATAGACATCGTAGACCTTTTCCTGAAAGGTTTGTTCATTGGTATCATCGCGAGTGCACCGATGGGACCAGTGGGTGTGCTCTGTGTGCAACGCACACTGAACAAAGGGCGTTGGTATGGCTTTGTCACTGGCATCGGAGCAGCCGTGAGCGATATCATCTATGCCTTGATTACGCTGTTGGGCATGTCGTTTGTCATGAACATGATCAACGACGCACAAACGCAGTTTCTCCTGCAGATTGTGGGTAGCGTGGTGCTGCTGCTGTTTGGCATTTACTGCTGGCGTAGCAACCCCACGAAGAACATGCACATCAGTGGCAAGCAGAAAGACTCACTTGTCCATAACGGTGTGACAGCTTTCCTCGTGACATTCTCCAACCCGCTCATCATCTTCCTCTTCATGGGTCTGTTCGCACAGTTCTCGTTCGTCATTCCCCACCACCCCATTGAAATGCTGTTAGGATTCCTGAGCATACCGCTTGGCGCTTTGGTTTGGTGGTACGGACTGACTTGGCTCATCGACAGGATAAGGGGCATCTTCGACACTAATGGCATCGTTATTATTAATAAGGTAATAGGATCGCTTGTCATCCTGTTCTCACTCATCGTGCTTTTCGGCACAGTTTTCAATCTTTACACACTGCCCACCCAACTCTCACCATTGACTTCCCACCCCTGATACCATGTATATTTCGCAAGAACTACGCAAGAAGAACATTGCCGAATACCTGCTCTACATGTGGCAGGTGGAGGACATTATCCGCGCCTACGACTGCTCGCTCAGCCGGTTGCGCCGCGAGTATATTTCTCAGTTCGACTACACCGACGAACAGAAGGAGGAAATGACCGACTGGATGGGCGACCTGGTGCGCATGATGAACCAAGAAGGATGCCGTGAGAAAGGGCACCTGCAGATCAATCGCATTGTGATACAGCAACTCTCAGAACTGAATGCCGAACTGCTCGAAAGCACCAAGTTCCCATTCTACACCAGCGAATACTACAAAGTGCTGCCTTTTATCGTGGAACTCCGACAAAAGAAAGGTGAGGACGATGTTCCTGAAATAGAAACATGCTTCAACGCTCTCTACGGCACCATGATGCTACGCCTTCAGAAAAAGGAGATCTCCACAGACACACAGCTTGCCATCAAAGAAATCACAACCTTCATTGGCATGCTTTCAGACTATTATCAACAAGACAAACAAGGAAAACTCGAATTATGAAAATACTCATTACTGGATGCAACGGACAGCTTGGCAACGAGCTGCAATTGCTTGAGAAAAACTATCCCAACCACCAGTGGCTGAACACTGACGTGGAAGAGCTTGACATCACCAACCAATTGGCAGTCAACCAGTTTGTGGCAGAGAACAAAGTAGACGGTATCGTCAACTGTGCCGCCTATACCGCCGTCGACAAAGCGGAAAGCGACCGTCAGTTGGCTACCGCCCTCAATACCGAAGCGCCCGCCTATCTGGCGGCTGCCATTGAGAAACGTGGTGGATGGCTCTTGCACATCTCCACTGACTATGTGTTCGATGGCACGAACCACACGCCTTATGTGGAAACCGATACCCCCTGTCCCGACAGTGTTTATGGTTCCACCAAGCTCGCTGGCGAGATGGGTGTCATGAAGTTCTGCCGTAAGACCATGATCATCCGCACCGGTTGGCTCTACTCCACTTTCGGCAACAACTTCGTGAAGACCATGCTCCGACTGGGGCGTGAGCGCGAACAACTGGGCATCGTGTTCGACCAAGTTGGAACACCCACTTATGCCCACGACTTGGCACAAGCCATCATGACTGCCATCGAACAAGGTGTAAAGCCAGGCATCTTCCACTTCTCCGACGAAGGTGTCTGTTCGTGGTACGACTTTGCGAAAGCCATCCACCGGATGGCAGGCATCAACCGCTGTCAGGTGAGGCCCCTGCACACGGAAGAGTATCCCACTCCTGCCAGCCGTCCGCACTATAGCGTGCTCGACAAGACGAAAATCAAGCAGACCTACGGCATCGTTATTCCGCAGTGGGAAGAGAGCTTGCAGAAGTGTTTGGAGAGAATGGAAGCATCGAAATAAAGTCATAACTTCATAACGAAAGAAAAACGTGAACCCAGAGATAGAACGCAGAAGAACATTCGCCATCATATCGCATCCCGATGCCGGTAAAACTACACTGACCGAGAAGTTCCTGCTTTTCGGCGGACAGATACAAGTGGCCGGTGCCGTGAAAAGCAACAAGATCAGAAAGACAGCCACCAGCGACTGGATGGACATCGAGAAGCAACGTGGAATATCGGTCAGCACATCGGTCATGGAGTTTGACTACTCACCAGAAGGTTCCGACGTAGAATATAAGGTGAACATTCTCGACACTCCTGGTCACCAGGACTTCGCCGAGGACACCTACCGCACGCTGACAGCCGTCGACTCGGCCATCATTGTGGTGGACGGTGCCAAAGGTGTGGAGACTCAGACGCGCAAACTGATGAGCGTCTGCCGAATGCGCAACACGCCCGTCATCATCTTCATCAACAAGATGGACCGCGAAGGACGCGACCCCTTCGACCTGCTCGATGAATTGGAGAAGGAACTGGAAATCAGCGTACGACCACTTTCTTGGCCCATCAATCAGGGAGCGAAATTCAAGGGTGTGTACAACATATACGAACAAAAGCTCGACCTGTTTACCCCTGACAAGCAACGCGTTACAGAGAAAGTCAGCGTGGATGTCGCATCCTCCGAACTTGATGCACGTATTGGCGAACAAGATGCTGCAAAGCTACGCGATGACCTGGAATTGGTGGACGGCGTTTACCCGGAGTTCGACGTCGAAGAATATCGCGCCGCCACGGTAGCCCCCGTCTTCTTTGGTTCTGCCCTGAATAACTTTGGTGTACAGGAATTGCTCAACTGCTTCGTGGAGATAGCCCCGTCGCCCCGTCCCACCAAGGCCGAGGAACGCATGGTGCAGCCTGAAGAGCCGAAATTCACGGGGTTCATCTTCAAGATTACGGCCAACATCGACCCCAACCACCGCTCGTGCATTGCTTTCTGTAAGGTCTGTTCTGGAAAATTCCAGCGCAACCAGCCTTATCTGCATGTCAGGCAGGGCAAGACGCTCCGCTTCACTTCGCCTACACAATTCATGGCCCAACGTAAGTCGACCATCGACGAAGCATGGCCCGGCGACATTGTGGGACTGCCCGACACGGGCGGCATCTTCAAGATTGGCGACACGCTGACAGAGGGAGAGAAGATTCATTTCCGCGGACTGCCCAGCTTCTCACCCGAGCTGTTCAAGTATATTGAGAACGACGACCCGATGAAGTCGAAGCAACTGCAGAAAGGTATCGACCAATTGATGGACGAGGGTGTGGCGCAGCTTTTTGTCAACCAGTTCAATAACCGCAAGATCATCGGCACCGTCGGACAATTGCAGTTTGAAGTCATCCAATACCGATTGGAGAACGAGTACAATGCGCGTTGCCGCTGGGAACCTGTCCACCTGTACAAAGCTTGTTGGATAGAGGCCGACGACGAAAAGGAACTGGACGCATTCAAGAAGCGAAAATACCAATATATGGCCAAGGACAAGGAGGGGCGCGACGTCTTCCTTGCTGATTCTGGCTATGTGCTACAAATGGCTCAAGAAGACTTTAAGCACATCCATTTCCACTTCACCTCAGAGTTCTGAATCGTAGATACTTTTTGATGTCCGACTGGAAGAAATACGAAACCCATGAGATTGCCCTCGACCAACAGCCCTGGTACGCCCTGCAGTTGTTCGGGGTAAGACAGAAAGCACTCTACGACCACCTCTCCCAACAGGGAATAAATGTCTTTGTTCCCCTACAGAATGTCGACTTTACTGACCGCGAAGGCAAACTCCGTCATGAGTTGCGCCCCGTGGTCAGCAATCTATTGTTCATAAAAAAAACTTTCGACGACAAAGAACTCCCTTCCCTGCTCGAACACTTCAAAGGACACTATTTCGTTATCCGCAAAGAACGTGGTTCCCAAGAATTTTACCAGATACCAGCCCAACAGATGCACGAGTTTATCACACTGTGCAACCCCGACCTGCTCATGAAGAAATACCTCTCAGAAGAAGAGGCGCGGCTGAAGCCTGGCACCCGCGTACGTGTGCATCACGGTCCATTGACTGGTCTCACCGGCCGACTCGTCCGCTCCAGCGGCAAATACTACCTGCTGAAAGAAATCCCCGGCATGGCGGTTATGATTAAGGTCACGAAGTGGTGCTGCGAAGAAGAGGAATGAACAACACAAGCTTTGCAATAAGTCTCTTTTATTCTTTGAAGATGGGGGTGGCTCGCCCACGCCATTCCTGCGGCTGCTCTATGCCGAAGATGTAGGCGATGGTGGATGCCACATCGAACTGCATGACCACAGAGGGAATCTCATAGTTCTGCTTCACCCCCTTTCCACAATACACAACGGGGATATTCAGTTCGTCAGGATGATTGCCGCCGTGTCCCTTTCCCACTCCTCCATGATCGGAGGTCAAGATGAGGATGGTATCATCGTAGATACCAGCATCCTTTACAGCCTGAACAATCTGCCCAATCTGACTATCCACGCGATTCACACAGTCGAAATATTGCGGTGTGTGGTGACCATCATGATGCCCCACATGATCCACCTGGTCGATATGGATAAAGAAAAGGTCGGGTTTCCGCTCTTTAATATATTTGGCTGCTTCAGCGGGTGTGTCGGTCTCTGCATTCGCCTCCTCGATGTGCTTCACGTGATTGCAATCAAGACTGTCCACATAATACTTGATGGTAATCCATTCGTGCTGCACACCAATCTCTGCTTCAGGATAAGCCTGGCGAACCACATGGAAGATGGTTGGGAACAGACCGTGCTCTGTGGCAGCTACAGGAGGAACAGCCGGACCGTTGGCATTGTCTACGATGCCATTCATGCAAGGCAAGGCAGACGTAAACATAGCGCCCCAATTAGGACCGCTCACAGAAGGCATCACGGTGCGAGCTTTCGTTGTCCATGCCCCCTCGGCCATGAGTTGGCGGATGTTTTTCATCTCACAATGGAAGGAATCACGGAAGGCATACGATCCCCATCCGTCGATACCAATCCAGACGACATGCTGGGCGCGACGGTGGCCAACTTTATTGTTTCCTTGTCCGTAAGCAGAGGTCAAGGTTAATAGCAGCAAAAATAAGATACAGTTTTTTTTCATGAGGGTAATGCGTGAATTATCTTTATGGATGTTCATTTTATCTTAACAAACACTGTCGACCTCTTTGTTAGTACGATAGGCCAGGCCTGTCATCGCACACACCAGTTCACCCCGTTGGTTGTGAACCTGCACCTGATAATAAGGTATCTTGTGGTGGTTCAGCAACTCACGGGCTTCAGCAGTCAGCACATCGCCAGGCAATGCATGGTGAAGAAACGAGATTGTGCTTTCGAGGCTGAACGTCAGTTGTCCGCGACCATTCATCACGGCGGCCAAGGCCAAGTCGGCCAAGGTGAACATTGCGCCACCTTGACAGACACCACCAGCATTGAGGTGATAGTCGCTGACGGTCATTTGCGCCAAAGCGTAGCCATCACCGATTTCTGTAATCTGTGCCCCAGCATGAAGGGCAAATATATCACCGTTGTTGAGGAAATCTTGAAGGAGCATTATTTAGGAGTTCAGGAGTTCACACGATACTGTTATTTGGAGTTCAGGCCATCCTTGCAGAGGATGCTATTGAGAAAACTGCTGGATGAAGGCTTGCAATCGTGCAATATCTTTTACTGCAGGAGCTGTCTCAAAGCCTTCGTCCAAGTCAAAGCCTGCCAACAAGGGGTGACTGATTGTCTTCAGAAAGTCTTTATCATCAGGACCAATGCCGTAGCTCAACAAGAAGGGAAGAGTGCCGTTGTAACGGGCAACTATGTCTTTCACGTGCTCCCTATTCTTGATTTCCAAAAGCAGCATATCGGCGTGATGCTCATAGTCTTTCCACGCATCGACGTCAGCGGCCTCATGGATATGTAAAGTCTTGATAATGATAATATTCGGACAAATATCGGGTACCACGGAACGTCGCAGGTTATCGATCATCACGGGCAACTCACAACCATCCAATTGCACGGCATCGAGCTGGTAGTTGTAGATACGTGTGATGATGTTCTGCGGCATATCGTCGGCAAAGACGCCCACTTTCTGGGGGACAAGCGTGCTCTCTGTGGTCGTTGGCTGAGTTTCATAACGGTTTTCGCCGCGCTCACCCCGTGCCTCATATCCTCGCGATGCTGCCAGCCGCTGTTCAGAATAGTCGGGTATGATGCCTGCCTGTGAGGATATCATGCGCACAAAGCGTTCGCTTTCCTTCCGGAAGTCGAAAGCCATCATGCCCACGCCCATAGCAGCAACATCGCGAATTTGACTGGCCTCGCGCAGCCCGCTCACTTTGATAATCATTCCTAACTGTATTGATTTAGGCTGCAAATATACGCATTTTGCATGAATTTGCCAAAGAGGAGAAAAAAAACTTGCTTGCTTACACAATAAAAACGAAAAAATGACGTTATTTAGATAAAGAACTTTTTCTAAAAACCAATGCCTATGCAGTATTTTACACCTTCAGAAATGCAAGTCCCTTCAGAGCGCACGCTCAGCATCATCCGCTCCATCGCCTACGCCTACAATGAGTCCCGCCCAAAGGGCAATGGACGGCAGTACTTGCTGAATTGATAATTGACAATTGATTATTGACAATTAAGGAAAATGTCTACATTGATCTCCCCCTCCCTGCTGTCGGCTAACTTTGCCAATTTGCAGGAAGACATTGAAATGATAAACCGTAGTGAGGCCGACTGGCTTCACATGGATATTATGGACGGCGTGTTTGTGCCGAACATCTCATTTGGATTCCCCGTCCTTGAGGCAGTATCGAAGATTTGCAAAAAGCCGCTCGATGTCCATTACATGATTGTGAATCCTGAACGCTACATCAGCCGCACGGCAGCCGTAGGTGCAATGATGATGAACGTGCACTACGAAGCTTGCACCCACCTGCACCGCACCGTTCAGGAAATCCACGATGCTGGCATGAAAGCCGCCGTCACCCTGAACCCCGCCACACCCGTCTGTGTGCTGGAAGACATCATTGGCGACGTGGAGATGGTATTGCTGATGAGCGTGAACCCCGGTTTCGGCGGACAGAAGTTCATCGAGAACACCATCCAGAAGGTGAAGCGCCTGCGCCGGATGATTGAAGAAAGCGGTTCAAAGACGCTTATCGAAATCGATGGCGGTGTGCAGGGCGAGACAGCTCCGCGCCTCGTGGCTGCCGGTGCCGACGTACTGGTCAGCGGCAGCTACGTGTTCAAGGCGAAGGATCCTATCGAGACCATCCACCAGCTGAAAAGCCTATGAGATAGAGTTATTATTCGTAGCTCAGTTCCAGGTGGTTTTGTTGCGCCATGCGCCTCATGTTCATAATGGCATAGCGCATGCGGCCAAGCGACGTGTTGATACTCACGCCCGTTGACTCGGCTATCTCGCGGAACGACAGTTCCTGGAAATAACGCATGTAGACCACCTCTCGCTGAACGGGTGGAAGACCGTTCATGAGCTGACGCACGTCGTCCATCACCTGCTCCTTCACGAAGTCATTCTCGATGTTACGCTCCAGCAACCCGTCGGACGAAAGGTTCGACAGGTCGTTCTTCTCTGCCGGTTCCATGACGTTGAGCAGGTGCTGGTCACGATACCAGTCCATGATGACGTTATGAGCAATGCGCACCAACCAGGCGGCAAAGCGTCCCGAAGGTGAATACTGCCCATGATGCAACTTCATGATGACCTTCACAAAGGTCTCCTGGAAGATGTCGTTGGCCATCTCCTGATCGCGCACCACGAATAGAATATAGGAAAACAACTCCGCTTGCGTACGGCGAAGCAATTCATCGAATGCCCTATTGTTTCCTTCAACGTAAGACAATGCCAACTCTTCGTTGGTCATCTGACTCAAATGGTTCATTTTCTTCTTTTTTTTGTTATTGAAGTAACAATTTTCCGATAGGCAATGATGTTTAATGGGTTTATACTGGGTGCAAAGGTAGGGATTTTTATTGAAACCAACAAATTTTTTGAATTATTTTTATGGTTTTTCTTTGGCGATTATCAAAAATGTCGTATCTTTGCAGCGGAATTGGTTCGCTATCAGCGCGATTAAAAAGGGAAGGGAGTGAAAGTCTCCCACTGTCCCGCAGCTGTGAGCTCCATTATGCCTCAAGCGAAGACCATTGCCGGTATCCCCGGCGAGAAGGTGCTTGAAGAGCGGAGTGAAGTCAGAAGACCTGCCTTTTCCGTCGGCCGACGCTTCTCGAGGAAAGAAGGAATGGTCAAGAACAACAATTTCGTGGGTGAAAACTCTATTGTTTTTTCTGTAAAGAAAAAGACTGATATAAGTATTTGCTTGGGGTCATTGTGAAATGGCCGTGCCAAGAGAATAACCAAAAAGTGTATTATTATATAAGTTGATTAGTAGAGGCGGTGCGCGAGGCATCGCCTTTTCTTTTGGCCAAAAACGCAAACATTTACGTAAGTAATTGGAAAAAAATGACCTTGTTCGTATGCTTGTTACAGCGTTTTTTCGTAATTTTGCATCAGAATCAATCAAACAATCCATCATGAAACACCTATTGGCACTTTGCCTTTTCCTGCTCGTTCCGTCGCTCATGTCAGCATCGGAATGGGACACCACCTACAAACAGATTGAACGGAGCATTCAGGCTCCACAGTTTCCCGACAAGGCATTCCTCATCACAAAGTATGGAGCCAAAACCACAGCGACAGCTGCCAAGAACCAGAAAGCCATCAACCGCGCCATTGAGAAATGCTCGAAGGCTGGCGGCGGAAGGGTCGTCGTACCTGCTGGCGTGTGGAACACGGGAGCCATCACCTTGCGCTCGGGCGTGAATCTCGTGGTGGAGAAAGGCGCCACCCTGCTCTTTGCCTTCGACACGGACCTCTATCCCCTCGTACTGACCCGCTGGGAAGGCCTCGACCTGTGGAACTATCAGCCCTGCATCTACGCCTATCAGGCACAGAACATCGCCATCACGGGCGAAGGAACCATCGACGGCAACGCCACGAAAGACACGTGGTGGGCCATGAGTGGAAAGAAGGGCTACCCAGAGAATCCCGACATCAAGGAGAACCAGAAGTTTGGCAGTCGCGACCGCCTGCTGAAATACGCTGAGGACGGCGTGGACATCGACCAGCGACAGTTCGGAAAAGGCCACGGCCTGCGCCCGCAACTGGTGTGCCTGAACCAATGCGAGAACATCCTCATCGAGGGTGTCACCATGCTCAATTCGCCCTTCTGGGTGATGCATCCCATGCTCTCAAAAAATATTACGGTGAAGGGCGTGAAGGTGTGGAACGAAGGTCCCAATGGCGACGGTTGCGACCCAGAATCGTGCGAGAACGTACTGATAGAGGGATGCACCTTCCATACCGGCGACGACTGCATCGCCATCAAGAGCGGGCGCAATGCCGACGGACGCCGATGGAACATTCCTTCGAAGAACATCATCGTCAGGAACTGCGTGATGGAGGACGGTCACGGTGGTGTCGTCATCGGCTCTGAGATATCGGGCGGCTGCCAGAATGTGTTCGTGGAAAACTGCGAGATGGATTCGCCTGACCTGGAGCGCGTGCTCAGGATCAAGACCAACTCCTGTCGCGGCGGTATCATCGAAAACATCTATTTCCGCAACGTCAAGGTGGGCCAATGCCAGGAAGCCGTATTGAAAATCAATACCGACTATGAGCCGAAAGAGGTGTGCTGCCGCGGCTTCTACCCCATCGTGCGCAACGTGTTCATGGAAAACGTGACGTGCGAGAAGTCGAAATACGGTGTGATGATCGTTGGCTACGAACAAGACTCGCTGGCCTACACCGTGAATCACATCTACGTCAAGAACTGCCGCTTCAACGGTGTGACCGACAAAGCCATACAGCAGACGGGAAAGGCCGAGGAACTTCACTTCGACAACCTCTTCGTGAACGGTTCGCTCGTTCTCCAGGAGATGCCCTACCCCACCTACAGTCTTTGGATGACTCACTCCGAAATGAGGCGCACGCCGCACCCTTACCTGCTCGACTTCGCCAAGAAACCGCGCTGGAACTATGTGATGGGAATAGAAATGGAAGGAATGCTCAACACTGCCCTGGCTTATCAAGACCAGGGCATTCTTGACTATCTGGCGGAATACTGCCAGGAGATGATCGACGAAAAGGGCAACATCAAGGACTACCGGTTCGACGACTACAACCTGGACAAGGTGCGTACGGCAAAGTTTGTCTTGCGCTGGAACCAGCTATACCCGGAAGAGAAGAATAAAAAAGCCCTGCGAACCCTTTTCAGTCAGTTGGAAAAACAGCCGCGCACCGACGAGGGCGTATGGTGGCATAAGGCCATCTATCAGAAGCAGGTGTGGCTCGACGGTATCTTCATGGGATTACCTTATTACACACACGCCTGCACATATTTAAATAAGAACACGCGTAAGGTGTACGACGATGCGGTGATGCAGATCGTGAAAACCAATCAGCGCACTTTCGACCCAGCCACGGGGTTGTGGAAGCACGCATGGGACGAGACGCACCAGATGTTCTGGGCAAACCCAGAAACAGGACTCAGCCAGCACACCTGGGGACGCGCCCTCGGCTGGTTTGCTATGGCCATCGTGGAAGTGCTCGACGCCTTGCCTGGCGATTATGCCAAGCGGCAGGAACTGATTGACATTCTCGACAATGTGCTCACACAAGTGATGAAACATCAAGACAAATCATCAGGTCTCTGGTACGACGTGCTCGACGTGAAAGACCCGCGCAATTACCTGGAAAGCACTTGCTCGTCGATGTTCGCCTACTGTCTGCTGAAAGCCGCCCGACTTGGCTATGTGGGCGTCGACAAACGACAGGCAGGCATCCGTGCCTACGAGGGAATCCTGAAAAAGTTCATCCGCGTGAATGCCGACCGCACCATCTCGCTCACCGACTGCTGTGAGGTGGCAGGCCTCGGTCCGCAGGACAAACCCTGGCGCGACGGCTCGTTCGACTACTACATGAGCGAACCCATCCGCGACAACGACGCCAAAGGCATCGGCCCCTTCATCTGGGCTTCCTTGGAAATGGAAATGCTTAACGCCGAATGAACCCTATTTTGATACGCGTGCAAAACGGCATTTTTTGAATAATCTCTCATCTTTATATATAGCTATGAATTACACGCAAACGTTAATCCGTTTTTATTGACCAAAAACATAACCAATATTTGGTCATCCGATGACCAGACGTTGGTCACCGCATGACCAGATATTGGTCACCGCATGACCAAATATTGGACACCGCATGACCAGATATTGGACAGGATCATCTTTTCTATCAATAGCTATTGTTTTTGTTCTCGCAGAGAAAACCATTAAAACAAAGATTCTCCCCTTTTGTTTTGCAGAGTCCACATTTGTTTGTACTTTTGCACCCATAAGGCTATCAGTTTTTCCCCAATACCTCAGAAACGTTGACGAAGTAATCAGTCCACGTAGCCGAACGGAGGAATACACTCGTCCCATCAGCCGGGGTATCGTAGGACAAGCGTTGAAGGACGGACTTGATGTCTCTGACAAACCCCAACGCATGAAAGCAACCCATAATCTGTTGGGACAAATCTCATGGAAGGGTACCAGTGACTTCATGAGCGACATTGCAATAAGACGCACCATTGACCTTAGCGAGGGAATGAACGTTACCAAGAAACTGACGAGCGCTCTACTCCTCGCTGCAGGTGGTCGTGGTGGCATTAGCGCAGGTGGCGTCGGTGTCAGCGGGGAACTCACCAACTGGGATGGCTCGAAGAAAAAGAATGGTTGGGGAATTAGTTGATTTACCAAAAGAAGTATTGAAATGATGACATCAATAAAGGTGAAATACAGATCCTCGACAGTGGAGGGCAAAGAGGGGAGCATCTACTTCCAGTTTATCCATAACCGGATAGTTCGTCAGCTGAATACTGACGACAGGTCTTCTGTTTGTTAATAAAGTAAAAAGTCTTTGTGCGTCTTTATTAATTTCGTACCTTTGCAGTATGAAGCAGAGTCGTCATCTATTCCTGTTGAGTGTCGTCCTCGCGCTGGCATTGCTTTCCTTCGCCTGCACCTCTCCTTGGGGGAGGCAGGGAGGGGTTCCCCTTTTGGACCGTGCCGACTCGTTGTTGGAAGCCTATCCCGACTCCGCCCTCCATCTCTTGGAAGCTATTGACTACAAAAAGCTTAGTGATGAAGGGCAGGCGCATTACGGTTTGCTCCTCACCGCCGCCCGCTATAAGCTCTACCAGCCTGTAGACACCACGTTCATCAACCGCAGCATTGCATACTACTCTGCTTCCCACAATGGTATCCAATCTTCCCCCTCTTGGGGGGATAAGAGGGGGGCTTCCCTCTACTACAAGGCCGTCGTCCTCTACGAACTTGGCAAGAAAGAAGAAGCCACCCTCCTGCTAAAGCAGGCCGAGGAACTTGCCGAGCAAGGCGGTGACGAATTATTGCAGAACAAAATTTATGAGAGACTATTCGTTGTTAATGAACAATCAGGAAACTTTCAGAGTGCTATCAAGTACGGTAAACTTTTTCTAAAAAGTTCAGAAGCTACACAAGATGCAGAATCTATTTGTAGGGCTTATGACAAGTTGTCAAGTGTTTATTCCAAACAAGGAAAGAGAGACAGCATGGACATGATGCAAAAAAAGTGTCTTGACTTTGTTAATTTCGTTTCCAATGAATCAAAAGCATATATACTGTCAAATTTGGCGGATAGTAGAATCGCAAATGAGCAAATTGATGAAGCGGAGTCACTTTTGTATGTTTCAGCACGTTTCAAGGAATTGCCTAATACTTATATCATGCTTGGAAAGATATGCTATCGCAAAGGGTATGAAGATGAAGCTATACGCTATTGGAAAAAGACTACATCAATGGGCAATGACAGATTTGCTGTTAAAGCATATCGTCTGTTGTCAGAAAGTGAAAACAAACATAGGCGTTATAAAAATGCTCTGGTTTTGCTCGCAAAGGCTGATAGCATAGAACATAATCTGATACTCTCAAACAATACGGAAACTATAGCAAATGTAGAGTACGGTTATGAACACTCTGTATTGAACAAGCAAAAGCATGCAGTTGTACAATTAGTAAAAATTGTGGTTCTCCTTCTTTTAATATCTTTGATTATTTATATCGTTCACATTATTCTGCTTCGGAAAAAGATTTTGAAGAAAACAGAAAAATTGAGAGAAAGCGCTGCACAGATAAGTGTATGTAAAAAACGAATAAGTTTTCTTGAAAAGGAAGATCAAACAATTGCCAACTTGCTTGAACAAAACAAACTTGAGATAGCGAAAATACAGGAGAGCCTACAAGAAGCCAAAAGAAGAACCGAGGAAAAATGTAAGATGGTTGAGAAACTGGAACAGGAGAAGTTCCAGTATGAAGAAAACATGTTTAAGAATAAAAAAGAGAAAGCTGAATTGCAAGATACGATAAAACGGTTATATGAAAATGATTATCATCATTTTGTTCTGGGAAAATCCATTTTCGAACGTGTAATGAGCACCAAGAGCTATCCTCATATGACAAAATCAAAGGAACAAGCTTTAGTTGACTATTATACAATTAGCCATTATGAGCGTTTCTCTGAAATAATCATTCAATACGAAAGCCTTAGTCTTGGTTCTTTATGCTATCTTGTTTTGAAAGACATGGGATTATCTCACACAGAAATGCAGGCTGTTTTGAATGTAAAAGAATCATCCATCAGAATGAGACTAAAGAGAGCAAATGAGAAGAGAAAGAATACTTGAAAATAGGAAAACGTCACTTTGAAAAGCGATTATCACCAAGCAGTCTTATCCATAACATCTTGTATAATAGGTATTTGAATGCTCGTTTTGGCTTTGTTAACAGCGTGACGCTGTAAAAAAATAACAGCAGAATTGTTTTGTCAAACATAAATAAACTCTTATTTTTGCCCACGAATTAATACTAATTTGTTTGCAAAATGAGAAAAAGAAATCTATTTTTGGTTATTATGTCGCTTGCTTGTGTGAGCATCGCAAGTGCGCAACAGTCATCAACGGAGTTTGACATCATTGTATCTGAAATGGGAAACGATGATGATGACAAATTGTATCAGGATCCTCATCGTGGGTCCACGAATGAAGATGTGTATGGCACCTTCGATGCCTTCACCGGCTCATTGTGCCTCGGTGCCTCGTTCGACATCGCCTGCGTCCAAATCTACAAGGATGGGCAGCTCATCGTGAATGAGAGCTATCCCGTGATGACGGGCGGCGAAGTGTACTACAACCTCTCGTTCTACGGCAGCGGTGTATACAATATATGTATATACGATGCCGAGGGAAACAGCTATGTCGGCTGGATGAACATTTAATCTTTTTACCTTAATCCAAATGAAAAAGCTACTATTGCTTGGAACCCTCGCCCTGGGCTGCATTGGAGCCTCGCTATGTGAAGCATTTCTTCATCGGGAACAAGCGTGTCGCATCGAAAATCGCCAATGCGCCTGGCTATGATCCACGTGGAATAACGACGGTGGCGGGCAAGTCTATATATGTAAAAGTGGACTATCCTGTTAAATATGGTGAACAAAAAGCACAGGTTTCAGGAAATTACACTAACTTTGCCATGCCATATAGTAATATAGACATGAACAACTACGACTATCCGTTTAATCGACCGGGCTACTGGAACGGCTGTGTGCCGCCCAACAACACGGGAACGGTGGTGATTAGGGGGAACAGGGACTCAGAATCAGAAGAAACGGATTCAATTGGTGAACCTGAACAGAGAACCTCCCCAGTGGAGAATCTTTCGTTCTTTTACCACACCGACCACTTGGGCAGCACGAACCTTGTGACTGACCGTGGGCGAAGTATCTGTCATGCCACAGAGTATCTGCCGTATGGTGAAGTGTTCGTAGACTTGCAGACAAGCGGGAGTGATCCAGACCTGCCCTTCAAGTTCAACGGAAAAGAGATGGATCCTGAGACGGGAATGCTTTACTACGGAGCTCGCTACTACATGCCGAAATACTATCAGTGGCCCACGTGCGACCCGCTGGAGCTGAAGTACCCGGGAGTCAGCAGCTATTCATTCTGCCATAACAATCCATTGAACAGAATTGATCTATTGGGGCTGTACGATACAGAAGCAGAGGCTGCCAAGGCTGCAAGCAGCTATCATGCGCAATACTATCAAGACAGGCAGAGTGGAAAATGGTTTGTCGCCTTAAACGAATATGGCAATAGTGCATATATTTCTGGTGCTACAATGACAAGAGACTTTGGCTTAAAAGATAATCTCACAATTAAAGGTAAATATGATAATGGTTCATCATATATAGGACTGCTGGGCTTTGACGCTGCGGGATTTGGGACATCCATGATGAGCATCGAATCCGATGTCTTGAAAGCCAACAAATCAACCTTCCTCTTATTTAATAGCAAGGGCTTTTTTGATCCTCATCTATATAGAAATGGATGGAGAGGTAATAGGTTCTTGAAAACAACCAGGTTAGCATCTGTAGGAAAGGCATTAGGTAAAGCAAATAACATAATGAGCGCTGTTTTTGTCTCGAATTCTATCGAGAAAGGTTTTAAAGCCAATTCATTTGAGGAGAGCATTGAAAACTATTCTGATGCTCTTTACGGAGGAATTGGTATGCTCCCAGGCGGGTATCCATTGTCATTGTATTGGTCATTGGGCGGAAAAGAAGCCTCAAAAATAGAGGCAATACGACAAATGGATTATGGGATTATCGGATTACCTGGTGTATTGCCTTACAAATGATGACAAGAAAGATATGACGGTTCAACAAATAATGAGTAAATTAAAAGAGTTGTTCTTCTATTATTCTTATAGGATAGCTTGGTTCTATGAAGATTTCCATGATTTCTTAAGAGGAAGTGAGGCTTCTTGCCAAACATTCTGTTCCATAATATGCCTTAATGTGTTATTTATAATGAATGTGTTGTTCTATTTGATAGGATATAAATATGATTCAAAAACTTATGATATTATTTTATTTATATCAATGGCTTCTACAGCCATCGGCTGGTTCCTATTTCCTGAAGAAAAATATGAATTGTATAAGAGAAAATATGCTCATGAAAACAAAAAGATAAGGAAAAGAAGGGGGTGGGGCTTAATCTTCTACATTTTCATATCATTGGTATTATGGTGCATTTCTCTCTATTTTTTAATGCATGCTGAAGATGCTCACATTATATGATAATAACAAGAACTGCCTGCTCGCATCATCTTCAAACGGCTATGTATCGACGTACCTCTACGACGGCGAAGGGCAGCGAGCCTTGAAGCAGTATGGCGGAAATGAAGCCGTTTACACCAATAGTGCAGAAGCTGCGGTTCGCACGGAGGCATCGCACTACTCGCTCTATGCGAACCCCTATTTCGTGATGAGCGACGGCGAACGCTATACCAAGCATATCTACATCGGCAGCGAGCGTGTGGCCGTTCATGTGGCGAAGTTGGGAGCGAACTCTTCCTATATCGGTAATTTTGAGAATGAATCTCATGCCGGCAATGGCATTTCGCCCTCAGGCTTCAGCTACTCCCAGCTCCGTCAGGCACAGGAGGCGGCCATCGCAGCCTGCTACTATTCATTAGGGTATTCCTACAGACCTTCCTACAGACCTATGAACCATCGGGACGCCAAGGACATTGTGATGGTTCCCACGGGCTTTGATGAGAACCATCAGCAGCGATACGTGTATCCTGACATCGAGGAGGAGCGTGACTATTACTACAGCACCGACCACCTTGGCAGCACGCGACTGGTGTTGGACAGCAATGGCCAGATTGCCGAGAAGTTGATGTTCCTGCCTACTGGCGAGGTGTTCAAGGACGAGCAGAATAGCTCGTACTACCATTCCGACTTCCTGTTCAGTGGCAAGGAACTTGATGCAGAGACGGGTAACTATTACTATGGCGCAAGGTACTATGCCCCGCGCATCGGCATCTGGCTCAGCCCAGACCCCTTGCAGCTGCAGTACCCACATGTCAGCAGCTACGCGTATTGCATGGGGAATCCTGTGAGATTGATTGACCCAAATGGAAGAGATATTGTGGTACCCAATGTTCAGGATCGTGAGCGATTTGCAGCATGGATTAATGCAATAGCCTCAAACACGTATGGTTTTGATGATTTTGGAGTCCTTTATAAGATGCATGAAGGTAAAGAGTACACTTCTTTCCCAGAACGACAAAGGCTTTACTCTCAAATCTATTCTGACTATCTTGATAAAGGGATTAACAATCACGATGCAACAATTTTCATGTCAATCGGAAATCAAATATATGATGATGGGGTGATGAAGGATATTGATGAGCATTTTGGTGGTGGGGCTACAGCTTTGTCAAAAAACATGGATGTCGCTTATACTATTTTGTCTGGTAATAATTATTTCGGTTCTCCATCAAAATATAATGAGATACCCGAACCTGTTTGGGGAGATAGAAATAGTTTTATGAATAGTATTATCCATGTCTCACCCACAGGCAAAATTAATGTTGTTGATACACCAGAGTGGATTTTAGTACATGAACTTGTAGGTCATGGTATTCCATGGATGACAATAGAGCAACCTAATCTTTCTTCTGCAATAATTAATTATAATAAGGTAAGAAGAGAGGTGGGGCTTTCTGAACGGTTTGAGGATCCTAATCATTATAAGTATAAAATATATAATCAAGAATAACCATGAGTAAATGTTATATTGCATTGATAATCATTGCGAAAACATCTTTCATGATGGGTTGTTGCTCTGTCCAGATTCAATCTGATTCAAATCGACAACACAACGGAAGGCTTGTGTGCGAAGTATCCGATAGTCAACGAGTTCAAGATCTGAAGTTGGAAACTTTGCATGTAAATAATGATAGTATCCAACAACAGATAATATCAAACCCCCGTGATATAATAACAGGTGATTGGACTATTATAAGTGAAGATACCTATAATGAAAAAACAAAAGAAGGGTGGAGTCTTATGGGTAATAGCCAAAGGATTGTTACTTTTTTTTCTGACGGTCGTGGTTATGTGTGTGGCGAAACTTTCACTTGGTGTCTTAGTGACGACAAACTGATAGTCAAGCAAGTGAATGGTTTTCCTTTTATTGGCAACATGAAGGTGATAGAATTTGAATACCAGTTCAAGGATCTTGGAATACCTGTAGAACACATTGGTATGATATTAAAAACGAAAAAAGGAGATGTTAGGCGATCCTTTGTACTCTCCAAAATCGTTAATGAGATAAATGGTAATAAGAATCAATATGAATAGAAATAAGTAGGTTTGAGTATATTGTATTATAAAAATGAAATAAAGCAGTATGGCGGAAATGAAGCCGTTTACACCAATAGCGCAGAAGCTGCGGTTCGCACGGAGGCATCGCACTACTCGCTCTATGCGAACCCCTATTTCGTGATGAGCGACGGTGAACGCTATACCAAGCATGTCTACATCGGCAGCGAGCGGGTGGCCGTGCGCGTGGCAAAACTGGGTGCCAACTCATCTTACATCGGGAATTTCGAGCAGGAAAGCCACGCAGGTAACGGATTGTTGCCTCAGGGCTTCAGCTATTCGCAGTTGCGGCAGGCCCAGGAGGGGGTTGTCGCCGCATGTTACGACTCATTGGGATATGACTTCAACCCGGTCGTTCATCGGGATACCATGGACATTGTGATGATTCCCACAGACGGGGAAGAAGGTGAAGATCGTGGGTTGAATCCTAATATCGAGTGGCAACGCGACTATCACTATTGCACCGACCACTTGGGTAGCACCCGCTTGGTGCTTGACGATACGGCGCATATAGCCGAGCGGCTGATGTTCCTGCCCACTGGCGAGGTGTTCAAGGATAAGCAGATTTCCACGCTCTACCATTCTGACTTTCTCTTTAGTGGCAAGGAACTCGATGCAGAGACGGGTAACTATTACTATGGCGCAAGGTACTATGCCCCGCGCATCGGTATCTGGCTCAGCCCAGACCCCATGCAGCTGAAGTACCCCCATATCAGTAGCTACGCGTATTGCATGGGGAACCCTGTAAAACTAATTGACCCAACAGGTAAAGATTATCATGTGTATATAGATGATAGGTCTAAAACAATTAGAGTATATGCGTATTACTATACAGCAACCGAAGATCTGGCATCTGCTCAGAAAGCTGTCGACTTTTGGAATGGGCAAAGCGGAAAATTTAAATACAAAGATTATACTGTAAAATTTGATTTACACGTCAAAGAAGTCAAAGAAGACCTTGGATATAATAAAATTGAATATTTAAAAAATTTGGTTGAGGCAGACAACTCAAAGGCAGCCAATTCATATGCTTTAGATTTCAACTATGAGAAAAAGGATAATTTAAATGGCAGGACAAATAATGGACGTTTCATCGGTATTAGGCCCTCAAGAAGCAATGCCGATACTGGAGCACATGAGGTAGGCCATACTTTGGGTCTTGAACATCAACTCTCTGGGATAATGACAGCAGGAGAAACTGATCCAACAAGATCAAGCAAGATAAATAAGAATACAATAAAAACGATTGTCAAGCAATCTTCGAACAAAAGGAACCCCAATTCCAATGCAGGTGTTGGTACCAGTTATAACATTACCAATGATAATTAATGGAGAATTAAATCATGAGAAAGTTTGGTATTTGTATACTTAGTGTATTGCATTCTGTTTGTTGTTTTTCCCAAAACTATTTAGAGGGAAAGCAATTGTCAAAATGGAAAGAATATGCTGATAGCACAATGGTGTATTTTGTAGGTATTATACACATAAACTCTCCTGTGGTGATTGGTTGTAAAGATAGCGAAAACCGTTTTCACCAACCATTTGTTATGAGCAGAAAAGATTATAACGAGCATCCGCTTGATTACAGTTTCTTGAATAAGGAGTATGCTTATTTATTGGAATACAACCTTGCACCAGCGATGCCTTGGACATACATTAGAGAAGGAGAGGATTATCTCATCACTGATTGGCATGAAAAACATTCGGAAGAACCACTGCATGGTGGCTTTGAGTTGTATTATTTTGAAACACCGCCCGACTATTATCATCTGTATTTGATAAGAGGAGATGCATATAACCAGTTTACCTTTAATAACATTATGGATGGTTGCTACGAAGCACCATTGAACTTTCCTGCTGATAAGGCATATTACAAAATGGTAGTTCCTTATTGGAACCACTAGTGTTATAAAAAAAGAATATGAAACAACAAATACAATTGTGTGAATATGAGAAAAGAATTTATGCTTCGGTTTTCTTTGTTGGCCGCGGTGCTGTTCATCCTCGCGGGGACAGCAACGGCCGACAGGAAACAGAAGAAAGACGATACAAGCTACCACGTGCAGCTATATCTGCGCGACGGCTCGATAGTGGACGGCTTCATCCGCACGAGCCTCAATTTCGAGGCGACAAGCGTGGGCATAGGAGCCACGCC
>Ga0310695_10002135_pt1 | contig 42738 bp, 36 predicted proteins | sample RumenRJG_04DNA_FD_203882 | JGI IMG/M metagenome (GOLD analysis project Ga0310695, IMG submission 203882) | Bovine rumen microbial communities from Lethbridge, Alberta, Canada - RJG_04 (v2) (version 2) | ecosystem: Host-associated > Mammals > Digestive system > Stomach > Rumen | place: Canada... | reverse complement strand
TTTACGGACGGATCGTCAGCGTGTTCAGTATCGGGTTGTTTCTGGAAAGCGGCTGGACAAAGGTACTGCAGGCGGACGGAAAAATGAAAACGCCGATGGCAGCGCAGATCATTGGTGCGCTCATCAATATCGCACTGGATCCGCTGCTGATTTTCGGGTATGGTCCCTTCCCGGAACTTGGCATTGCCGGAGCAGCTGCGGCGACCGTGATCGGCCAAATCGCCGCTGCGGCGGTGGTGGCAAAGGGCGGATTCCGCAAATCCCCTCCGCTGCAGAAATATAAACCGATCCTGAAGGATGTGCTGAAGCTCGGCTTTCCGAACATGCTGATGCAAACTGCCTACACCTACTATATCCTCGGGCTGAACCTGATCCTTTCCACATTTTCCGATCAGGCGGTAACGGCCCTGGGTCTTTACTACAAGTGGCAGACTTTCTTTTTCATCCCGCTCGGCGCCATGCAGACCTGTATCGTCCCGGTCATCAGCTATAACTATGCCGCCAAAAGCCTTGAGCGCTGCCGGCGGACGCTGCGGGATTCCGTGATCTTTGGGCTGGCATTGATGGCGGTCGGGACGCTTTGCTTTGAACTGATCCCCGGTCCCATGCTGCGGACCTTTTCCAAAGATGAACTGGTGATCGCCATCGGCCAGGTGGGATTCCGCTGGATCGGCATCAGCTTCATTCCCATGGTGACCTCGCTGATCTTTCCCGTTTTCTTCCAGGCGACCGGATTCGGACTGAAGAGCTCTCTGCTGACCATCATCCGCACCGTGGTCTGTTTTGTCCCGCTGGGCTGGTTCTTCTCCCGCTTCGGTCTGGACTATTTCTGGCTCACCTTCCCCGCGACCGAAACCATCACTACCCTCGTCGGTTTCTCCTTCTACCGCCACTTCCTCAGGCATCCGTATGGATGAAGCGAAATCTATAGTTAATCATTGTTATGATAGAGTTCTTCGAGTGATAATAATTGAACGGTTTCTGCCGTTTGTTTTTCATATAATCCGGGCGTAAATCCCGTTTTTGAAAAGAGCATGCAGAAGATTTCATCATTTGATTTTGTAAAAACCGACGCATATTCACGGATCAATTTCAGTTCATCCAAACCAATCTTTTCATTTTTGTATTTACAGGAGCCGATAATATATTGATCCGGTGCAGCAATATTTGCCGGCTTAATTGCTTGTGCTACAATGTCCAGCTGAACTTCTTTGCGAAGACCCGGATGATTTCCCCACCATTCACCGATTTCCTTTGGCAGAAACGGCAGATCATCCATTCTTCGCAGCATATACTGTTTACAGATTTCTTCGAAGACAAGCCCCATGTAATCCTCAAGATAGCTGCCAACCATGGAATCGTAAAACTTTTCCATTTTACCGAAATTGACAGCCATCATATTTCCGGGGATAAATCGGTACCAGAAGCGGAAAAAAAAGTCTTTGATCCGATAGATCTTTTTTCTTGGTGATTTGTCCAACACCGGTTCAATCTTCTGTATAATTTCCAATTCAGATAAAACACGTATATATTTCAGACAAGCTGAGGTATCAAGGCCGGATTTTGAAGCAATATCGGAAATTCTTGATGCCCCATTGGCAATATTCGTAATGATCGTGTTGTATATTGCGGGTTCCCTGAGCTCCTGTTTCAGAAGGTTTTCCGGTTCTTCAAACAAATATGAGGAGGGATTCATGATATTTTCAAGAATTGCTTCTCTGAGACTGTCCCGAACGTTTAATTTACGAATATAGTGAGGAATACCGCCGGTGATTCCATATATCAGTGCATTGTTCTCAGGTGACAGATCCGGATGGAATTTTGCGGTGTCGTAATAATCAAGAGGTTTGATTTTAAATTGCGCGGTTCTCCTTCCAAAAAGAGGACTTTTTTCGCCGAGCACTTCCTTTTCCATAAAGCTCATGGAAGATCCGCAAAGGATCAGAAATATTTTGCTGTTTTTCCATTCTTGATCTAAAAGATGCTGCAGACGGGATGGTATAGATTTTTCTTCATTTGCGAGATATGGAAACTCGTCAATTACAAAAATGACTCTATCATTCCGCACGATTTTTGTGATTTCTGCAAATGCGGTATCAAAGCTGCGGTATACGGGTGCATCCAAAGAATCCGGAAAACGATAGTTGTGGATTGCTTTTGAGAGTGCCTCGAGGTTATCTTCTGCATTGGAATTCAGTGCCGGAAAATAAATAACCGGTTTGTCTTTGCAAAATTCGTTGATCAGAGCCGTTTTCCCAACCCTTCTCCGGCCATAAATTACAATGAATTCCATTTCATCGCTTTGATAGCGATGGTTTAGCTCTTTCAATTCTTTTTCGCGGCAAAGAAACATGAAGATCCTCCATTGGTACATCGTGATTCACGGAATTACGATTCACTGAATTATGATTCCATAATAATTAATATCTTATTGCACAGAAATTGTCAAGGTAAATTTTCCATGGATTGCAGACGTTTTGTCACGGTTCTGAACTTGAGCTGTGCACGTGGAGACTGGTATGATATGTCTTATAATATAAGAGCTCACTATGCATCCCGAAACTTATGCTTCGCAAGGTGCGGGATTGAGCGTTTGTGTGTTGGCGGAAGTATTGACCCGCACCGGTTTTTTGGGGGCGGCAGCCCCCATACCCCCGCTCAAAAGTTTTCGAACTCTTTATCTGACTCACCCGCAATCAGCGGCGGTTACCTGTTATACTACTGTTTTATATAGATAATATATATACGGAAGCTTTATTATTTTCTGATTTGCGTGCGAAAGTATATAATATATCCACATAGCAAAAGGCAAGTCTTTCTTTTGTATGGATAAATACTGATTCTTATGCAGCTCAAAAACGACAGAAAGTCATCGGAATAATTCAGATAAAAAAGAGCTGCTCAGACGGCAGTTCTTTTTTCTTATTTCTTATTTCGCAACTTACTCTCTGAAGTGTCTCGTCAGGCCGAAGGCTTTGGAGAATTCCATCACCAGGAGCGGGACGAAGGTCAGGCCGAGTCCGATCAGGTAGGCATTGTTCGGCAGAACGATGAGGCCGAAGATGCGGCGGACCGGGGTGAAGAGCACAATACACATCAGCGCTATCGAGGCCAATGCCGCCAGGTTGAGCTTCCTGTTGGTGAAGGGGCCGATCTGGAACAGGGAGTGTTCCGAGCGCATGTTAAAGGACTGCACGATCTGGGAAAGCGCCAGCACCATGAAGGCCAGTGTCTGTCCGCCTTCTGTCAGTCCGGTCATCTTGTCGCCGAGATAGAACGCAACAAGGGAAAGGATGCCGATCATCAGCCCCTGCAGACCGATGCGCAGCCCTAAACCATGGGCAAACAGGCCTTCGTTCTTGGCCTTCGGTTTTTTGTCCATCACGTCCTTTTCTACCGGTTCCACGCCCAGCGCGACTGCCGGGAGGCCGTCGGTGACCAGGTTGATCCACAGCAGCTGCATGGAAAGCAGCGGGGCTTTGCGCCACAAGATCATGGCGGTGAAGACGGTGATGATCTCACCGATGTTGGTACCCAGCAGGAAGGCGACCACCTTGCGGATGTTGGCGTAAATGCCGCGGCCTTCGCGGACCGCTTCCACGATGGTGGCGAAGTTGTCATCCGTCAGCGTCATGTCAGCCGCACCCTTGGCAACGTCGGTACCGGTGATGCCCATGGCACAGCCGATATCGGCAGCCTTGAGCGCCGGGGCGTCATTGACACCGTCACCGGTCATGGCGACGATCTGGTTCTTCTTCTGCCAGGCCTTTACGATGCGGATCTTGTTCTCCGGTGACACACGGGCGTAAACGGAGATGTCCTCCACGCTCCTGTCCAGTTCTTCCTCGGACATCTCATCCAGCTGCGGACCGGTGATGGCGCGGTCGCCTTCACGGAGGATACCCAGATCCTTCGCAATGGCGGATGCCGTGACCACATGGTCGCCGGTGATCATCACCGGGCGGATACCGGCCTGTTTGCAGACCGCGACAGCATCTTTGGCTTCCGGACGCGGCGGGTCGATCATGCCAACCAGGCCCATGAAGGTCAGGCCGGTTTCAATTTCTTCCGGTTTCGGTTCACTCGGAACGGAATCCAGCACTCTGTAGCCCACAGCCAGGACGCGGATCGCATTTTTGCTCAGCGCTTCATTGATCGCGGCGGCTTTTTTGATATCTCCCTTGATGCAGCGGGAAGCCATGACATCAAAAGCACCTTTCACGATCGCGATGTTCAAATTGTCGATGCGGTTGATGCTCGTCATCAGTTTGCGGTCCGAATCAAAGGGGATCTCACCCAGACGCGGATATTTGTTGTTCAGGGCATCCTTGGGCATGCCGTTGCGGTGGGCAGCCAGCACGATGGCGGTTTCGGTCGGGTCGCCGATATGGATCTCTTCCGGTCCGTTGAAAACAACGGAACCGTCGCAGCAGAGCGTGCCGTAAGTCAGCAGACGTTTCACGGCTTCGGAATTTTGCGTTGTGACATCTTCCGTATCCTCCGCGCCATCCAGGTAGACCTTGACCAGCTTCATGCGGTTCTGGGTCAGGGTGCCGGTCTTGTCGGAACAGATCACGGAAGCGGAGCCCAGTGTTTCTACAGCGGGCAGGCGGCGGATAATAGCGTTCTTTTTGACCATGCGCTGCACCCCGATGGAGAGCACAATGGTGACGATGGCGGGCAGGCCTTCCGGAATGGCGGAAACAGCCAGGGAGACCGCTGTCATGAAGATCTCCATCAGCGGAATGCCGCTGGCCAGTCCGACAATGAAAACTACTGCACAGGCAGCCAGGCAGATGATGCCGAGATACTTCCCGAGCTGTGCCAGCTTTTGCTGCAGCGGGGTTTGGCCTTCTTCTTCGCTGTTGAGCAGATTGGCGATCTTGCCCATTTCGGTGTTCATCCCGGTGGCCGTCACTACAGCGGTGGCGGTGCCGTAGCTGATGGAACAGCCGGAAAAGACCATGTTCAGCCGGTCACCCAGCGGAGCCTTTTCGTCTACGACAGCATTAGCGTCCTTGTCTGTGGGGACAGATTCCCCGGTGAGCGCGGATTCCTCGCTCTTCAGGCTCACGGAGCGGATCAGCCGGGCGTCTGCCGGGACGAAATCTCCCGCTTCCAGGCGGATGATATCGCCCGGGACCAGGTTGACCGCGTCCACGATCTTTTCTTCCCCGTCCCGGATCACCCGGGCATGCGGGGCGGAAAGGGATTTCAGCGCCTCCAGCGCTTTTTCCGCGTTGCTTTCCTGAATGGTCCCGATGATAGCATTGACGATCACGATGACCAGGATCAGGATCGGTTCAAAAAACTCTTCCGGATCATTCTGCGTGCAGGCGATCACGAATGAAATCGCGGCTGCAGCGATCAGGATCAGGATCATCACGTCTTTGAATTGATCGATAAATCGCTGAAAATTGGTTTTCTTCTTTTTTTCTTTCAGTTTGTTTTCGCCATAACGGCTGCGCAGTTCGCTGACCTGTGCTTCCTTCAAGCCATTGGTGAGATCAGATCCGAGCTCCTGCACGACCGCTTTAGCTTCCAGATTGTGTGCACTCATCAATAAACCTCCTTGATTCAATGATGCAACATTATTATATGTAAAATTTATTAAATATTTTTTAGAATCAGGAATATTTTACATAGAATATGACGATTTAATACAATTGTTCAGCAGGGACATCGGGAACTGACACCGGTATGTCCCGCTGTGCTTGTTCTGAACGGTATTATTTTCTCTGATATACAGTTAAACTATAGAAAATATGTTATAATTTATAATATGGCTGAAATTGATGAAACAAAAAAGACGCCGAAGGAAAAAAAGGCGAAAACAACAAAAACAACATCCTCTGCAAAAAAAACAACCGCAAAATCCACTGCAGTAAAAAAGACAAGCGCAAAGAAACCGGCAAAGTCTGAAAAGAAAACGCAGCAAAAACGTACTGCTGCTTCTGCCGGATGGAAAGATAAAAAGGCCCTGATCAAAGAACGGGAGAAAGGGCCGAAGACACTTGCGGAGAAGAAAGCTTATGAAGAAAAAGGCCCGATTGGCCGTTTTCTGATGAAGCACAATGGCATTTTCGATTTTGTTCTGGTGCCTGTTTTTGCTTTTGCCCTGCTTTGTCTGTATTCCATCGCTTCCGGAAATGACCGTGAAGCGGCTGTCTGGTGTGTCAATATGTCTAACAGACTGTTTGGCGCCATCAGCTTCCTGTTCTACGCCTGGGTCGTTGTTTTCTGCTTCCGTTTCTGGCTGCGCAATATAAAACGTTTCCGGAAGATCCATTACCTGCGTTACCTTTATTTTCTCGGGCTCTATTTTTTTGCCGCGATGATCCTGCAGTATAACGCCAACAAGACGGGACTGCCCCCGGAACAGGCCGGCGGCGTTATTGCAAATTCAGTGGTGACGATGATCACCAATGTGCTCGGCAACAGCGGGATCCTGATCTTTTTGATATTCCTGATGATCTTTTTCATTTGGCAGGCCTGGCGGTTCCTGGCAGCGATCGAACGTCAGCAGAATGATAACAATATTGAAGTTCCGGTGAAGGTCTACTGGGATGTGCATACCGCTGCAGAAGCGGAAGCCCTGGAAGCCGAAAAACAGCAGGAAATGCTTACCTCTGATATCGAAGAGGATTTCCGTTCCGATATGGGGCTGCTGACTGCTGCCGAGAAAAAGAAAGCCAGGAGGCCTTCCATCCATCTGGATGCCGGAAAATCGTTGAAGAAGCTGCGCGAGACGTTTCAGGAAATTGCCCAGCCGATTCCTGACAAGGAATCAATGATCCCTGAGGAAAAACCACAGGAGGAACCGGTCCCTGTCCGAAAACCGGTCACATCCGTGAACATGAAGGAATTAGCCGCCGCAAGGAAAGAGACGGAAAACATTCCGGAAAAGAAGAAAACACCGGCAAAACGATCCGGCAGGACCGCTTCTGTTCAGCTTCCGCTGCCTGAATCGAATGTAGAAAAGGCTCCGGAGGAACCGGTTTTCGAGGAAAATGACGATCACAAAGGCAGCGGCCTGCTTTCAGCACCGGCCAAAACGCCGAAGCCTGTTGTAAAAGAGGAACCGGTCGTCAACGTTCAGATCCGCAAGCATGAAGTGAAAATTGATGAGGAAGTGGAGAAGGTGGAGACCACGCAGGAGGATTATTCCTTTACTCCCACAATTCCGGCTGAGGAAAAGAAACCCGAGGCAAAGGATGAAAAGAGTACGGATCCGTGGATCCTGCCGGACATTGAAACCATTTTAGACCCGGTAAAGTCATCGAGCGGACCTCAGCAGGAGGACCTGCAGCGGCAGGCGGATGCCATCGAAAAGACTCTGAAACTCCATAACGTTCCCGGAAAGGTCGTTGACATCCAATGCGGACCGACATTTACCCAGTTCGGTGTGGAGCCCGGGTTCATCGAACAGAAAAACGGCAAAAAGACACGTGTCAGGATCAGCAAGATCGAATCTCTCAAAGATGACTTCCTGTTCCATCTTTCGGTCATGCAGCTGTCGATCATAGCGCCGATCCCCGGAAAGACCTATGTCGGCATCCAGATCCAAAACAAGGATCGTGTCCCTGTCAGTTTGCGTGAGGTGATCGAAAGTGATGAATACCTGCGCCGCCATTATGAACTGGGCGTAGCGCTTGGCAAGGATATCAATGGTTATTCCTATGGAGCGGACCTGACCCGTATGCCCCATTTGCTGATTGCCGGTGCTACCGGTTCCGGTAAATCGGTCTGTCTGAACGCGATCCTCTCCTGCCTGCTGCTGCATTACACGCCCGATCAGCTCAAGCTGGTTTTGATCGATCCGAAACATGTGGAACTGACAGGATACAATGGCATTCCGCATCTCATCACGCCGGTCATCACCGAACCGGAGCAGGTCGCAAATGTCCTGCAGTGGGCCCTGCGGGAGATGGACATGCGCAACATTCATTTTATGGAAAACGGTGTCCGGAACATCCAGGATTACAACCGCAAGTTCCCAAGCAAAAAGCTTCCATATATTGTCCTGGTGATTGATGAGCTTGCCAACGTGATGATGGAAGTCGGTCAGGAAGTGGAAACCAGCATCGTCCGTCTTGCACAAACCGCGCGTGCCATGGGTATTCACCTGATCGTCGCAACGCAAAGCCCGAGACGTCAGGTGATCACCGGTACCATCAAGGGGAACCTGCCGACACGGATCGCCTTTGCCGTGGCAACAAGTACCGACAGTCTCGTGATCCTGGACCGGTCCGGTGCGGAAAATCTCTTCGGAAAAGGGGATATGTATTTCCAGTCCATCGAGGAAACGGAATTGAAGCGGCTGCAGTGCGTATATGTGTCCGATGCCGAAATTTCGCGAATCGTGAGCTACTGGCAAAAGCGGCCGCGGGTCGATAACGCGCCGGAAAATGATGATCCGGATTTGGTTCATGTCCCGCAGCCTGTGACGGAAAAAGTATTCCGTCCGCCTGAGCTTTCTTCCGCCGGCACGCTCACACAGCTTCCCCTTTTCAATGAGCCGGCTCCGCAATTGAAAAAAGATGGAGATGTGCTTTATGATGAAGCTGTGAAACTGGTTCAGCGTGAAGGTCGTGCTTCCGCGAATTTGCTGGTCAGCCGCCTGAGCATTGGCTTCAGCCGCGCGAATAAGCTCCTCGTCCGGATGGAAGAGGAAGGGATCATCGGTCCTCCAAATGCGAATCCGGCGATTCCCCGGGAAATTTTGGATTACGGAAAATACGGACCTGCAAATGACGGAGAGAAAGATTGATAACTCACGGACTTGGTTATTTTGAGATTGGCATTTTTGAGCCGAAACACTGGGAAAATGTCGGAACGCTCTGGCGCAGCGCCTGGCAGCTTGGAGCGGCAGGAATTTTTACGATCGGCGCACCGAAACAAAAACACCAGATAACGGATGTCCTGCGGGTCGACAAGCGTATTCCGCTGCGCTGCTATGACGATTTTGATGCCTTTCTGGCTGCACGTCCGCAGGGGGCTGAGTTGATCGGGATTGAAATGGGCGGTGAAAAGCTCGGATCGTTTGTCCATCCGGTACGCGCCGTTTATTTATTGGGATCGGAGGTCAACGGTCTGCCGAAAGCAGTACAGGAAAAATGTCAGCATGTGCTGGAAATTGAATCTGTAAACTATCCTTCCTTCAATGTGGCTGTTTCCGGCTCCCTGGTGATGTATCACAGGCTCCTGACCGGAATCAACAGATAAACAAAAGACCTCTCGTTGAGAGGTCTTTCCATTCATCAGAAAAAATTGCAGATTTAGAACTTCTGCTTGAGGCGGGCACCCTTGCCGCTGCGATCGCGCAGGAAGTAAAGACGGCCGCGGCGAACCTTGCTGTGGCGTTCTACAACAACTTTGTCGATGCGGGGAGAACGGGTCAGGAAAGTACGTTCGACACCAATACCATTTGATGCGACACGGCGGACGGTGAAAGTGGAATTCGTACCATTGTTGTGGGTGTAAAGGACAATGCCCTTGAATTCCTGAATACGTTCGCGGTTGCCTTCCTTGATCTTTACATGAACGGAGACCTGGTCGCCCGGGAGCAGATCAGGGATGTTCGGATTAACCGGAGCTTCAATAGTTCGTAAAATATCTGTCATTTTTATTACACCTTAACCTTTTAGCAGGTTCCTTACAGTATCATGCACCGAAGTGCGCGAGAGTGGATTATAGCACAGTCTGCAAAACGTGTAAAGTGTATGCGGCATAGAGATATGACAAATTTATCTCAATGCTGCAAAATCCTCGCACCATTTCGAATACGCCAAATATTTTACCACGAATTTTGAAATAATCTGAAATTCCGCGCGAATTGTGACCATCCCTGATTTATAATAAAAAGCACTGATTATATCACGAAAAGTCAAAGTGACCTGTTTTGACTGCAGTCTGTATTGGTGAGAAGTAGCGGAAAAGAAGGGAGTTTCCACATTATGGAACTGAAATGGTTTGTCAATGATCTGCAGGGCTCCGTTATTCTGACGCCCGGGGCAAACATTATCCAAGTGCCTGTACAGCCCGGTGAGATCATCCGCCGTGCAGAAGCATCTCTTCATGTTCCACCCTCTCCGAAGATGTTTTTCAACGGTTACCAGACCTGGACACACAGTCCGGAATTCACTCCAAAAGACAAGATCCGCGGGCTGCACGGACTGCCGAAGGCTGGTGTGCGGCTTTTAGGTCTTGACCATTTTGCGGATTATCATTTCGTAAACTATCCTAATGAAAAAGGGATCCTGCACGGATTCTCCTACTGTTATTTCAGAAGCGGAACTTTTTACAAGCTGTTTTCCTCTCTTGATGAAGCCACCGGGTACACTGTTTTTACTTATGATTCAGCAAAGCAAACTCTTTACCTGAAACGTGATTGCATGGGTGTTGTTGTACAGGACAGAGAATTTCCCGCGTTTGAGCTATTTTATGCAGAGGGAAGTGAAGACGAAGTATTTGACCGGTGGTTTGATGCCATGGGGATCCATAATAAACCGGCTGAACTCATGGGCTATTCCAGCTGGTACAACCATTACCAGAAAATTACAGAAACCAAGATCCGGGATGACCTGGACGGCGCAAAAAAAGTTTTTGAGCCGGGAGACCTTTTCCAGATCGATGACGGTTGGGAACCTTATGTCGGTGACTGGGAACAGACTGATCTGAAAAAGTTCCCGAACGGGTTAAGCCCGATCGTGAAGGAGATCCATGATTCGGGTTTCCGCGCCGGTCTCTGGCTGGCTCCTTTTGTGTGTGAAAAGAGGTCGCGTATTTACAAAGAGCATCCTGACTGGCTGCTGCGATATAAAGGGAAACCATGGAAAGGCGGTCCGAACTGGGGCGGGCATTATTCTCTGGATATCGACCATCCGGAGGTGATTGCTTATCTGCGCCGTGTGTTTGAAAGGATTTTTGATGAATGGCATTTTGACTTGGTGAAGCTCGATTTTCTTTACGCGGCAGCCCCTTTTGCCACCGGCGATCATGGAATGCCGGAGGATGCTCCATTCATGGAATCCCGTGCGGGACGGATGATCCGGGCCCTGAAATTCCTCCGGGAGCTTTGCCGGGATAAGCTGATCCTTGGCTGTGGCGTTCCCGTGATGCCAGCATTCGGTCTGGTGGATTACTGCCGGGTGGGCAGTGATGTGAGCCTGGATTGGGACGATATGCTGATCATGCGTGCCATCCACAGGGAGCGCGTCTCGACCAGGCAGTCCATCAACAATACCATCTTCCGGCGGCAGCTGAACGGGCGTGCCTATGGCAGCGATCCGGATGTCTTTTTCCTCAGAGATCACAATCTCTCGCTCACGAAGGAAGAAAAGGAATATCACGCGGTCGTGAACGCTTTGCTTGGGTCGGTATGGCTCACATCCGATAACCTGAACCGGTATGACGAGGAAAAAATCAGGCGGTACAAACACTTTGCCCGCCTGAAAAACGCTGAAAATATTACCGTCGACCCCGACACTTTGACTGTTACCTATGAATTGGACGGCGTTCAATATACGCTGAAGCATCCTCATCAATAGAGACAGATGTACCTGGTACATCTGTCTCTCAGACCGAAGTATACCGGAAGCAGCAATGCGAACCCGACACCGAAGATAACCTCACGGATCACGGAAAGAGCCGTAGACGCCGCTGCTTTCCCCATCGCCTGCAGGAAAATAAAGCAAGCCTTGTTGATGCAGGCAAATACGATCATGCAAAGATAAATCCGGAAAGCCTTGAGCGCAAAATCAGTATAATAAACACTTTCGTTCGCCGCCCCGAAAATACCGATGAGCTGTCTGGGAAGAAATTCTACAATAAACAGTGCGATCAGACCGACCGTGGCTTCCGCTTTCAGCAGTTTTGTGAAGAGTTCACTCACGCGTGATTTCAAGCCGGCTCCCATGTTATATCCAACCACCGGAATACAGCCTGCGGCCATGCCGACCACGATGGAAATGACGATCTGAAAGAATTTCATGACGATACCGACCACTGCCATCGGGATCTGTGCATATCGTTCCTGCCCGAAGATCGGATCCATGGCACCATATTTCAGGATAATGTTATTGATGGCAGCCATGGCGGCAACCAGACTGATCTGTGAGAGGAAGCTGGTCATTCCCAGCAGCAGGCTTTGACGGACTATGCTCCAATCGATCCTGAAGTCAGCCCCGGACGGCTTGATGGATTTCATGCGGAGAATATAGCGGACAGCCAGCAGGGCGGTGACGATTTGCCCGAGAATGGTGGCTAAAGCTGCACCCATCATGCCCCATTTACAGGCGAAAATAAAAATGGGATCCAGGATGATGTTTACAACCGCTCCTGCAAGAGTGGAAACCATTGCAAAACGCGGATCTCCATCGGCACGGATGATCGGATTCAGTGCCTGGCCAAACATGTAAAACGGAATGCCCAGGGAGATCCAGAAGAAATACTCTTTGGAATGCCGGAATGTTTCCGTGTTGACTGTTCCGCCGAACATTGTGAGGATCCCATTGGAGAAAATCAGATAAAGAGCACAAAGCACCAGACCGCTGATGATAGTAAGGACGACGGCATTGCCGACACTCTTTTTAGCGTCTCCGGGTTTATTTCTCCCAAGGCTCAGGCTCACGAAAGCGCAGCATCCGTCACCGATCATGACTGCGATTGACAGGGCGATGACGGTCAGCGGAAAGACCACCGTATTGGCCGCGTTCCCATAAGAGCCAAGATATACCGCGTTGGCAATAAAAATCTGATCAACAATGTTATAAAGCGCTCCTACCAACAGAGAAATGATGCAGGGAACCGCATATTTTTTCATTAATTTCCCGACAGGTGCTTCACCCAAAAACTGATTCATGTTATTCTCCATAAATATTTATCTGTCCTTATATAAAATAAAATGTGCGGTTTGATTCAGCCGCACATTTTGCAGGTTAAAGAAAAAACGCACGGCTCAACCGGACTTACGCCTTTCGCCGCACGTTGCGTGTTTATGATACCACTTTTTCCCCTGTCCCTATTGAAAAAAAGTGACAGGAGCACCTGGTGCATCTGTCACATCATTTCATCAGTTTATGGAGGATGACGTAAAGCGCTCCCGCTTCTTCTTGTGACAAGTCGATACAGCTGCTGATTTTTCCGGGAATTGCCAGTGCTTTTTCTCTTAGTGCTGTACCTTTGTCTGTGAGCGTGACATTCACGACCCTTTCATCTTCCTGTGAACGTTCCCGGACTACATAATCCTTTTTCTCAAGTGATTTGATCACCGGGGTCAGCGTACCCGAGTCAAGGTACAGGATCTCTCCCATTTTTTTGACGCTGAGCGATTTGTGCTCCCACAATGCCATCATTGTGATATATTGTGTGTAGGTGAGATCGATCTCATCCAGAAACGGTTTATACTGCCGGATCACTTCCTTCGCGCAGACATAAAGCGGAAAGCACAGTTGATTATCAAGTTTCAGCGGGTCAAAAGTTTCAGTCATGCATGCTCCCGGAAAATTTCAGCGGGAGACGTTCTCTTCTCAGGAACATCTCCCGTTGACTTGTTCTGATCAGTTACAGGTCAGCTTCCTCAAATCAGGGAAGCGACACATTCCTCGACCTGTTTCATGTCCGCAGTGGGTTCAAAGCGGGCGACAACTTCGCCTTCGCGATTGACGACAAACTTCGTGAAGTTCCATTTGATTTCCGGATTGTTTTTGTAATCCTTGTCGATGGTCCGCAGCAGGGCACCCATTGCCAATGCGGCAGCGCCTTTGCCAAAGCCTTCAAAGCCCTTCTGGGATTTCAGGTACTTGAAGAGTTCGATCGCATTTTCACCGTTGACATCGGATTTCTTCATCTGTGGGAACTGTGTGTGATATTTCAGTGTGCAGAACTCATGAATTTCCTCATCGGTGCCGGGTGTCTGTCCCTTGAACTGGTTGCAGGGGACATCAACGATTTCCAGACCCTGATCATGGTATTTTTCATACATTTTTTCAAGCGGTTCATAATGCGGGGTGAAACCGCAGCCTGTTGCTGTGTTGACGACTAAAACGACTTTGCCTTTGTAATCAGCCATGGAAAGCTGGCTGCCATCCGGTCTTGTTACAGAAATATCATAAAAGTTCATAAGATAACTCCTTGTAAATTGTTTACAATTCAATTGTATACAATTGATAATTTTTGTCAAGGATGATTATGACAATTTATTTTCGCAGGCGGTAATGCATTGGGCAATATCATGCTTATTCGTACACATCCGGGGCTTTTTTGGGGACAGTCCCATAAAGGGACAGTCCCCGACAAGGCCTCGGATCAGCTTGGGGACTGTCCCCATATAAACCTTCAGAACTGCTGCCCCGGAGTGTAACGTTTTCCTTATCCTGTCTCTTCCTGAAACGTATAATTGAAGGGCAAAGGATTGAAAACGATATGACTGATCTGGAAGAAGCAAGAGCATTTTTTGCCAATGACCGTTACGCAACTGACGCCACCGGTGTGGTGATCGAGGAGGTCGGTGAGCATTACGCAAAATGCAGCCTGAAACTTGATAAACGCCATCTGAATGCTGTCGGGCATGTGATGGGCGGTGTGGTTTATACGATGGCGGACCTGACTTTTGCCGTCAGTACGAATTTCAGGACGGAACGTCCGACCGTCACCAATGTCGCACAGATCAGTTATCTGAATTCCCCGTCCGGGGATACCCTGTACAGCGAGAGCAAACGGGTCAAAGACGGCAGCCACATCTGTTTTTATGAGATCCGGGTATGGGACAACACCGGCAGGGATATCGCGCTGGTCAGCATGAACGGTTATCACATCTGAGATTTTGAGACCTGTACACAGAATTGCTCTGACTTATGGAAAAAGAAACACATATCAATCGCATCGGACAAAATTTCACCCTTTGGGGCCTGCTGAAGTTCAGCTTTCCCTCTGTCTTGAACAATTTCTTTGCCCAGTTATTCAAAACGCTGGATGACGGGCTGTTTGTTTCCCGTTTTGTCGGAAAAACCGCACTGGCCGGGATCAATATCCTGAACCCGATCCACTTTTTCCAATTCAGTCTGAACAACCTTTTTGCGGTTGGGGCGCCGAACCTTTCCTCCAGAAAGATGGGGGAAGGCGACCAACAGGAAGCTAAACGTATTTTCTCCCGTATCTTTATCACCGCTTTTGTGGTCGGGGGATTGTTTGCCCTGTCGCTCAACATATTTGCCTCCCCGCTGCTCAGGGTTTTGGGCGCGGATGAAGCGCTGACGCCTTATGCGCTGATCTCGCTGCGCACTGTTTTTGCCTTCACGCCGATCACCCTCGCCAATGCAGTCTTTAACTCCTATTATTCAACAGCCGGAAAACCTTCCATGGGACTGCTATGTTCCATCATAAACGGTTCCATCAACATTGCTCTGGATGTTTTGCTGGTGGTGGTGAAGCAGCTTGGTGTATTGGGAGTCTGCATCTCGACCATATCAGGCGAGGCGGTGATTTTTGTGATCGGCCTGATATTTTTTCTCAACAAAAATCATGAGATCCATTTTGTGAACCCGGAAGGGAAGTACTGGTCCACTGCGATCGCCTCATGCAAAAACGGCCTGCCGCAATTTATCAATACGGTCTCGCTTGCCCTCTCCTCCCTGGTGATGAACTATCAGCTGCTGCGCTATGTGGGGAATGACGGGATCGCGGCGAATTCAATTGTCGCGGACCTGCTGCGGATCCTGACCTCCCTGTTCTTCGGCTACACGCTTTGCGTCGGTCCGATCATTTCCTATAATTACGGGGCAAAAAAGAAGGAGCGGCTGCGCACGCTGCTCAAACAGAACGCCATGATCTGGGCGATGTGTTCTGTGGTACTGACAGCGGCCGGACTGCTTTTACGCAGGCCGTTTATTTCCATCTTTATCAACCCGAATGAAAATTCCGAGGTCTTTTACTCTTTGACCCACTATGGGCTGACGATGCAGTATCTTTCCCTGCCCTTCTTTTCCGGCTGTGTGATCATTCCGCGAATGCTGACTGCCGTCAATGAGATTCGGGCTTCAATGACTGTGGCGATTTGCCGCAATGTGGTTCTTCGTCTGCTGACGATCCTTACGGTGCCGCTGATTTTCGGATACAAAGGAATCTGGATCGCAGGGCTTGTCTGTGAAATATTGGCCTTTATTGTGGATGTTTATGCTCTGGGCAGGCATCTGCCGAGTTATGGCTATGATGAACCGGTCAGATCCGGCATTGGGGCTTGAGCGTCATGAAAAAGATCGTTCTCTTCGGGTCCCAGATCACTGTCGGCGGTGCCCAGCGGGTGCTGCTCGACCAGGCGCAATGGTTCCGGGATCATGGCTATGATGTACATGCCGTCTTTTTTTATGATAAGGACGGACTTCTTCCCGATTGGTCTGCACGGTATGCTTTCCCGATAACAGCGCTTTCAAGCTATCAGCGGGGAGCCGGGATCCTGAAGAATTTCGGAGGACTTTTCCGTGGATTCTGTTCTCTTTTCCGGGTGTTGTCTCAGGAGAAACCGGACGTTTTCGAGAGTTTCACGCATGATGCCAATCTGATGGGAATTCCCGCTGCATGGCTTTGCGGGATCAAAGGCAGATTTGCCGCACACCATGGGCAGTTCGCCGGCCAGTCCGGCTTCATGATGAAGCTGCATTCATTTCTTGTCAACAGCGGCATGGCGCAGAAACTGATCTGCGTCTCGGAACGGGCGAAGCGCCAGGCATTGTCTGAGGGAGTTCAAGCGGATAAAATCGAGGTGATCTTCAATGGCGTGAAACCGGTGGAAAAGAAGCCGGAAGTGCGCGCTGAAGTGAGACAGGAACTTGGATTGACACCTGATGATGTAATGATCCTGAATGTTGGGCGTCTGGTGCCTGAAAAAGCGCAGACAAATCTGGTCAAGGCTGCAGCTGTGCTTTCTGATTATCCGAATTTACGATTCTTTATCGCAGGCGAGGGACCCTGCCGCGCTGAACTGGAACAGCTGATTTCCTCATCCGGTCTGGCCGGTCGGTTTGTCCTTCTGGGCAGCCGGCCTGATGTAGACCGCCTACTGAACGCAGCGGACTTGTTTGTGCTCTATTCCGATACCGAAGGCATGCCGGTTTCCCTGATGGAAGCGATGAGTGCCGGACTTCCCTGTATCGCCTCAAATCTGGAAGGGATCGCGCAGCTGATCCCGGATGAGCGGTACGGCACATTGATCGTCTCCGGTGACTCCGCACTGCTCGCGCAAACGATCCGGCGTCTTCTTTCCAATCCTGATCAATGTGTCAGTCAGGGAATTGCAGCTGCGGAAAGGATCCGCGGATCTTTTTCGCTTGATGCATCCTGCAGCCGCTACGCGGAGCTTTTCCGTTTGTAAAAAATCGTATCAATTTGGGGAGCCTGAGCGAAAGCCGGTGGCCAGGTGAAGAGCCTGATGTTTGCCTGTGCATGGATGGGACGACAGCCCTCGAATATCAGGTGCTTCCGCACATACACGAGCGCTTATTTCCGCGCCTTGCGAAGCTCTCTCTTTCGGTTGCCACGAACATAACGAAGCTCTTATAGTGGTGAATCGCTGCATACATGCAAGTCACAATAAGAGCTGTGGCAATTAAACGGATTTGACCACCCTGATACATTAAACGGGGTGCCGGGGGCAACGGGCGGCTTTAGCCGGCCCGTGCCCCCGGCTGAACAAACCCGGCGCGGCAAGGAGCTTCAGACAACACACGAGTGATGGAGCCGCGCCTTGCGAAGCACTCCCTTCCGGTTGCCATGAACATAACGAAAGTTAGTTCTTATAGTAAAAAAACACCGCTTCCGGATATCTTGCTGAAGCGGTGTTTTGTTGATCATCTGATCTTTACATGGAGCGCCGGGCGGACGACCCCTGAACTGTCGGTGACATCCGGACCGGTATCAAGGAGTACGCCGTTGGAGTTGATGCTGGACGCGGATGCGTTGTTGATTCCCGGGCTGCGCAGCCACCACCAGGCACAATTGGGATCAATGGTGCCATAAGCGCCATGTGCCCGTGCAAGCGGAGTCGGTACCGTTTTGCGGGGATCCTCGGTGGGTGCATAATGAAGCACTTCGTCAATGCTCAGAATATAGATATAATCTTTGGTGTTGTTTCCGCCGTAGGTGCCATAGGTAGGATTGTTGGAATTCACGACCAGTGATTCGGTGATCCACACTCTTTCCGAATCGCTGAAGGCACCGTAATAAAAATCATTGTTCAGAACTTCACGTATTTCACTGTCCTCCCAGGTGATGGGTTGAGATTGACTGAAATAGGCCATTGTATCCAAACCGTAAACGCTCAGCAGCAGAGCCTCTCCTGTTTTATAATCAATATCAAGACATCTCCATTGGATCGGTTCATATCCGTTGTAATAGTTATTATCCTGTTCGTAAGCTCCGAAGCTGACAATATCGCCAATCTTCAAATTTGCAAATGGATTGCTGCCGTAGCCATTTTCATCGGGCATATAGATGGATTTATCTTTCCCGCCGGGGTTTGAGTTGCCGCCGATCATCTGACCGTTCTGGAAGATCACTTTTTCTGTTGTCCCGTTCGGATGCAGGAGCACTCCGGCACCGTTCGGTTGTCCATTGATCCAGTTGCCGTCAAATTTATCTCCCATAGATCCGTAGTAAAAGATTCCTGTTCCGGTGTCGATCATTCCCTGGACAAAGGAACCTTCCCAATACTGACCATTCCCGTAAAATGTCAGGCGCCCCATTCCGTTGATCTGTCCGTTCAGAAACTGACCTTCGTAGCGGTCACCGTTTGCCCAGGTATATACCCCTTCTCCGTTATATAATCCGTTGAGAAAGTATCCGGCATAAAAGTCACCGTTTTCATAGCTTTCCCTGCGGTATTCCTGGACATTGATATACGACGATCCGATGGCACTGAGCTGTCCTTCGGGTGCGGCCATGACGCCGGAGGTAAAGATTACCGCAAACAGCAGGACAATGAAAATTATATTTTTTGTATAAGTTTTCATATTATTTTCCTCATTTCATGGTATTTACCTTTGTTTTGTTCCTTAGTATTATAACCCTGTATGTGCCGAAAAAGTTCCCGTTTTTCCAAAAATTCAGAGATAGGCATCTCCATCGGTCCTCATGGCAGGAGCAGGCCCGATAAGCGATATGGATCGGTCTGAGAGATCCACGCGGTAAAGCAGTCCCTCTGAGGTACCGTCGTGGGTGACAATTCCGTTCAGGCCGATGCTGATATGACGCGGCTCATGAGCATAGGCTGCAGCCAGCTCACTGTAAGGGGTCAGAACAGCATCGGCGGGGATGGAATTGACCGGATGGGAGGTGCCGAAATAAACATAACGTTCCGGGTCATAATCCGGTGACTGGCAGCGGTCGTCCGCGAAAGCCTTCAATTCCCATACACCTGCGGAAAAATGGGCTTCGCAGAAACAGCAGCCGGGCGTGTGTACCTTCATCAGGTCGTCAAGCGGCAGCTTGAGAAGGTAAAGCCGGATCAGACGCAGGATCAGCGCGTGAGCCACAAGCAGCACACAGCCGTCTTCAGTTTCAAGGTCCCGCAGCAGGGCGGAAACCCGCTGGTAAGCCGCTTCATATCCTTCCCCGCCTTTTGGATGAAAGTGCTGCGGTTCATGGTAAAAAGCGTGAAGCAAATCGGGAGGCAGCTCTTCCATGATGAGCCCTTCCGTCTCACCCAGGTTGACCTCACGGAGATGTTCATCCGGTTCCGGACGGATGCCCGTCCCTTCCGTCAGGATCTCGGCTGTCTGCATAGCCCGTCCCAGCGGGCTTACATAACAGCGTGTGAACGGCAGACCTTTCAGCCGTTTTTTGAGCTGTCCTGCCATTTCGATTCCCCGTTTTGTCAGCGGAGAATCATGCTGTCCCTGGATGCGGTGGATCAGGTTCCATTCACTTTCGCCGTGGCGTGTAAAATATAAGATCATAATGCCGTTATTATATCATTAGTCTTACTGCCATAAGAGCTCACTTTTTTATGCTCAAGGCAATCGGAAGTGAGCGTTTCGCATAGGCGCGGCTTATGCGCTCGTGTGTTGCCGTAAGAGATTTGCCGCGCCGGAATTATTTCGTCGGGGCATGGGCCGGCTAAAGCCGCCTGTTGCCCCGACACCCCGGTTAATGTGTCAAGACAGACAAATTTGTCTGCCTTGTACGGCTCTTTATGAGACTCATCCGCATGCAGTGATACTTACCTGTTTCTGTGAATCAATTCGTCAGTCTTTCTGCGGCCCGGATAGAAAGGGGCTTATAATTGCGGAGGATTTTATCCGGATATACCGGGACAGGATAAGAAACGTGGAAAGAATTTTCAAGAGCAATAAATATAAGACCCTGCTGGTCGTCTTGTGTTCATTAGGGTGGTCTCTCGCGTATCCTTTGATCAAAAAAGGCTATCAGGAATTTCATATCGGTGCGGATGATCTGGGCGGCAAGATCCTTTTCGGCGGGGTACGGTTTTTCCTTGCCGGTGTGTTTGTCACCTTGTTTTGTGTTTTCAGGAAAATCAGGCTGGACCTGAAGGACAGGAAGGACCTCTGGTGGCTGCTGCTGCTCGCGCTTGTCAACACGACTTTTCACTATATGTTTGCTTATATCGGCCTTGGATATAACGCAAGTGCGCGTTCCACGATCCTGGATTCGCTGAGTACTTTTATCCTGATCTTCATTTCATGGAAGATTTTCGAAGACGACAAAATGAACTCGAATAAGATCATCGGCTGTCTCCTCGGCTTGCTGGGGATCCTGATGATCAATGTCCAGCCGGGCAAGAATTTCTTTGAAGATATCACCTTCCGCGGCGACGGGATGATCCTGCTGAATGTGCTCTTTTCCGCCTGGGGTGGTCTGCTTACCCGGATCGTTTCAAAAAAGATGAACATCATGATGGCCACCGGGCTGAGCATGACGATCGGCGGTGCGCTGATGCTGCTGGCGGGACTGGTTATTGGTCCGGACCAGCCCTGGACGGTCACTGGCAAAGGGCTGCTGATCCTGCTCGCCCTCATCATGATCTCAGCTGTTTGTTTCGCGGTTTATAACGAGCTGATCGCCTGGCACCCGATCAGCGAGATCGCCATCTATAATGCCCTGATACCGGTGTTGGGTGTGATTTTTTCGGCTTTGATCCTGAAAGAAGAATTGAAATGGCAGTATCTGCTTTCCGTTCTGTTGGTTGCTGCCGGTATTTATCTCGTCAACGCGGAAAAAAAGGACGCTAAAAAAGCCTGAGATCAGTCGCAAGCGGGCGGAAGCTGTGCCGGTGGATGGGGCTGGCTCCGTACTGTGCCAAAGCTTCCTGATGAAGCTTCGTCCCGTAGCCCTTGTGCTGTTCAAAATGATACTGGGGGTAAAGCTCCGCGGCTGTCGTCCGCATAAAGCGATCCCGGGTCACTTTCGCAAGCACGGAGGCACAGGCGATGGAAAGGGAAACCATATCCCCGTGCTTGATGCCTGTCTGCGGGATCGTCACGTCATGCAGACGGACATAATCGATCAGCAGGTAATCCGGCTGCACACCCAGACCGCCGACAGCCCGTTTCATGGCGTTTTTTGTGGCGTTCAGGATGCCGATCCGGTCAATTTCCTCCGCATCAGCTTCTCCGACTGCCCAGGCTGCTGCGGAGGACTTGATGACATCAAACATCACTTCCCGCTCTGCGGCTGTCATCAGTTTGCTGTCACGGACGCCTGCCAGAGTCTCCAGTATTGAGGGATCGCTTGGCAAAATCACTGCCCCGGCTGTAACCGGTCCTGCCCATGCGCCTCGTCCCGCTTCATCGATCCCGGCAACAGAAAAAAGCCCCTGATTCCACAGAGGCTGTTCATATTCCAGGGTAGGTGCTGTTTTCATGGATGAATGTCCGGTTTCTAATGGATAGATGGTTTTATTGATATAAACCGTCCCGGTAGTTTTTGCGGATCTGCAGCAGTTCACGGAACATTTTGATGGAGTCCTGGATCACATTGATCTTGCTGTTGCCGTCATAGTACCATTGGACCGGTACTTCGACGATCTTATAGCCATAATGTTTGGCAATGAACAGCACTTCCGCGTCAAACGCCCAGCCCTTGATCTGCTGGACCCGGAAAAGCTTTTCAGCTGCCTCCGCGGAGAAGCTTTTAAACCCGCACTGAGTGTCATGGATGTTCGGAAGGCCCAGAAGGATCCGCACGATCAAATTGAAAACCCGGCCTGTAAAATGACGTGTTGCCGGTTCGTTGTAACGTACTGCGCCTTTAACTTCCCGGGAGCCGATAGCGACCTGATAATCCGACAGGGTCGGCGGGATGAAATGATCTACTTCGCTGATCGGCATGGAAAAATCCACATCGGCAAACATGCGGTATTTTCCCTTCGCCTCCAGCATGCCGCGCCGGACCGCATTGCCTTTGCCTGGCGTTTCTTCCTTCAGTACCGTTAGCCAGGAGTATTGTGATGCATACTCACAAGCCATTTCGTATGTGCGGTCCCTGCTGCCATTTTCCACAATGATCACCTCGATGGGTTCCTTGTGAGCGGCAACAAAACCTGCCACCTTTTCCATACATTCCGGCAGGCGTTTTTCTTCGTTATAAGCAGGCAAAATCAGTGAAAGCAGTATTTCCTGTTCCATAATCTATAATCTTACCATAATTTCAGTTGAATGCCAAAACCTGCGGGGACGATTAACTGTGAAGAGAAAAACACTTATACCTTCAATCTGCTCAGGTAAGTCTTCATCTCCGGTGAAATGCGATAGGATTCCCGGGCTTTCTGTATGGTCTTGTTATGAGTCCAGGGTTCCAGACGCCGATTTTCAAGATAGGGAAGGACCGCTTCCGGTTGTTTGGCGAGCGCTGTGGCAAAATACCAGGCGATCATCATACGGACGTAATACTCCTCCGACTCAACCGCAGCCACCCATTCCGGGTATTCAGGCGAAAAAGCGTCATCCAGATAATCATTCATGAGCGTTTTGATCCCGAAGCGTACGGTATAGGTATGCCCGGAGGCCATCCATTCCCGCACCTTCGGCAGCAGTCCTGCAGGATGTTTCCGGAAAACAGCCGGTGATGTCATGTCGCAGGTTGCCCAATTGTCCACATAGGGGAGGAATCGGTCCAGTTCCGCAATGCATAGCTCCGGATCCTTGATGAAAGATACCAGTAATCCATGCAGATTGTTTTCGTCGTAATATTCATGGGGAAGTTGTTGCAAAAACCGGGTAGCTTCCTCTGTTCCCTTGACTTCCCGCGCGAACTTTCGGAGTTCCGGCATCCGCGCACCGATGATTTTTTCCGGGTCAACAGTCGGCATCAGCTTTGCCTGAAAGGCCCGGTATTCAACGTCCTGTAAAGAAAACAAACCTTCCCGGATGTTCATGTGTCATTCCGTATATTCTTTGGTGGCGGTATAGGGGGAGAGAAACCCGCTCAGCAGCAGGTCGTATGCGCGGCGCAGTACCAGTGTTTTCCCTTCGGAAAAATCTTCGCTCAGCGCGCCGGGTGTGATGGACAGGATCAAAGGCTGAACACCCCCGGTCTCTCCGGAAAGCGAGCGGGCGATGATCTGCTGAATGGTGTCTGTCCAATCAAAATTGATGGTCGCCAGCCAGTTCGCTTCCAAACCTGCGGGAGGTGCCGATACACCGAGGATCTGTACGTTCAGCGAGATGAGCTTCTGCAGCAGGGCTTCGGATATTGCCTCGTCTGCAAGAAAAGCTGTATAGATAAAGCTGCGCTGGGCTTCGTCAAAGCGGGAATTCCAGGTGTCCGGTGATGAATCACCGGGCAGGGAAATCACCAGCGGGAAACTGACATAAGGCGCAAGTGAGGGACGGCAGTTGCCGCAGATATAGTGTGCCCCGTTGGTAAAAGCCTCTTCCGCATGGGAGCCCCAGAGCGGGGAATTATCCGGGAGCAGACCCGCGCTGCGCCAGTCATAGGCATTGCTGGCTGTTGCCAATCCGGCAAGAAAAGGCAGAAACGCCTCGTCATACTGGATCACCCACGCCCCGTCATATTTTGCGGAAGGTGAATCGACAACGATAAAACGGGTCTGCGGAAAACGCTGTGTCAGGGATGAAAGCGCGGTCGGTGCCTTTGCGAAAATTGCAAAATCCGTGTCATCGGAAAGTTCGTCTTCATTGGCGGCGGTTTCGCAGTCATAAGCGGTACAGAGCTGTTCCAGAGCCCGTGTGATGGCTTCAGTTGGACCGGGCGCGTCGGTTGATGGGATAAAGGCGATCTTTTCCCGTTCCGGAAGCGGTGTGGGCGTTTCTGTCGGTACAGGCGTCTCCTCGGGCAGCTCTTCCTGTGTTGCTGTGGGCGGCACTACGACAGCTTTCGGCATGTTTTTGCAGCCTGCGATCAGCAGCAGCCATATGCATGAGAACAGGAGAACCGCGGCGGATTTTCTCATGAAAGCTCTGACTCCGTTTCCTGTGAAGCGGACTCCGGTTCATTGGAACCAAAGACGATCTCATCGATCCCCATGTAGTTTCTGCGGTAATAATGGTGCAGACCGTAGGAAAGACGCTCTACCATTTCACCCATCTGATCCTTTTTGATCTTGAAGAAAGAGTCCATTTCCAGCAGCGGGATCAGCGAATCGATGCGTTCATCCGTTTCACTGACTGCAGCATAATCCGAAAGACAGTCCTGTGCTTTGAGAAGAAAAGCACGCATGGCTTGTATATCCGTCTTTTCGATCAGTCCGTTGCGGCCGCCGACAATGAGGCAGCCCTCATCGTAGCGGTTTTCCAGCACGTCGAGTGTTTTTAGCCAGGGACCGATCTCCGCGGTATGAAGGAAAGGAACCTGTCCGGCTACGACGGTGTCCCCGACAAAAATTACATTCCTTGCCGGGATCTCCACCCAGGTGCTCCCGGCCGAGGGACCCGGATGATACTGCAGGTTGATGTGCAGTTCACTTTGATGCAGGTCCAGCCTCTGTGAAAAAACGAGCTCCGGATAGATCCAGCGGAAACCGTTCTGAATGCGGATCTTTTCCCATTCGCAGCCGGAATTCTGGCTGATCGGTTTGAAGGTCACCGGCCGGTTCTGGTAGATCCAGTGTGTACGTTCATGTGCAATGATGGTACATTCCAGATAGCGGGAACCGATCGTCCGGTCATGATGGGCATCCAGCAGGATTACCTGCTGAGGGATTTTTTTCCTGGCGGTGGCAGCGATACGCCACAGTCTTGCATGCTCCGGCAGCAGCGGAGCATCTATGTAAACCACCCGGTTCGGCTGGATGATGGCACCCAGTGTTACCCCGGTGAATTCAGTTTCTATGATGATGTTTTCAGCAATTTGTTTCATTCAGTCTTATATCGTGACTCAGTACATCATTGGATTGCCGGAAGAGCCCGACACCTGATTTCTGAATCCTGATCCTTGTTTTTATAAACTTTCCTGTCCGCTATATTCTATCAAAATAAAGCTTTTCCGGAAAAAATACATGATTATAATTCCCGTAGTTTATTCCTAAACCATTTTCTGTGCAAGGATGGAGTCCATGCAGTGAAGATGCGGGGTTTCGGATGAATTGCATTCGAAAATGGTCTCATCGATATAGTGGATCTTCCAGTCGGTGTACCATGCGAAGAGATCTCCGGTTTTCCACAGGGTTTCTTCCTTATCCCAGTCCGGTGCATCCGCCAGGAAGGGCTTTCTGACGAAAACGTTGAAATAATTCAGACCGCGGGGGTTTGTCAATATTTTGATCTTTTCAAAAAAGGCTGCGATTTTGTCGGGAAAAAGGTACTGCAGTGTGCCGCTGGAATAGATGATATCGAAGCGTTCGTCTGTTTCAAATGTGTTGATGTCATCCACATAAGCGTTCAATTTTACGCGTGCTTCCTCAGCCAGGCGCAGAGTCTTTTCTATGCCGGATCCTGTCAGGTCAAAGGCTGTAACGGTATATCCCTTTTTTGCCATATAGACCGCGTCCTTGCCTTCACCGCAGCCGATGTCGAGGACCTTCATCCCGCGGCGGGGTGGTTTGATTGCGATCAGACGGTCCAGAAAACCCGCCCCTTCTGTTCCCCAGTAATAATCTTCCGACTGATAGAGCTTTTCGTATTGTGTTCGGTCGTTTTCCATACGTGATCCTTTCTTTCCCTGTGAATGCTTATGCGCCGGAATTTCCCTGCAGCTCCCTTTCCGGAGCCGGAACCGGTGCTGCAGGGTTCCCGGAAACATGCGCACCATCCGGTACATCGCGGTTGACATAAGCATTGGCGGCAATGACTGCGTCCTCGCCGATCCTGATCGCTCCGACGATGACCGCATTGTCGCCGATCTGCACCCCGTTCCCAATCACCGGTGTCCCTGCCAGTTTTCCCCGGTTCTGTTTCCCGATGGTTACATTTTTCCCCAGCGTCACGTTTTCCCCGAGAACTGCATTGGAGTTGATCGTGACAGTGAAAGGGTCGCTCAGGTACAGTCCTTTGCCGATCTCTGCGCCATGGGAGATTTCCATGCGCTGCCGGTCGCTCACGATGCGGAAGCAGAGGTGGTACCAGGCTTTCAGTACCCGGTTCTGTTCCGTCTGGATCTTTCTCAGAAAATAATGAAACCGGCGGTTCCATCCCGGAACCTTACCGTCCGGGTAACGGGAGATGTCCGCGTTATATAACTCCTGAAATCTGTTCATGCGCGTATGTTTTTTTTGTCGTGATCTGTGCCTTCAAAAAGAATGGCGGCGGGTGCCTTTGATCGAGTCATTTTTATATCTAATCATAAATTTTACACGAAAAATTCTGAAACTGAAAGAGGCTTTTATTCTGCTCTTTGTGCAGTGAACCTTCAGGTCAGAACCGTGCTGCCGGTGAGTTCATCAGTGATAGTGTCGGATATTCGGAGAGGAATTCACAGATCTTTTTATACTGACGTGTGGCTTTGTACCATTCAAGCATCCAGGGTAAATGGAAAACTTCAAATCCCGCGGGGCGTTCCTTCAGACATTCGTTGTAGCAATGCAGCAGAAGCTCGCCATATTCATCTTGTTCCAGATAATCTTCATGTTCCAGGCGATAGCGTACGACCCGGCACATGAGATCAGTCAGCGTTTCTCCGTCATGGTCAGGGTTCAAGGCCTCAGCCCGATCCAGTGCAGTCAGGGCTTCGGTTCTTCTGCCGGTTTTTTCGCAGCAGATGGCCAGTTTATGCAGCCGCAGGATGTCGGGATCTTCCAGCGTTGAAAAATACCGGTATGCTTTTTCATATTCTCCCATGTTGATGCGGATCGACGCTGTATAGTAAGCAATATGTTCCAGTGCTTTCCGGTCATCCATCGCTTTCGCCAGATTTGCGGCGGTTTCATAATGGTGATACATGTTGTGCACATCCAACAGGTTGAAATAACAATTTCCCAGCGCGATTTTGGTTTCCAGCATGATTTTCGCTAAACCTTCGCGGGCTGCCAGGTAGTAGGACGTCTGAAGTTTGTCAATGGAAGAAATATAATTCCCGGAATTGTAATTTGCCAAACCGGCCTGCAGGTAGGTATAAGCATTGGGATAAATCAGGAGCGCTTCGTCCTGTTTTCCCTGTATGATCCGGAACAGTGCCAGCTGGCGCCGCTCCATGCATTCGTGCATGCCTTCGTGCGCTGTGCAAATGCCATGATCTGAGGGAAAAGCAATTTTATAAAGAAGCAGCAGGTCCAGTCCGGCACAGGAAGCCCGGTATTTTTCAATATTGATTTGTCGCAGATATTCTTTGAGTTTGTCTGTCATGCCGGAAAAAAGTAATGCATAAGCTTCTTCCGCATGATCAAGGCTTTCCTGCTCGGCTGTTTCATCCACTACCAGACCGAGACGGTCAAAAAGCAGATGCAGGATCTCATCCGATGGATCGGCTTTGCCGGTCTCAATTCTGGAAAGATAGGATACCGTGCAGATCCCGTGACAAAGCTCTTCCTGGCTCCAGTTTTTCAGGAGTCTTTCTCTGTTGATCACAAGTCCGAAATATTTTTTACATGCCATCCTGTTTTTACATGCCATCCTGATAAAATCCTTTTTTCTGAAAACAAGAGAACGGTTTTCCTGTACACGTGAAGGTGCAGGAGAATCGTTCTTTGCAGCCGGATGTCACCGGATCAATACGGGATCTTTCTTTGACGGTGGTCCCGTATTGTCCGATATTGTCCTGAATTATGTCTTGTTCGAAGAGCGCTCAGTTGCCGTAGGTGATCATTTGCCAGTCACCTTTGTCCGCGCGGGCAAGGTAGAAGCTCCAGTTGTAAAGCATATCCGGTTCCCATGCACCATAAGCCTCTTTCGGAGACATAAACCATACATAGTAGACGGCACATTCATCGAAAGTACCGCGGTCCAGACTGTTGACATATTCGAGTTCGCTGCTGCTGAATTCGTCACCGGCGTATTTGATGTATTTCAGCTGGGTGCCTTCCATTTCCGCAACTGTCTGTCTGATGACTTCCGTGCCGGCTGAAAGCTCATCCTGTGTATACTTCTCAGACTTCAGGTAATCTTCCATCCATCCATAATTCACCAGATTCCATTCACCTTTTTCCGCACGGGCAAGGGTCCAGCCATAAAAATATTCCGTATCGGCTTCCCAGGCACCGTAAGCCTCTTTCGGGGAGCGGAAGGCCGTGAAGAAGAGAGCGGTTTCATCAAATGAGCCTCTTTCAAGATTGTTGGTGGGGCCCAGCTCATCCATGCTTTGTTCATCGCCGGCATAGAAGATGAGATGCATATCGCATCCTTCCCATGTGTCGAACTCTGCAAGAATGATTTCGACAGCGGAAGTCAGTTCCTCTTCTGTATAACGTTCAGACTCACGCAGGTCAATGATCGCTTCGTCTGATTGTGCGAATGCGGATGCGCAGAAACTAAGCGCAAGGAGCAAAACGAAAGCTAAAAGAAAATATTTTTTCATGATTATTCCTTCCTGATAAATATTCCTGAGGGGCACGGCAGTTGATCCCTGCTTCCCGCCAGGCCTATATTTGAATAGTCTTTATTATCAAAACTGCACTGAGGACATATGATCAGTGTCCTCTGCATTAAGTAATTATAAGCGCTGATTGGTAAACGTTAAATTTTATTGATTTGTTTCAGATATGCGATGGGATTAATTTAATTTGCATGCGGTCTGATTCCTCTCCATACTCTCCGGGTCAGACAGAAGACAATTGAAATCAGGATCGAAGCGAAGAGAATAAACAGAGGGAAAAGCCATCCCTGCTGATGGACCGGGCGGAAGACGGGGAAGAAATTAGCAATATAAAATACCAGCGGATGGATGAGGTAAACAACCAGTGACATGGTCTCCAGGTCACCGATATAAGCGGCCCATTTGCTCTGTGAGGCGCTTTCATTTACGGGAAATCCCGTCAGCAGCAGGATCATAGCGCTCACCGCTCCCAGCATTCCCAGAGGCATTTCGCTTTTACCGAAACCGAAAAATTCCAGCAGGGAAATCGCAAATCCGGCCAGAATCAGAAACAAAAGCTTCCATTTTGTCAAATGGAACCGTTCGATGATCTGGTCTTTGTATTCTCTGAGAAAAAGTCCTGCCGTAAACATGGGAAAGCCGTAAAAAAGGCTGTTCCGTGTCAGAGAGGGATCAACCTTGAAATCTACCGCAAGGGCATTTATCCCGAAGGCGACGAAAAACAAAAAAGCTGCAAATGCCCCGGAATACAGCCTTTTGTAAGAATAACTGTTGTTCGTGAATGTGAGAAAAACAAACAAAGCCGCATAAACTTTGATTTGTGCCGTGATGTACCACAAATGGTAGGAATAGTGTCCTGTCCGCATGTCAAGGAAGAAAAAGGATGCGAGCTGCTTGATGGATATCAGTCCGGAAAGATACTCTTTCACACTCTGCTCTCCCATCAGGCATTGTGAGAAAATTCCCCAGCCGAGATAGATGATGTCCGCGATGATCAGAATGGTTATCAGCTTTTTAAGTCTTTTGAGCAGTCTTGCGGAATCCGTTTTAAAGAAAAAAAAACCGGATATCGCGAAGAAAAAGGGCACGCCGAACCGTCCGATGCATTCGATGATGTATCCCGGGACTCCGGGAAATTTAATATGGACGCAGACCAATGCACAGGAGGCAGCCAGTTTCATCAGGCTGATATAAGGATTTCTTACGGGTCTGCTCATCTGTTGGTTTTTCATGAATACGTACCACCGGGCGCGGCTGCCGGATCTTTTGTAAGATTTCTCACCGGCAGTTACGATTATACTATAAAACCATTCTATTATTTTTCATGATGAATTTTTCCCGAAAGAGGGTATTTGGGTGGTTGACAAAACAGCTTCAGAAAGATTAAAATAGATATTAATGTGACAGACGCACCTGATACAACTGTCACATCTTTTCGTGACAGTTGTATCAGGTATGTTTGTCACATGAGTGTGTTCAGAATGATAAAGGCGGGGACCATGATGAAAAAGATTTATTTTCTTATCGTATTGCTGCTGCTTGCGGCAGTGCATTCCGTATCGGCTCAGGATTACAAGGCAACTGCGGATTCCCTTGAAGCACAGCTGCAGATCATGCAGCTGCAGGCCACGATCGATGCATTACAAAATAATACCGTTTCGACTCCTTCCGCTAATTCCAGCGGGAATTCAGATGGTATTTACATCTGGAACCAGCAGAATTCCGGTTATTCTGCCACGCCGACACCCTTCAATTATTCCAATACCTATCCCAATACAACGGTGAGCAGCAGTAATTTCCCCTCACAGGTACGGCCGCTTGTCCCTTCCGGACCTCCGCCTGTGTGGAACATTCCTTATAACCGTTATTCGACGGAAATCACTGTAGGGGATGCGGGACAGTACAGCACGATCTCGGATGCTTTGAAGCATCTGCCTTCCAATGCGGGTGCTGTAACGATTTACATGGTCAGTGATACGGAAGAACCTCAGGATGGGTTTTCCATCCCGTTCGACAGAAAGGTAACCTCAGTCCGTATCACCTCCAACAATAACAACAGGCGCACGGTCTGGCCTGCCGGACGTTCTATCTGGTTTTTCTGCAACGGTGTTCCGCTGATCGTTGATGAGACCGTCACGTTTGCCGAAAAAAGCATGATCATGGGCGGATTTGTGACCTATTCCGGCCATAATGTGCAGGCTCCGAAAAGCACGATCATCATTAACGGAAAGGCGCACTGGGTCTATGCAGGCGGCCAGTCGGACCGTGAGGGTCATTCTTCGACGGTGAGTGAAGCGCTGGTGATCATCAACGGGAAGGTTGACCGTGTTTACGCGGGCGGCAGAGCCATTTGGGGCGAGACAGTTGTGCATAACGCCACCGTTGTGGTCAACGGTACCGCCAATGAGATCTACTGCGGCGGATATACCGAAAATGCCTCTGCGAAGGTAACGGTCGGACAGGCGAACATGAGAGTTTACGGCTGGTACAACAAATTTGGACTCGGCCTCGGAGCCGGTCAGTCCTATCTCCTCACACCGGTCGGTTGTTATCAGTAAATTCCATGAAAAAAAGGGGACTGTCTCTTTATGGGACTGTCCCCTTTTTTTTCTTTGTTTCCGATTTTTTTACAGGAATTGCCAGGGATTGACGTAACCGCCGCCATACCGTACCTCAAAATGGAGGTGAGGACCGGTGGAGTTGCCGGTGGAACCGCCATATCCGATCATCTGTCCCTGTGAGACGCCCTGACCGCAGGAGACCGCTACACCGGAAAGGTGAGCGTAAAGGGTCTGGTACCCTGTACCATGGTCGATCATGACCATGATCCCGTAACCGCCGGAGATCGCGCCGGCATAAACAACGGTACCGCTGTCTGCGGCGTAGATCGGTCCGCCTTCCACAGTCGCCAGGTCTACACCCATGTGCCCGGCACCGAAATCATTGCCGACCAGTGAATGTGAGGCGGAAGGCCAGATGAAGGAACCGCTGCCGTATTGGCGGTAATCCCATTCACAGCCGCCCGGACCGGCGATGACTTTTTTGACACCGGAATTGGGCGAGTATTCGTAAACGACCGGGTTGAAGGCTGCTGTTTCGCGGTAACCGCCGGGGAAGAGAATAAAATCTCCCGCTTTGATGACCGGATTGGTGATGTCCAGTTTATTGACCGGCTCTGCCAGTACATCGTGTACCAGCACGCGGTACCGGTCGGCCAGACGCTGCATTTCATCGCTTTCTTTCCACTGGATGTAAATGCCGTCGGCCGGCGGGATGATCAGTTCATCACCGACGGAAATGTTGTGTGCGTCATCATAAAGCACGTTGTAGTTCGCCCAGAGCACGGTTTCCGGTTCCAACCCGAATTTATTGGCAATGCCATACAGGGAATCTCCGGATTCGATCGTGTATTTGACCGCTTCGGTGCGCATGTTCTCCGGCATGTGTGTCACGCCGCTTGCCAGACGCTCGACGGCCTCCGGCTGTGTGTCAATCTCGATCGCGTTCATCTCCGGCAGGGAGGGATTGGAGACGATATTTTCGACAAGTGAATTGTCTACCGTTCCTTCTCCTGTGTTTTCAATTCCCCGGATGATGGGAGTGCGCTGTACGATCACAATGCCCATGAAAGCGACACACAGCAGTGCCGCAGCCCAGAAAATAGCAGGAAGCAGCCATTTCGGGGCCGGATTTTTCATGGATTCAGGTTTAGTTTCCTGATTGTTTTTGAGCTTGAAACTCAATTCCCCTCCGTAAGATTTTCGAGGAAAGTCATGTTGTCCTTGGCTTTAGCCATCCGCTGGATGATCGCTTCGGTCGCCACAGCATTGTCCATGCCGGCGCCTTGCGGCGGGGTGGAGATCATCTGCATGTACATGCGGCGCATCAGCCAGACACGCGGCATCAGATCCGGGCCAAGGAGCAGGTCTTCGCGGCGGGTGCCGGATTTTTCAATATCGATGGCAGGGAAGATGCGGCGTTCCTGCAGCTTGCGGGAAAGATGGAGTTCCATGTTCCCGGTTCCTTTGAATTCTTCATAGACCACATCATCCAGACGGGAACCGGTATCTACCAGTGCCGTGGCGAGGATGGTCAGGGAACCGCCTTCCTCCAGGTTGCGGGCCGCACCGAAAAAGCGTTTGGGCGGATACATGGCTGAAGGATCCATACCGCCGGAAAGCGTACGGCCTGACTGCGGCACAGTCATGTTGTACGCACGGGCCAGACGGGTCAGACTGTCGAGCAGGATGACCACATCCTTGCCGTTTTCCACCAGGCGTTTTGCCCGTTCCAGTGTGATTTCAGAGGTGCGGACATGCTGTGTTACCGGTTCGTCAAAGGTGGAGGCGACCACTTCCGCGTCCACGGAGCGATCCATGTCGGTCACTTCTTCCGGACGTTCGCCGATGAGGGCGATGATGAGATGGACTTCGGGATAGGCAGAGGAAATGGCATTGGCGATCTGTTTCAGGATCGTGGTTTTCCCGGCTTTCGGGGGAGAAACGATCATACCGCGCTGTCCGCGGCCGATCGGGGCGATCAGATTGATGAGGCGGGTCGCCAGACCGCCGCTCTTGTTTTCCAGGTCAAAGCGTTTGTCCGGAAAAATCGGGGTCATGGATTCAAAGGATTTGCGGTTCCGGGCTTCTTCCGGGGTGAGGCCGTTGATGGTTTCGACCTTGACCAGCCCCCAGTGGCGTTCGGATTCCCGGGGCGGCCGGCATAGACCGATCACCTGGTCTCCGTTGCGCAGATCCCAGCGGCGCAGCTGTGCCTGGGAGACATAGACATCTTCCGGATTGATCTGGTAATTCTGACGCAGGAAACCGATTCCTTCGTTCATGATCTCCAAAACACCGCCGCGGATCTCCTTCCCTTCGGCGAGACCCTGAGCATGACGGATTTGAACGATCAGATTATCCTTCTTCATCCGTTTGGCATTGGGAATTTCCATCTCTGCCGCAATCTTACGCAATTGGGCGAGTGTTGCATTCTCTAATGTTTGATTTTTCATAAAAAATTTTCACCTTATCGTAATGGGTAACGTGCTGTTCACGGGGAGATGAACATAAATAGTGATTCTGATATCAATACAATACAATTTTGGAAATAAATTTGATCCCCATCACCGCTCTGTCAGCGGATAAATAACGAATCTGTATTCAGATTTTTCTATTATATCATTATTTTTAAAAGTTCATTGGATTTTTACATATGCGAGCATTATATTTTGTTTGTCGGGGTGCGCGGACTCGAACCGCGGACCCCCGCGTCCCAAACGCGGTGCGCTACCAACTGCGCTACACCCCGATACCAAATTTATAGTATACCGTAATTTATTGAAAAAATAAAACAGATTATACAAAAAAGGTGCTATAATCTTTTGAAATTCGTTAATATTACAGCAAATCAGGACAAAAATCTTCCTTGTTGTAACGTAGAATGATCAAAAACTCACGGCTCAGCTGCCGTTTTCAACAGGAGTACTTATGTGGGATAAAACTTCGATTCGTGTTCAGCACCTGAAACCCTCTGCGATCCGGAAATATTTCGCTGTCCCGAGCGACGTTGTCACGCTTGGCATCGGCGAACCGGATTTCACTTCACCGGACAAATTGATCGCTGCTGCACATGAATCCCTGAAACGGGGAAACACACACTATACCGCAAACGCCGGTATTTTTGAACTGCGTCAGGCTATTTCGGATAAACTGGATGAATTGTACGGGGTCAAATATGATCCGGAAAGCGAGATCATCGTGACAGTCGGGGCATCTGAAGCCCTTTATCTGGCTGCCGCTACTATCCTGAACCCGGGTGATGAAATGATCGTCGTCACGCCATGTTTCGTCTCCTATCAGGCCGCCGTTGAGCTGGCTGACGGGATCCCGGTGGAAGTCCCCTGCCGTCTGGAGGATAATTTTGACCTGAACGTCCAGGCTATCGAAGATGCCATCACGCCGAAGACCCGCGGGATCCTGCTCGGCTTCCCGAACAATCCGACCGGCGCTGTCGCCTCCCGTGAAAAACTGCAGCAGGTTGCCGATCTGGCCGCAAAACATGACCTGGCTGTCATCTCCGATGAAATTTACGAACGCCTGATTTACGGCGTTGAACATGTCAATTTTGCTTCGCTCAACGGTGCCCGGGAACGTACCTTCATCGTCGGCGGTTTTTCCAAGTCCTACGCCATGACCGGCTGGCGTCTGGGATATGTCTGCGGACCGAAACACCTGATCCCGCAGCTTTACAAGATCCACCAGTATCTGATCATGTCCGCCCCGACCATCGCCCAGGAAATCGGCATCGTCGCCATGCGCGAATGCGAACCGGATGTGGAGCGGATGCGCCAGGAATATGACCGCCGCCGCCGGCTCATCGTTGACGGACTGAATTCCATCGGCCTTTATACCTTTGAGCCCAAAGGTGCCTTCTATGCTTTCCCGTACATCGCGGAAACCGGCCTCGACAGCACCACCTTCGCGGACCGTTTGCTTGAGGAATGCAAGGTCGCCGTCATCCCTGGCTGCGGCTTCGGACAGTGCGGTGAAGGACACGTCCGAACTTCCTACGCCGTGAAATACGAAAACATCGAAGAAGCCCTGAACCGCATCAGCGATTTTGTAACGAAGCTGAAGAAATAAGAACTTCAAAGAAAACTCACCAACAAAAAGAAGGCGCGAACGCCTTCTTTTTGTTAGAAACCATTGATATTCCGGCCTGAGTCAAAGTGACCTGTTTTCGTTGACTCAGCATTGAGTCAACAGAACAGGCCGCTTTGACTCATTTTATAAGATAATCAATCATCATCCTTTCCCTGAATTTGATCAGCAACATAAGAAAAGATACAACATATTGTTGTGAACTTGCTTTTTCGTCAAGTTTTGCGGCTATCTTACTTGCTTTTTCGTTAGAACAACGACCAACTCTTGACATAGATGTCTGAATGGTTTCTCCGCTCTAAGGGCTTTTCGTATGAACTCTTCCCTCAGTTCCGTAATGCTTTTCCCTTTCCATGGCATAAAACACCTCCTGCTCGTGTCTTATGCTTTAGTCTAAAGTAAAAGTCTTACCTATGTCCTGAACCTGCCCTTACCCATGTCTTGAACTTTTCTATTACCTATGTCCTGAACCTGTACACTGGTAGACATGGGAATGGTTATCACGAAGTAGAACCATCATCCGTAAAGGGACTGTCAGCTTTCATAAAACAGCAGTTTGAAAAATCTTGTTTTGGTGCAAAAATCAGCTTTTAAAATTCTTGATTTCGTGGTAAAATGCAAAATATCTTGTTTTGGTGTAAAATCATGCTTTTAAAAATCTTGATTTCGTGATTTAGCGTCCTGAAGAGAGATAAGAAGATGAAAAGAAAAATTACAGAAAAAATGCTTGCATGGAAAAGAAACGGTCATGGAAAAACCGCATTACTGATTGACGGTGCCAGGCGTGTCGGGAAAAGCTTTATTGCCGAAGAATTTGCGAAAGAAAACTATAAATCTTATATCCTGATCGATTTTAACGAAGCCGGTTCGGATATCACTGATCTTTTTGAGCATAATCTCAGAGATCTGGACAGCTTCTTCCTTTTTTTATCTGCCGCATATAATGTGAAACTTTATGAGCATGAATCACTGATCATCTTTGACGAAGTTCAGCTTTATCCGAGAGCACGGGCGGCAATCAAGTTCCTGGTAGCCGATGGCAGATATGATTATATAGAAACCGGCTCACTGATGTCGATTCGGGAGAATGTTAAAGATATTGTCATTCCATCTGAAGAACGTCACTTGAAAATGTATCCGATGGATTTTGAAGAATTCCTGTGGGCTTTCGGTGAGGATGTTATTTGGGGAGCAATCAGAAAATGTTATGAAACAAAAAGACCATTGGGACAGGCTCTGCACCGGAAAGCAATGACGCTGTTCCGGCAATACCTGATCACAGGAGGGATGCCGCAGGCAATTAATGAATATCTGCTCACAAAGGATTTTGAATCTGTTGATGCAGTGAAAAGAGATATTCTTTCATTGTACAGGGCTGATATCATAAAGCATGCGGCAGGATATGAGCACAAAGTTGAAGGTATTTTTGATGAGATCCCATCGCAGCTCTCAAAACATGAAAAGAAATTTATGCTTTCGGCATTGAACAAAGGTGCAAGATACAGGGATTATGAGAGCGCATTCCTTTGGCTGGAAGATTCGATGATCGTCAATATTTGTTACAATTCTGCTGAGCCCAATATCGGCCTGAAACTCAATCGCGATAATACGTCCATGAAACTTTATATGGCAGACACAGGACTTTTGATCAGTCATGCATTTGATGAGAATGGAATCGTGAGCGAGGAAATCTATAAAAAACTCTTGTTTGGAAAACTGGAAGTGAATGAAGGTATGATTTTCGAAAATGTCGTTGCTCAGCTTTTGACGGCCGGAGAACATAAGTTATATTTCTATTCGAACCCATCTCGTATGGACAAAGAAAGCAGAATGGAGATCGATTTTCTCATTGCCAAGTCGAAAGTTACCAATAGGCACAATATATCTCCGATAGAAGTGAAATCGGGAAAGAATTATACGCTTGCTTCGATAAACAAGTTCAGAAAAAAATACTCCGAACAGCTGCATACAGCTTTAGTACTGCACACTGAAGATTTCAAAGAGGCCGACGGGATTTTCTATCTGCCGGTATATATGACAGGATTATTATAAGCTCTGTAAACTTCAAATGGAAAACATCATTTTTCCCTTCGGCCCTGGCCGGGATGTCCTTCAGGAATCGGTTTTGTAATTCCGTCCGCGTACCGCCTTTGCGGGAAAAATGGGGACAATCCTATGCTCCGGTCAGTCAGACATTGGGCTCTTGATCTGACTCACACGCTTTTGTGAAGGTTTCCTGATTCTGGGGAACGAATAGTTCCGGTGATGGCTTTGATGGCGGCGATGATGCCTCGGGTGAGGTCCTGGCAGGGGAGACCGGGGTCGCCGGGATGTTCGGCTGCCTGGACGTCGAGGTAGGGCAGGTGAAGGAATCCACCGCGGACGGCGGGAAATTCGTGCGAAATGAAATACATCAGGCCATAAATGAGCTGATTGCACACATAGGTCCCTGCGGAGTTGGAAACTTCGGCAGGCAGTCCGGCATCACGGATGGCGTTCACCATTGATTTGACGGGGAGGGTGGTGAAATAAGCATCCGGCCCGTCCGGGAAGATCAGCTCATCGACCGGCTGCTGCCCGTCATTATCCGGAAGTCTGGCGTCATTGAGATTGATTGCGATCCGCTCCGGGGTCAGCGCACTTCGTCCGCCCGCTTGTCCGAGGCAGAGCACCGCATCCGGTTTTTCCCGCCGGATCACCTCCCGGAGCATTTCCATGGAGCGCCCGAACACGACCGGCAGGCAGGTCTTGACGATCTCCGCACCGTTGATCTGATCCGGGACGGAGCGCAGCGCCTCCTGAGCGGAGTTTATTTTTTCACCCCCAAAGGGTTCAAAAGCCGTAACGAGCAGTTTCATAATAAGCTTTCTCTTCCTGATCCATGTCCGCACAGGGATGTCGGAGCTACATCCATTTCTTTTTCCGGAACCAGGCCAGACATCCGGCGAAGATAAGGGCACTGATGATAATGATGGCCGGATAGCCGTATTTCCACTCCAGTTCCGGCATGTTGTGGAAGTTCATCCCGTACCAGCCGGCGATGAGCGTGAGCGGCAGGAAGATGGTGGTGATGACTGTCAGCAGGGTCATGATGGTGTTCTGCTTCACCTCCAGCTGTGCCTGCAGCAGGTCGCGCAGCTGCACGACATATTCCCGTTGGCCCGAGACCATCTCCTGGAGGCGGATCGCCCGCTCCGTGAACATGTGGAAATAACGCAGGTTTTCCTCCCGGAAAAACTCGTTTTCATTCTCCTGAAATTCCTGTCCGAGGTCGATCAGCTGTTCATAATGGACCCTGAGGTCGAGCAGATCTCCGCGGATGTCGTTCATTTCAACGGGATAACCGGTGATGTCCCCGGCCATGATCTCATCTTCAATGCCGTTGAGCTGTTTCTCCATTTGCTCCAGCAGCGGCAGATCCCCGGCGATGGCAGTCTCCAGCAGGTCATAGAGGAAACGCTCCAGGGAAGGCATCCGCCATTTTTTCGTCCGGCTGATCTTCCGGACCAGTTGCCCGGCGTAACCGGAATCATCCACCAGCACGACGCCCTTTTCATCCAGGGCGAAGGAAAAACTGCCATGAAAGGCTTTATCCCGGGTAAGTTCCGGCCGGCAGAAGGTCCCTGTCAGAGAATCCATGTTCACGATGGCTTTTGTTTCCCGCAAATGTTCCGTGTCCATTTCCATATCGATCCCCATGTCAAAGCGGCCGGATTCCTGCTTCCATTCTTCGGAATTCAGCACCGCGACATATTGTTCTTTGCCTGTCCGGATGTCTTCTTCTTTGCAGGGTGTCAAAGCTTCTCTGATCAGATAATACATCTTTCCTCCATAAAACCCCGGGGAAATCCCCCGTTCCGATTCAAAGACAATTATAACCAAACCGCAGAAAATCGGCTTATCCGCCGGAATTCCCTTACAACCCGCAGCGGGGCGTCAGCGGGATTATAATCAAAACAGACATTTATTCAAACCGCCGGGAGATCATTATGAAATCGATCCTGATCAAAGATACTACCAGAGAAGAACGAGAGCAGATCATCAGAGCCTCCCTTGACTGCGGCGGAGGATGCGAGAACTGCTCCTCCTGCTGGCTCGGAGGCGGAAGGCCCTCCGAAATTTATCAGGATTATATTGACGGGAAGCGTGAGATCCGGGAGATCAACATGGAATACAATGAGCGCTACCTGCGGGGAAGACTGATCAAATAAAACGAGCCTGTCCGGTGTTTATGGACGGCTTTTTAGAAAGTCGTCTTTCCGCTCCATGAAAAAGTCAAAATATGTCCTGACCTCCGCAAGGTCCGTCCATTTACCGGAGCGCAGCGGCGTTTGATCCAGGTCATAGATCTTTGCATCCTTCAGCGAAAGCAAAAACGGGGAATGCGTGGACATGATGATCTGGCAGCCGAAAAAGCGGACGCTGTTTTCCAGATATTCTGCCAGCTCCCGCTGACGGCTCGGAGAGAGACTGTTTTCCGGTTCATCAAGCAGATACAAACCATTCTCCGGCATTCGCTGTGTAAAGTAAAGGAAGGCACTTTCCCCATTGGAGTGTTCCCGGACATTGCCCATCAGGTTTTGCCGCACATATTGTGACTGTGTTCTCCGCCGGGCGGTCGTGGTTTTCTTCAGCCGGTCATAATCATCCAGCGATTCCATTCGGAACCGGGCATGTTTCGCGTCCAGATAATCTTCATAAAGCTCGCTGCGCTTGTCATCGATCCCCTCATTGAGGCTCCGCAGGTTCAGCATGAATTCAAAGACATCATCGCTGGTGATGATCCGCTTATGCCGGGGTTTCTTCGCGAGTTCAAAGCGGCAAAATTCAAGATAATTTTCAAAAAAGACGGTGCGGTTGTAGAGCGCGTCCCGCTCTGCCCCGGTTTTTTCGGCAATGATGTTCAGTGCCGTCGTCTTCCCGGACCCGTTGCCGCCGTAAAAAACGGTTATGGGTTCGAAGGTCAGCGGCAGGACGTGCTGATAATCGATCTTCCCGTTCTCTTTCGGTGCGTGAGGCATCTTTTTTCCCAGCACGACAAATGGATAAAAGCTGTCATAACAGGTCCGCTGGATTTCATCGTTGATGAACTGCTCTTCCGCGTCCCATGAAGTGAATGTAAATTCCCGTAAATACAGCATATTCCCCCGGTTGTGAAAGCGTCGGTTTGTTACGGAAACAGCTGATTCCTGGAGAAGGAGTCAATAGCGACCTGTTAACAGGTTGCTTTGTCTCAGATTGGATGAATCAGTGGCTTCCTTTACTGTATTCTACCATCGGGAAATCGTTAATCGCCGCATGTGGACGTGTCTTAATGATAGCACAGGTCTGTCAGCACGCGTTCCCTTGGCTCCGGAAAGGCCCGGAGCACGACGGGGACGTTCATGCTGTGCAGCGCAGTCCGCATGGCGGGAATGTCACCTTTGTGCGCTGCTTGGCTGGGAAGGTGATTGAGGCTCATCTTATCTCTGAGACGCACACGGTGCCAGTCCCCCTGTGCTTCGCGGCGGTGCCTTCTGTCCCGGGAGGGTGTTTCCCCTGTGAAGGGGACTGATACCCGAAGGGTGTCTGTCCTCTTTACAATTAACGCCGGGGAGGAAAGATAGGCTGAGGACTGATGAGCGCTGTGGTAGTTTTCCGGAGCTTGCTGAACCGAGGACAGACCCGCTTTGCAGGTCTGTCCCCGGAAATGTCCCATATGCACTTGGACATAACAAAGTAAGTGTTTTCAGCAGACTGATTTTGCCCTTTACTCGGTGACGGGGCGGGCGGCGATCAGGCGGCGGTTGGCGTATCCGCCCTCGGGACGTTCGTCTTCACAGCTCAGCAGCAGAAGGACGTTTTCACCTTCCGAGGCAAGCTTCTGCAGCGTGGCTGTGTCGGTTTCCGCGATCTTTTCACTGGCAAAGACGCTGAAGGTTCGGAGCCGGTTGGCTTTGTCCAAAACAAAGATCATGTCACCCGCTTCCAGGTTTTGGAGCAGGGCAAACGGGCCTGCCTCTGTGGTGTTCAAATGGTTGTGCCCGGTGATCACGCTTACGCCTTCTCCCGGCAGACTGCTGCCTTCAAGCAGCCCGGCATCCTCCCGCAGCCACTCCACGGGATAGGCACCGTCGGAATAAGGAATCGTGACAATTTCCGCGGAAACGGAGAGGGATGGGATCTGCAGGGTCAGTCCTGAGGGTTTATAGCCGATATTCCATGGCTGAGCGGGGAGGGCTTGCGGATGGACCGCGGAAAAACCGGTCCGCGGCAGTTCGTGCATTTCATCAAAGATCCGGTACAGGTTCATACCCTCTTCCCGTGGTTTCGGCGTGTTGACGATCACAAACCCTTCTTCCATGTTTCCGCTGATTTGTCCGTCATAGTCATTGCTGTGCTCTTCGATCGAATAAACAAGGGCTTCGCCATCCTTTTCAAGGGGCAGATCCTCGTATACGATCTCATAGGTGTTTTCCCCGCTGTCCGTCACGCGGATCGTGACAAAGCGGTCCTTTTCGGTTGTGAAGACGGAAACCTCCTGATTTTCAGCTTCTGACCTGCTCTTCAATGTAAGCGCGCCGAGGTCATAAGGTTCACCGTTTGCAATAAGCTGCAGCCACGGCAGAAATGTCTCCGGCTCGGGAACAGATTCCCCGCTGACATTCCAGATCTTCCGGACGGAGACGGAAACCCCGGGCTCCCCGACTTCCAGAATGCCGTTCACCACGATGCCGCCGCCATAAGCCGCTTCACCATCATCGGAGCCCGCCGTGTTGCCCTGAACCAGGACAGAAACATCTTCCGGTATGTCCAAAGAATCCGGGTTCGATCCCATGGCGTAACCTTCAAGTTCTTTAGGGAACAGTTCCCAGCTGAATTCGGTAAACCAGTCATCTTCGCAAGTAAATCTATCCGGCTCCTCAAGACAAGCATTTTTCACCTCTTGAATACATTCCGGATCACCATTGCACAACTCACTGATGCTTCTTCTTTCTCCGATAGATTTATGTTCAATTATTGTTGTCGGGATCACATCACTTGTTTTCCAATTGTGGGATCCTCCGTTGAGCATTTTTTCTGAAATTTCATTTCTGATTTCTGAATTGCTGATAAAGATATCTTTATAATCTCCTGCGGTATTGGAACCATTGGAGATGAT
>Ga0310695_10002133_pt1 | contig 42772 bp, 39 predicted proteins | sample RumenRJG_04DNA_FD_203882 | JGI IMG/M metagenome (GOLD analysis project Ga0310695, IMG submission 203882) | Bovine rumen microbial communities from Lethbridge, Alberta, Canada - RJG_04 (v2) (version 2) | ecosystem: Host-associated > Mammals > Digestive system > Stomach > Rumen | place: Canada... | reverse complement strand
CGGATAAAGCGACAGGACCAGTGTCGCTTCAGTGACTTTGCCATTCTCTATCGTACGAACTCCCAGAGCCGTTCTTTCGAGGAACAGATGCGGAAAGACGGAATCCCTTATCGTATCTATGGAGGACTGAGCTTCTATCAGCGTAAGGAGATCAAGGATGTGATAGCCTACTTTCGGGTAGTCTCTAATCCCAATGATGAGGAGGCATTGCGCCGTATCATCAATTATCCGACTCGTGGTATAGGAGATACGACGGTCAATAAGATTGTTGAGGTAGCGAACACCCATGGGGTAAGTCTGTGGACGGTTATCTGTCAACCCATGGTATTCCAGCTGTCATTGAACAAAGGTACAGCGTCAAAGATAGAGGCTTTCCGCCGGTTGATAGAAGGGTGGACTGCTCGTTTGGATAAGGAGGATGCCTATGAGTTAGGACACTCGATCATCATGGAGAGTGGTATCAGTAAAGAGATATACAGTTCCAACAACCCGGAGGACTTGTCCCGTCAGGAGAACCTGGAGGAGTTCTTGGGTGGTATGCAGGATTTTGTGGAAAGCAGAAAAGAGGAAGACATGGGGGAGCAGGTCTATCTCTCAGACTTCCTGCAGGAGGTTGCCTTATTGACAGACCTTGACAGTGACAATGGGGATGAGGATGATAAGGTGACGCTGATGACCATTCATAGTGCCAAAGGACTGGAATTCCCGACCGTTTTTGTAGTAGGACTGGAAGAGAATATCTTCCCGTCTCCTATGTGTACCAACTCTATGCGTGAGTTAGAGGAAGAGCGCCGGTTGCTTTATGTGGCGATCACCCGTGCAGAGAGGCATTGTATCTTGACTTGTGCACAGAACCGTTGGCGCTATGGCAGAATGGAATACGATACGCCATCACGCTTTATCAAGGACATCGACCCCAGCCTGTTGCAGGTGGAGTCGGAGAGGGGAGGCTCGTTCTCTTCTGCGACGATAGTCAAGCGCCCGGTATCCAGGATGCAGAATCCCCGTCCTGTTGCCACACAGTTTATGGCTGACCCCAAGCCCAGACTGATTCCCGTACGCCAGGAGTCACCGAGACCTCAGTCCGCCATTGGTGATATTGGCTTAAGAGAGGGAAATGTCATCGAACATCAGCGTTTTGGTGTCGGGACAGTGATCAAGATAGAGGGGACTGGTGAGAATACGAAAGCAACAGTAGCGTTCAAGAATGCTGGTACCAAACAACTATTGTTGAAGTTCGCGAAATATACGATTATCAAGTAATCTTATAAAGCTTCATCCTCCGGACGTTCGGGAAGATGAAGCTTTATCTTTGGAAGATGTTTTTTCTTACGGAGGTAGGCTGCCTTTCGGACTTGGTAATCCTCATAATGCCTTTCGAGGAAATTGTCAGCCATACTACTTGTTTTTATTGTATATCACACTAATCTTAATAGGATCTCGCGGGTTGTTAGGGCCACCGACAAGTCGGGAACTGGTTATAGACATCTCGTTATTTACCGCACTAATTGACGACGATGTACTATTGTATGATGTTGATGTTGCAGTTGAAGTCTGTACAGGAATCAGAACTACTTTATTCCAGTTGGGGTGCTCTGTGGTATAGTTGGCTCCGCCACTCTTCTTCCTATCGTATAATACATTGATTAATGTTGAGATGTTATTGAAGGTGTAAGAGTTATAGGATGAATTTAATGTTGCCAGATAAGAAGTTACATTGTCAGGAATCTGGTGTTTCTCAAAGAAACCAGAAAGACTGTCCTTTGGAACCATCAGAAGTGTAGTGGGGTCTTGAAGTAATTTCTCTGCCAGATCTGTTTTGTCGTTCATCTTATGGAATACCACTTTCGCTGATGACAAGGTGTCTGTCTCATGATTCAGCTTAATGTCGTCAATGGGAAGTGTTACTTCAGTATAGATACCTGCAGGAGTTTTCAAATAAGTACAATCAGTTTCTGAAGCCATCTCTGAGATACGAGTCTCATCATTGGTGATATGAGTCGTCTGTAAAACTTCTTCAGTACTATAGAAAAATGTGTTATCAACATATACCACATCTTTATCATCTTTGTTCACGTGTTTGTAATATACACCAATACGAGTAGCCATTATCTCCGACATGACACCTACGCCATCCATAGTTTTAAAATAAAAACCAGGAAATACATTCTTGTTAAAGGAATATGAATTCTTGAAATATTCTGGATGCTCGTAGTAAGTACGTAATATATATGTACCAAAGTTATTATATTCTTTATTGTTCTTGTCTTTATATGGCTTGTCTAAAAGTATTCTGACAGACAGCTCGCTTGAGTTAGCTTTTCTGGTGCTGTCATTATCTTGCATATCAGTAATGCTGTAAACTATATTTTGTTTTAGTCCATTAGTTCTAATATAACCTTCTGCTTCAGGGTCAAAGTTTGTATAATAGTTCTTTCCTTCCTCAACAGGTCTGTCCAACTCATACATGGTCATTTTCATGGCAGCCAGTGAGTCGCCAACAAACTTATTTAGTAATAGGGTTATGACACATGAATCGGCAATAACTTCATTGTTCTCATCAAGACTGACAATATACTCTTTTGGGTAGAAAATGCTATCTTTTGCATTCTCCAATATGGCAAACTGCGTCATGTAGTCTGCTGTTATGTATGCGCTGGTCTCTGGGTCTTTGATACGTCCTAAGTAAGTGTAATTACTATGTGATAGTACTGCGTCTATCGCAATGGATTGGGTAGTGACATCAAAAGTGTCAGTCTCAATGGTAAATAGGTCAACGTTACTTGTCAATGTCTTGCCTATTCCTACAGTATCTTCATCACATGAAGAGATTGTAAGCATCGTAACTGCTACAATCCCTATCAGAAATATTTTTTTCATCATTGAAGTATTTAAATCTTAATGATATTATCCTTAAATTATCTATTATTCTGTACAAATCTGGTTATAAAACTCTTCATATGCGGAACCAAAATCATCTCCTGGATATGCCAATGTCGGTACATTGTTTGATTGTGCATATTTTAATAAATTCTCATTGACATCTTTGTGTGCTGCAATAACACCGTCACTATAGTCAATGGCAAGCTTTCCTAATTCCTCAAAGTCAAAATTGTCATTATATTTGTTCAGTAAGTCTGCTTTTGCTTCCCGGAATTCAACACATTTCTTGAAATTATCCCCTAAGTCAGATTTCAAACTCTTCGTAAAGAGAGAAGTTACAACTTTCACATTGGCAAAAGAAGGCTCCTCATGATAGGCTGTCTTAATATAAAGAGGAACAACGGCACCCATCCATCCTTGTATATGAATGATATCTGGAACCCAGCGTAGTTTCTTGACAGTTTCAAGAACACCACGTGCAAAGAAAATTGCTCGTTCTCCATTGTCTGGATAATCCACTCCTTTTTCGTCAACAGTCATTTGACGTTTGGAAAAATAATCTTCATTGTCTATAAAATAGACTTGAATACGAGTCTGTGCAATAGATGCTACTTTAATAATAAGGGGATGATCAGTGTCATCAATGATAAGATTCATGCCAGAAAGGCGTATTACCTCATGTAATTGTCCACGACGCTCGTTTATTATACCCCATTTGGGCATAAACGTGCGAATTTCATGTCCGTTCTCCTGCATTGTTTGCGGAAGAGCTTTACCCATCAGTGATAGATCACTATCAGGTACATAAGGAATAATCTCTTGGTTAATGAACAATATCTTCTTTGCCATGTCGCTTTCTTTAATCAATGCAAAGTTACGAAAAAAAATTCACAAAAACACATATTCGTGCATATTTAAGGATTTTTAGTCTTGAATTTGGCATATTTTCACGATATTTTTTCCTTATTTGCCAAAAATGTTGTTATTTTGCACTCGATTTGCTTATAACGCATAAGAAAAAGATGAAAGTATTCAATAAAATTGTCGATCTACAGAATCAGCTTTTTGAGGATCGCAAGAAAGGAAAAGAGATTGGTTTAGTGCCTACCATGGGGGCCTTACATGAAGGACATGCTTCACTGGTAAAACGGAGTGTGAAGGAGAATGGTGTTACAGTAGTTTCCGTGTTTGTCAATCCTACTCAGTTCAATGACAAGAACGATCTGAAGAACTATCCTCGCACCCTTGATGCGGACTGTGAATTGTTGGTCAAATGTGGAGCGGATTATGTCCTTGCTCCCTCAGTTGAGGAGATGTATCCTGTTCCAGATACACGTCAGTTTGAGTATCCTCCAGTATCCACAGTGATGGAGGGTGCTCACCGTCCAGGGCACTTTAATGGGGTTTGTCAGGTAGTTAGCCGTCTGTTCTATATCGTTAAGCCGACACGTGCTTATTTTGGTGAGAAAGACTGGCAGCAGATAGCTGTTGTTAAAGCCATGGTCCGCCACCTTGGCTTGAGTGTCCAAATTGTAGAGTGTGACATCGTACGTGATAAGGACGGACTGGCAAAGAGTTCCCGTAACACCTTGTTAGCACCTGATGAAAGGGAAATAGCACCTAATATCTATAAAGCTTTGAAGGCGAGTCTAAAATACGCTGAAAAACATACAGTTAAGGAAACTCACGACAAGGTTGTTGATGATATTAATAAGGTGGAGGGGCTGGATGTCGAGTATTTCTCTATCGTTGATGGAAATACTTTGCAGGATATCGACAACTGGGAGGATTCTCCGTATGTTGTGGGATGTATTACTGTTTATTGTGGTAAGACACCTATTCGTTTAATTGATCACATTAAGTACAAGGAATCATGATGATAGAAGTGATGAAATCCAAGCTCCATTGTGTGACGGTTACGGAAGCCAATCTCAATTATATGGGGAGCATCACCATTGACGAGGATTTGATGGATGCTGCTAACCTCATTGCCGGTGAGAAAGTGCAGGTCGTGGACAATAATAATGGAGAGCGTTTTGAGACCTATATCATCAAGGGCGAGCGGGGCAGTGGTTGTATCTGTCTGAATGGTGCCGCCGCTCGCAAGGTGTTGCCAGGTGATACCGTTATTATCATCTCCTATGCTTTGATGGATTTTGAGGAGGCTAAGACGTTCCAGCCTACTGTCGTGTTCCCTAAAGCAGGTAACAGTCTGTAGCAGAATAGAAACCTTACTTTCATTGGTCGACTTAGGCTCAGCCGCTCGTTAGGATGCTTTTAACGATTGAAAACCAAGGGACTTCTCAATGATAACAAAGGCTTTAATCGGTTGTCGACTCCAGTCGACAAGGCTGCTGACTCCAGTCGACAAGATTGCTGACTCCAGTCGACAAGGTTGCTGACTCTAAGTCAACAGGTAGGCTGACGGGATGTTCTTTAGAAAGAAAAAAGAGGATGCAAACGCATCCTCTTATCTTATTGTCACGTCAAGACGTTTACTCAATGACAACCAGTGGGTCGTCTTCCATGACGGTCTGACCAGGCTTTACACAGATGGCAGTAATCTTACCGTCTTTCTCAGCCTCGATATTATTAGCCATTTTCATAGCTTCCAATACAACTACGGTGTCGCCAGCCTTCACCTCGTCGCCTTCATTGACACAGATCTCAGTAATCACACCAGGCAGTGGAGCCTTAACAGCATTGTTGCTATTTACTTTGGCAGAAGATCCTGCTTCTGTACTTCCGGTACTTTCCACAGCAACAGGCTTACGTACAACGACCTTTTTCTCCTCTGCTGGCTCAGGTTCCATTTCAACCTTATACTCCTCACCGTTGACAGTCACGGTTGCAGTGTTCTCTATGATATCACCAATGGCGACTTCATATTTGTTGCCATTGATAGTATACTTATACTCTTTCTTCATAACGATTTCTTTTTATGGATGTTCGGTCATAGTCTGAGCATATCCATTCCATTGAGTATGCTTCTCCAGAATAGTGATGATTCCAGGCTCCTTGTCGTGGACATTGTTGCCCTTGAACTCATGAAGAGCCAGAGCTATGGCTGCATAAATTTCGTTCTTCATAACTACTTTGTTTAGAAGGAGTCCTGAATACTACATTCAGAACTCCTATTTATTTACATCGGGATGTTACCATGTTTCTTCGCAGGCAAAGCATCACGCTTGGTGGCAAGCTGCGCCAGTGCGCGACAGATGCGGAAACGAGTGTTGCGTGGTTCTATGACATCGTCGATATAGCCGTACTTGGCTGCTTGATATGGATTGGCAAAGAGTTCGTTGTACTCTTCCTCTTTCTCTGCGATAAATGCCTTTACATCTTCTCCTGCCTCCTTCTTTGCCTTTGCTTCCTTTGCATAGAGCACTGCAGCGGCACCTGAGGCACCCATCACAGCAATCTCTGCAGAGGGCCATGCGTAGTTGAGGTCGGTATGCAACTGCTTAGAACCCATCACAATGTGAGAGCCACCGTATGACTTACGCAGGGTAACTGTAATTTTGGGAACGGTAGCTTCTCCGTATGCATACAGCAACTGGGCACCATGCAGGATGACAGCGTTGTACTCCTGACCTGTACCAGGAAGGAATCCTGGTACGTCAACCAAAGATATAATAGGAATATTGAAGGCATCACAAAAACGGACGAAACGGGCACCCTTACGAGATGCGTTTACATCAAGTACACCGGCATAGCAAGAAGGCTGGTTGGCAACGATACCTACGCTCTGACCATTGAAACGGGCAAAACCTACGATGATGTTCTTGGCAAACTTAGGTTGTACCTCGAAGAACTCATTATCGTCAACGATGGCACTGATGACCTTATACATATCGTAAGCCTCATTGGGGTTCTCAGGAATAATCTCATTCAGGGAATCCTCCAGGCGGTCAATGGGGTCGGTGCACTGCTTGCGTGGAGCCAGTTCCATGTTGTTAGAAGGAATGTAGCTTAACAGGGTTTTCAGCATCTCCACAGCTTCTTCCTCAGTTTTAGCAGTAAAGTGAGTGACACCGCTTTTAGAAGCATGAACACTTGCACCACCCAGATGTTCCTGATCGATATCTTCACCAGTAACGGTCTTCACCACTTTCGGACCTGTCAGGAACATATATGACGTACCCTCCATCATAAGGGTGAAGTCTGTGAGGGCAGGGGAGTATACAGCTCCACCAGCACATGGACCGAAGATACCGGAAATCTGGGGTATCACACCAGAAGCGAGGATGTTACGTTCGAAAATTTCAGCATACCCAGCAAGTGCGTTGATTCCTTCCTGAATACGGGCACCACCAGAGTCGTTAATACCAATAACGGGGGCTCCCATCTTCATTGCCATATCCATCACCTTACAAATCTTTTGGCTCATAGTCTCAGAAAGAGAACCGGCATGTACGGTGAAATCTTGGGCGAAAATAAAAACCAGACGACCATCAATCGTACCACTACCAGCCACAACACCATCACCAAGGAACTGCTTTTTCTCCATACCAAAGTTATGGCAACGGTGTTCCTTGAACATGTCGTATTCTTCAAATGAGCCTTTGTCGAGCAACATTTCAATTCGCTCACGTGCTGTGTATTTACCTTTGTCATGCTGTTTTTGAATAGCTTTCTCACCACCACCGAGGCGAGCCTGTTCGCGCTTCTCAATCAGCTGCTTGATTTTCTCTAATTGTTTTGACATAATTTATTTCTTTTCCTATATATTAATGTTCGCAAAGTTCTGTCAGAACACCTGCTGTTGATTTCGGATGCAGGAAAGCAATGTTCAAGTTCTCTGCACCTTTACGAGGTTTCTCGTCAATCAGACGAACCCCTTTCTCGCTAACCTCTGCAAGAGCATTAGTTACACCATCCTCAATGCAGAAAGCAACATGGTGCACACCCTTGTTGCCTTTGTCAATCCATTTCTGGATTGTGCTCTCAGGAGACGTAGGCTCCAATAGTTCGAGTTTAACCTCACCACACTTCAAGAAGGCGGTCTTAACTTTCTGATCCTCTACCGTCTCAACGGCATAACACTTCAAACCTAAAACATTCTCAAAGAATGGAAGGCTTTCTTCAATGCTCTGGACAGCTATGCCCAGATGCTCAATGTGTGAAATTTTCATATTGTAAAAAATTGAGTTTTATCTTACTAAGATGCAAAGGTACAACTTTTAATTGAAAACAGTGCATCTGGTGTTGATAATTAACGCTAATTAAAACTCAACTATCACTTTTCCGTTAATTTGCCTGCCAGTAAGATAGTTAGGTACAGCATATTGTTGACTGGTCACGTCAGTTACCCAGTAATAGCTGTTAACATTCGATATTCCAAAGATATTGAGTCCTTCCACACTGAGCCAGATGCGGCGCAGGCCGAAATTGCTACGTTGTTCATTTTGGTATGCAAGGAAACTCATTCCGATATCGGCACGTTTATACGCTGGAGCGCGGAATTGCTGATATTCTAGTCCGCGGTGTGGGGCACCGAAAGGTAGTCCGTCGGCTATGGCAAGGCGCAATGTCATCTTCCAACGTTCAGTACCTGGGAAATAGTCTGTGAAATGCAAATTGACGCCCCATCGCTGATCTGTAGGCATCGGGATACTGACACCATTGATTTTCTGACGGGTACTCATGATGGAGAAGGTCAACCATGAGTCTGTGCCTGGTACAAACTCCCCATAGAGTTTCAGGTCCAGTCCGGCAGCATAGCCTTTTGCGAGGTTCTCGCCATAGTACACGACCTTCATGTTCTGTACATTATATGGGATGAGATTGTTCATAATCTTATAGTAAGCCTCTGCCGTAAAGCGGAAAGGACGGTTTGCCATACGGAAGCGATAGTCAAAAGCACCTACAATATGGATAGACCGTTGACTTTTGATGTCATTATTCAAGGTTACGATTGTTCTTCCGTTAATTGTTGTCGTGTCACGCAGTTCTTTATAGAATGGAGCCTGATAGTAAAGTCCTGTAGAGAGACGGAAGGTCATATCCTCATTGAAGCCAGGTATCATCGCCAGCGACACACGCGGAGAAATAATCGTTTCTTTATTATAGTTCCAGTTGGCTAGTCTGACTCCCATGTTCAGCGTCCACAGGTTAGGTCTCTCAGCGTTACCGGTCTGGAACCGGTAAGTATCTTGCATATAAGCCTCCAGTCTTGTAGAAGACATTTTCTGTTTCGAGGCAAGAGAGTAGATCATGTCCAAACGCTTTCCTGTATGAGGAATACTGTATCCACTGGAGTCACGCATTTCATATTCTCTGGCGTTCTCCTCAATCTCTTCCCATTTCATCGTCAGACCACCTTCTATGTCATGTCGCTTAGCCTTGTGGTTGACTGTCAGTTTCGCACTTGCCACATTAGCGGTGAGGTAGTTGCGTGCATGCTCCATATAGGTTCCAACCCCCAGATTCTCAGATGTCTGTGTGTCATCCAGCCAGTATTGTCCTTGAATGTCGTATGTCTCCTGTTCTTTGGTATGGAAGGCTGCAGCTTGTAATTTCACATGTGTTTTCTCTGTAGGGTGATAGGTAATAGACGCCGTACCGAACAAGGTGCGGAAGATGTCCTTCTCTTGTCCGTCGAAATACACTTTAAAGGATTTCACGTCCTGCATGGTACCAAAGGATGTCTCACGGTCGCTCGGTGAGAAATTGTAGTGATTCTCCGATATATTTCCAATCAGCTCTAAGTCCCATCGCTTATTGGGGCTCCATGTGATATAGGTCTGATAATCGAGGAAATTAGGTCTGTACTCTCCTTTCGTCTCTAAGGACCCTAATAAGTAGCGGTTTGTTTTATAACGCACACCATGGCTCATGGAAAATTTCTTGTTGCCATAACCCACGAACACACTGCCTCCTAGAAGCGAAGCCTGTATGTTACCTTCTAATCGGGTAGGCTTGCGGTACTGGATATCCAAGGCACTAGACATCTTGTCTCCGTATTTCGCTTCAAAGCCACCAGACGAAAACCCGATTTTCTCTACCATGTCGCTGTTGATGACTGACAGTCCTTCTTGTTGACCACTGCGGATGAGCAGGGGACGGTACACCTCCGTTCCATTGATATAGACCGAGTTTTCGTCGAAAGACCCACCGCGCACATTATATTGGCTTGACAACTCGTTATGAGTCGATACGCCGGCCTGTTGCTGTACCAATTCCTCTACGGCATTACCTGTTGTCGAGGGAGTATTTCTTAGGTTTTTGGTATCCAGCTGATCTGTGCCAGTTGTCTGTCTGCGTTTCTCTGTCACTACCACTTCGTCGAGTTCTTTCATGGGATATAATGTGACGAGTAATCGTTGCTTACCTTTTGGATTATGGAGCACACGGGTGCGAGTCTGAAAACCCACCATTGAGAATTTTACAACTACCGAATCTGCTGATTTCAGATTCAGTGAATATTCACCTTTGAGGTTTGCGACGGTCACTGCACCTTGGTCCAGGCAGCTCACAGTGGCAAGTTCAATGGCATTGCCTTCTTCATCACTTATAACACCTGAAAGTGTAAACGATTGTGCATGCAATATCATGCTACCGAAGAGTAGCATATATAATGTCAGAATATGAAATTGTCGACTCATACTCTTATAACGGAAAAAAAAGGGAATTATTACATTACTCCCTCCACCACCATGAAGCAAGGGCGTTAACCCAGCGTATGCTGATGCGGAACCAGCGGAATGCCGTCACTTCTTTACCTCCGAAGCTGAGAATAAAGTCACGGTACGGATTACGTCTGAACGGCAGTCCTACGTCCACGAAGCGGAAATGTTGCATTCCCTCGGTGTGAGCGTGTTTCATGGCATTCCATATAGTGGTGGCATTAGGATGTAGCATGGCAAAACTTTTTCTTCTGGATGCGGAATACCAGAAATACATATCACCGTCAGAATGGACACAGGCGCAGCAGCCTATAACCCTCTCGTGGTATTTCGTGATAAACAAGCGGCATCGCTGGCTGTCCATCATCCCTCGGAAGAAGTCGTCAACAGGAAGGTAGCGTCGTGGTTTTAACCAATTATGTCGACGTAACAGTTTGGAGAATTCCCTAAACTCCTCGTCTGTTTCCACTATTTTGGTGATAGCACCGCGCTCCCGCGCTGCTTCAATATGTTTCATCTGTCGTTCTGTGATACGTTCCTCCGGGGTATGGGAATGCAGTGAATTGTGAATGTTCATCCATTTCACGTGGAAAAACCCCATGCGTCTTAGTTCTTTATAGCCGAACATCTTCTGAGAGAAATGACTGAACTCAATATATAATGCTTTGTTCTGCATCCGTTCCGTGATGGCCTCTGCCATCAGCCCGAACAATTGTTGTTCGTTGTGTTCCTCGTCTTTGAGATGATAGACACCTTCGCTCATCACCCTGACATTTATATATATATAAGGTGGAAGCCACGACCTTCTGTAATAGATGAGGGCAAGCATGTGAGCCGCCACTTCACCGTTCTGTGTCACCACAGCCATCAATGGTTTTTGGCGAGGTGTACGCTCACAGAGTTCCATTAGTTCAGGACTATGGAAATAGTTGCCTTCAGGAATGTCCGGCAACTCTTTGGCATGCTCATAGATGGTTACTTTCAGCTCTCTCATGGGGTGTAAAGATACAAAGTTTATAGATAAAAACCAAATTTATTTGTGAATTTCATCAGAAATACTTATATTTGCAATGTCAAACATCAATCTTAAACGCTTATGAAACGAATATTCTTTTCCTTTTGTCTGTTTTTTGTAAGTATTGCTCTATGGTCGCAGAATGAGTTGATTGTGTGTTATGCAGTCTCCGATGATGGCTTTCTGAATGTACGTGCCGAGCCTTCTAGTAAGGCTGACGTGTTGACGACACTGCCTATGATGTTCCATGGGTTAGGACGTGGCATACTGTTGGAGTATGGTAAGCGGTGGAGTAAGGTCAGAGTTGAGAATACTGTAGGCTGGGTATATACCAAATATATGGGTACTCAAGGATGGTATACACATAATGGCAAGCCCCGTCTGGTCGCTAAGAAAGAGATCACGTCCTTATATACCGATAATTATGCCGACGAAGGTCCCAAATATATTCCCTATGGGTTCGTGGAGAAAGGTATTGTCATCGCCGATGAGTATGAGCTGTTGAAAGACGGCTATTACGTTCTCAAGACAGGGCATGATTATCTTTTTATTAATAAGGATGATGTCATCGTAGAATAAATTCACCCAGTACTTCCTCCATGGTATCCAGCACTTCCTGCTCTGTCAGTAGGTTGAAGTCTCCCATGATGGTGTTTTTCATGGCAGAGGCTGTCAGTGCGTAGTTCAGATGTTTCTGGTGCTCACCATGCCAGCGGAAGTGGGCATGCAGATAGGCGGCGATAAAAGCATCACCGACACCTATCGGGTCCAGTACGGGATTGATGTCTACAATACCGGTGTGGTATAGTTTCCCTTCCGCATAGAGCATTCCTGTCAATAAGTGATGGCTGGCAGACACGACATGGCGGATGCCCATGATGAAGTACCTTCCTTTAGGTAGCATCTCCTGAGTACGTTCGAAATATTTCCTGTAAGCCTCCACGTCTAACTCAAACGAAGTGTCCTTAGGGTCAAAGGGTGGAGGAGTCATTCCTGTAATGAGTTTCCATTCTCCTGTGTCTCCAAAAATGATATGACTTGCTTTGAGAGCGGGCAGCAGCACGTCACGAGCTTCTTGTCCGTATTTCCATAAGTTCTTTCGGTAATTGATGTCGCATGAGATATACATACCTTTCCGTAATGCCTCGTCCAATCCGTCAAAAGTAGCGTCACTAGCTCCCTCCGACAGTCCGCAGGTAATGCCTGTCCAATGGAACACGTCTGCGTCTTTCAGGATATCCTTCCAGTCAAGCATGTGGGGATGTAGTGTCATCATCGATGAGTGTTCTCTATCGTATGCGATACTGGAGCCACGGAGCGACGCAGCCTGCTCATAGAAATATTTTCCTACCCGTGACCCTCCCCAGATGATATGATTTGTGCCTACCTGGTAGCGTCGCAATTCATTACGGCATGACACGCCCAGCATGTTATTCGGGAGGCGCGTCACATACTCTACGTCATCTCCCATCATGGCAAGTGATACGGCAACATTCGACTCACTGCCTCCATAGAAGCCATCTATCTTGTTTCCCTGTATGATACGTTGGTAGTCTGGTCGGGTCATGCGTAGCATGATCTCGCCCATCGTTACAAACTTTGTCTTTTTCTCCATTCTTCTCGCTTCTTAATCTGACTTTGCAAATTTAGTAAAATCCTCGCATACAGCCAAATCTATCGCATTTTTTCTCTTTATTAAAAAAAATGTTGTATCTTTGCGGACGTGAATAAGCAAATGATATCGAGTACTCATAATCCGGGAATCAAACAACTGTTGCTCTTACAGCAGAAATCCTCGGAACGTCGCAAACAGGGTGTGTTTGTGGTGGAGGGACAACGTGAGTTTCAGCATTGTCTGGAGGGGGGCTGCGAGGTGGTGACCCGTTTCATCTGTCCTGCGTTGTATCAGTACGAAGTGCCTGGTGATGCTGTCCTCGTGACTCCAGCCGTTTATGAGAAAATTGCTTATCGGGGAACGACCGAAGGCATCGTGGCGATTGTCCGTACCCAGTCGAAAACATTGGATGACTTGCAGTTGCCGACTCACCCGTTGCTGATGATATTGGAGAAGGTCGAGAAACCTGGTAACCTGGGTGCCATCCTTCGATCTGCCGATGCCGCCAAAGCTGATGCGGTCATCGTCTGCGATCCCTTGACCGACCTTTACAATCCCAATCTTATACGCAGCAGCATTGGTGCCGTTTTTACAGTCCCAACTGTCGCTTGTTCTTCAGAGGAATGCATCCGTTTCCTGCAAAAGCGTAACATCCAGATCCTGACTGCTCAGTTGCAGGACTCCAGTCTTTATTACGACCAGGACATGCGGAAAGGTACAGCCATAGTCATGGGCACAGAGGCTACCGGACTGACCGATCAGTGGCGTGAGGCTGCAACTGCCCATATCCGCATCCCGATGTTGGGCAGACTCGACTCCTTGAATGTCAGCGTCTCTGCCGCCATCTTATTATTTGAGGCAGTCCGCCAGCGAACCGGTGCTCATACTTTATAATCCCTGTGACTCCACTTCCACGAGACTGGTTCTTGCCGATAATTTTGATTGCATACTTGCTTACTTGCAGTTGTATGTGCCAATGTAAGCGATGTGAAGTGCCATCCTAAGCAAGTGTAGGAAGCAACCTAATCGGTTGCTGACTCCAGTCAACAGGTCTGCTGACTCTAGTCAACAAGCTTTTTGACTCCAGTCAACCGACTTTTTGACTCTAAGTCAACCATCACATACTGTCCTCTTTTCATCTTACCCCAATGGATGGCATGCTTAGGACAGTGGTGATAACAGGCAAGACAGTTTGTGCAGGAACCGTCGTGTTTCCATTGGGGTGGGGTACCTTCGATGTCATCTACAGGACAGAGTTTAGCACATAAGCCACACTGGATACACGCCTCGTTATCCACCCAGAAATGCTGGTCAGTGATAAGGTGCTTGTTGTAATAGCCGCCGATGACATAAGTATATGTGTATGGAATCGCTCCCTTGACGAGTTCCTCCACACCACATTGACGGTCGGTGACCACTTGGCAGATATGCTGCATACGCAGTCTTGCCGCTTCAATCTTCTGACGTTCACGTTCAGGGGTATCCAGATGCAGAAAAGAAAAGCAGACATTTGACTCGGGCATCACCACGGCGAAGGTCGCGTCGGTATGGAGTCCTTGTCGCCCTAACTCTTTATTGAAGATACGCATGGCATGTCCCATATTGTCACCACAGGTCGTCAATGCATAAATATAAGAGGTGGAGCGGAATGTCGCCTTGCGGATAAACTCACGTACGATGCGAGGCGGTTGCCAACCATGAGTAGGAAAGCAGAACCCCAGCCGTTCCCCTTCCTGTAGACAATATTCGCAAGAGTTCTTTTTTAGCTCCTCAGGGATATAAAGCAACTGCTCACCCGTCGACCGAGCTAGTTGTTCTGCCGCCCATTTGGTATTTCCTGTTCCGGTAAAATAAAAGATCATGAGTGCAGGTCAAGAACGAAACGGGTTCCTTTGGTGAACTCGGGGTCGATCTCGAGGTCGCCATTCATTTTTAATGCCATCTGTTTGCAGATAGGCAGTCCGAGACCATCGCCCTTTGTGAGATCGCGGATCTCAAGGAAGGGTTTAAAGATATCCTCACGCTTCTCCTCAGGAATACCGCAACCAGTATCGGAAATGATGAACTGGTGGGTGTGCGCACTGCGCTTCTTGTATTCCAACCAGATAGTGCCACCCTCAGGGGTATACTCTGCGGCATTGGTCAGCAGGTGGAGCAAAATATGAGAAACATACTCCTTATTCATTTCCATCGTCATCTTAGGAGCATTGACCTTCAATGTGACATCCTGCTTGACCTTGTCCCGTATCTGATCCATCAAGCCCTCACAGAAGGGAGGAATCTGCACATCCTCTTTCTCTATCTCGTCAGAGGAGTTCTCCAACTGGGAGAGCGTCTGAATATGCTCAGAGAAATTGAGAAGTGCCTTCACCTCGGGTTTCGTGCTGTCAAGTTTTTCCAAGGTGGGATCCAACTGGGCAGAAATGTTGCTGATGAACTTAGCTTTCAGTGCGTTATTGTCTTTCTCCAGATTGATAATCTTCTTCTGCTTACGAGTCTGGAGGATAAAACGGAGCAAGATAACGCCGCCAACCACCAAAGCTGCCGCCAGGGCACCGGCAAGGATCAGGAGTCCCACGATAATCACCCAACGAGTAGTCAGCGAACTGTCTTTCTCCTCAATAGCAGCCTCATTGTCGGCAATCTGTTTTTTCAGACCGGCAATCTCATCGGCATGCTTCAAGGCATTGGTTGAATCTTTCCAGGCAATGTAGTTGCTGTATGACTGTGCCACCATGTTTGCATTATTACTCTTGCGGCCATTTGCTATCAACTGTTTGTAAACTTCGTCCACCTTATCGTATTCTTTAGAGGCTGTCAGCTTGTTAGCCATCTCCTTGAAGACGGCATCCCCCTGTGCGTTCAGACCGAAGGAATAATAGTAGATTGCCTTGCTATAGAGCAGGTCGTCCTTCACCTTCTCGTCATTTGAGGTGTTGGCAAGAGTCTCCATTACCTTCAGCTGCTCCTTGGCGCTGTCTGGCTTGCGGAACTTCATATACATCTGCAGGCGTTCTTTCGTCACATAGTAGTGGAATCCTGCAGCACTGACTCCTTGTACCTTGCTGTTGATAGTCTGGTCAATACCGCGTAGCAGTTCGAAAGCTTCTTTATGGAGACCGTCTTTGGAATAGAGTGATGCCGCTTTGGCACCACACTCCACAGCTTGCTGCAATTGTCCCTTGCCGGCATAATCCTCATAAGCACGTATATATTCATAGCGTGCGGCTGGAACTGTCTGCGCAGCCTCCGCTTTTTTCTGCAAGTCACTTTTTTGTACCTCTTGTGCGTTGATGGATGTGCAGCACAGAGAAAGGCTAAGTACTAAAATAGATACTTTCTTATTCATAGTATATGTCAATTATTTTGTTTTCCAAATTGAATGCAAAAGTATGAAATTATTTCATTTTCTCCAAATAAAGTGACGATTTATTTGGTAGTTGGGTGAAAATAGTGTAATTTTGCAACCAATTTAATAGGAAAAGGAATAATATATTAGTAGAAGAAAGCATATGAGTGACAGATTGTTTATTTTCGATACGACACTCCGTGACGGCGAGCAAGTCCCCGGATGTCAGTTGAATACGGTGGAAAAGATTCAGGTAGCTAAGGCACTCGAACAGTTGGGTGTTGACGTGATTGAGTCAGGTTTCCCAATCAGTAGTCCAGGTGACTTTAATTCTGTGATAGAGATATCGAAGGCTGTGACATGGCCAACGATTTGTGCACTGACACGTGCCGTCGAGAAGGATATCGATGTGGCGTATGAGGCATTGGTATATGCCAAGCACAAGCGTATCCACACAGGTATCGGAACCTCAGACTCACATATTAAGTATAAGTTCAACTCCACCCGTGAGGAGATTATTGAGCGTGCTGTAAGGGCTACGAAGTATGCCAAGAAATATGTGGAGGATGTGGAGTTCTACTGTGAGGATGCCGGACGTACGGAGAATGAATATCTGGCACGTGTCGTAGAGGCTGTTATCAAGGCTGGTGCCACTGTTGTGAATATTCCGGACACTACCGGTTATTGTCTTCCTCAGGAGTACTATGAGAAAATCAAATATCTTAAAGAGCATGTGGATTGTATCGACAAAGCGATAATCTCCACACACTGTCATAACGACCTCGGTATGGCTACTGCCAACACTTTCAATGGTGTGATGGCTGGTGCCCGTCAGGTGGAGGTCACCATCAACGGTATCGGTGAGCGTGCTGGTAACACTTCCTTGGAGGAGATTGCCATGATACTCAAATGCCATAAGCATCTGGGCATTGATACCAATATCAACACTACCAAGATTTATCCTACGAGCCGTATGGTGTCGAGTCTTATGAATATGCCTGTACAGCCTAACAAGGCTATTGTCGGACGTAATGCCTTTGCCCATTCATCTGGTATCCATCAGGATGGAGTCTTGAAGAATGTGCAGACCTATGAGATCATCGACCCGAAGGATGTGGGTATCGAGGATAACAGCATCGTATTGACAGCACGCAGTGGTCGTGCCGCCCTGAAATACCGTCTGAGTGTGAATGGAGTGGAACTGTCTGACGAGAAGCTCGACAAGGTATATGAGAAGTTCCTGCAGTTGGCTGACCAGAAGAAGGAGGTGACCGATGCCGACGTGCTGATGCTCGCTGGTGCTGATACTGCTGAGGCTCATGCTGTGAAACTCGATTTCCTGCAGGTTACTACCGGTAAGGGTGTGAAGAGTGTGGCAAGTATCGGTCTTGATATCAGTGGTCAGAAGTTTGAGGCTGCCGCCAGCGGTAACGGTCCTGTCGACGCTGCCATCAAGGCTCTGAAGAAGATTATCATCAAGCAGATGACGTTGAAGGAGTTCACCATACAAGCTATCTCCAAAGGCTCCGACGATGTGGGTAAGGTACACATGCAGGTGGAGTACGACGGAAGTCTGTACTATGGATTCGGTGCTAACACAGATATCGTAACAGCATCCGTTGAGGCATATATTGACTGTATCAATAAGTTCAAGAGATAATTATGAATACACTATTTGATAAAATATGGGACAAGCATGTCGTCCAGAACATAGAGGACGGTCCTACACAATTGTATATCGACCGTATGTATTGCCATGAGGTGACATCACCGCAGGCTTTCGACGGAATGAGGGCACGCGGACTGAAGTGCTTCCGTCCTGATCACATCTATTGTATGCCCGACCATAACACACCGACGCACGATCAGGACAAACCTATTGAGGACCCTGTATCAGCCAAGCAGGTGAGCACCTTGGCACAGAATGCTAAGGACTTTGGGTTGACTCACTATGGTATGATGAATCAGTCGAACGGTATCATTCATGTGGTAGGTCCCGAGAAAGGACTCTCCCTGCCAGGTATGACGATTGTGTGTGGTGACTCCCATACCTCTACGCATGGTGCCATGGGTGCCGTTGCTTTCGGTATAGGTACCAGTGAGGTGGAGATGGTGATGGCATCACAGTGTATCCTCCAACAAAAACCCAAGTCCATGCGTATCAGTATCAACGGGAAACTTGCCAAAGGGGTGACGGCAAAAGATGTCGCTCTCTACCTGATGAGCCAGTTGACGACCTCAGGTGCTACGGGCTATTTCGTGGAGTATAGTGGTGATGTGGTGAAGGACTTGTCCATGGAGGGACGACTGACACTTTGTAACCTCTCTATCGAGATGGGAGCCCGTGGCGGTTTCGTGGCTCCTGACGAGACAACCTTTAATTATATAAAAGGTAAGGAGTTTGCTCCCAAGGGTGAGGAATGGGACAAAGCTGTTGCTTATTGGAAGACACTGAAGAGTGGTGACGATGCCGTATTCGACAAGGAACTTGTCTTTGATGCCAAGGATATCGAGCCCCGTATTACCTACGGAACAAATCCTGGTATGGGTATCGGCATCACAGAGCCGATTCCTGCAAATGCTGCTCAGGCAAAATCACCCGAACAGAGTTTTGAGAAGGCGCTGAACTATATGGACTTCAAGGCTGGTGAGAAATTACTCGGCAGGAAGATTGACTATGTGTTCCTCGGTGCTTGTACCAACGGACGTATTGAGGACTTCCGCGCCTTTGCCTCTATCGCAAAAGGTCGTCAGAAAGCTGATAACGTCATCGCATGGCTGGTTCCCGGTTCCTGGGCTGTTGACCGTCAGATCCGTGAGGAGGAACTTGACAAGATTCTGGAGGCTGCAGGTTTCGAGATTCGTCAACCTGGCTGCTCTGCCTGTCTGGCGATGAATGACGACAAGGTTCCCGCCGGCAAGTATTGCGTATCTACCTCTAACCGTAACTTCGAGGGCCGTCAGGGACCAGGCAGTCGTACCATCCTCTGCTCGCCTTTAGTTGCTGCCGCAGCAGCTGTCACTGGAGTAATCACTGATCCAAGAACATTATTATGAAACAGAAATTCAACGTTATAACATCTACTTGTGTACCTCTCCCATTGGAGAATGTAGACACTGACCAGATCATTCCTGCCCGTTTTCTGAAGGCGACCACCCGTGAGGAGAGTTTCTTCGGTGACAATCTTTTCCGCGACTGGCGTTATCATGCCGACGGTACGGTTAATAAGGACTTTGTGTTGAATGATCCCACCTATGGTGGCTGTATTCTCGTTGCAGGTAAGAACTTTGGTAACGGTTCCAGCCGTGAGCATGCCGCATGGGCTATTGCCGGCTATGGCTTCCGTGTGGTCATCAGCTCTTTCTTCGCTGATATCCATAAGAACAACGAGTTGAATAACTTCGTTCTTCCCGTCGTTGTGTCAGAGGAATTCCTCGCCGAGCTCTTCGAGAGTATCAAGCAGAATCCGAAGATGGAAGTGGAGGTAGACCTTCCTAACCAGACGGTCACCAACAAAGCGACAGGCAGACAGGAGAAGTTTGAGATTAACAGTTATAAGAAACACTGTCTGATCAATGGATTGGACGATATCGATTTCCTAATAGAGAATAAGGAGAAAATCGAGCAATGGGAACAGCAGAACGCATAAATGCTTCTCAACGTACTCTTCCTTACGTCGAGATAATGGACTCGACACTCCGTGATGGCGAACAGACCAACGGGGTGTCGTTTCTGCCTCATGAAAAGCTGATGATGGCACGTATGCTATTAGGTGAGGTCAATGTCGACCGCATTGAGGTGGCATCGGCTCGTGTGTCGGAGGGTGAGAAGGAGGCTGTGAGGATGATCTGCCGTTATGCGGAACAGATCGGCAAACTGGAGAAGGTTGAAGTACTTGGCTTCGTTGACGGTCATGCCTCTGTCGACTGGATTGCTGAATGTGGCGGTAAGGTGATTAATCTGCTTGCCAAAGGCTCCCTCAAACACTGCACCCATCAGTTGCATAAAACTCCCCAAGAGCATATTGACGATATAAAGGAGACGGTGGAATATGCCTTCTCACAAGGACTGGCTGTCAACCTCTATTTGGAGGACTGGAGCAATGGTATGAAGGACTCTCCTGACTATGTCTATCAGTTGATGGATGAATTAACGTTACTTTCTCCTTCCTCCATTAAAAGATTCATGCTTCCAGATACGTTAGGAGTGATGAATCCCTTACAGGTCATTGAGTATTTCCGTAAGATGATAAAACGGTATCCTGAGACCCATTTCGACTTCCATGCCCATAACGACTATGACCTCGCCGTGAGCAACTCCCTTGCAGCGGTGCTGAGTGGTGCCAAAGGACTGCATGTGACTGTCAACGGGCTGGGGGAGCGTTGTGGCAATGCGCCGATGGCAAGTGTGCAGGCTATCCTCAAAGACCAGTTCCATGCCAAGACTGGTATCATGGAGAACAAACTGAATGGCATCAGTCGATTGGTAGAAGGTTATAGTGGTATCGCCGTAGCGCCTAACCAGCCTATCGTCGGTGAGAATGTGTTTACACAGGTGGCTGGTGTCCATGCTGATGGCGACTCGAAAGATAAGCTTTATTATAATGAGCTGATGCCTGAACGCTTCGGTCGTAAGCGTGAGTATGCCCTGGGGAAAAACAGCGGAAGGGCGAATATCTCCAAGAACTTGGAAGAACTGGGACTGGAACTCACTCCAGAGCAAACCCGCCGTGTCACTCAGCGTATCACAGAACTTGGTGATAAGAAGGAGATCGTGACACAGGAAGACTTGCCCTATATCGTCAGTGATGTGCTGAAACATGATGCACCAGAGGATAAGGTAAAACTCATAAGCTACGTTGTCTCAACAGCTTATGGATTGAAACCAGGAGCAAATATTAAGGTGGAGATCAATGGGAAGCAATATGACGGCAGTGCGGTAGGTGACGGTCAGTATGACGCCTTCGTCAAGGCTTTGCGGTATATCTATAAGAAATACCTCAACCGCACTTTCCCTATCCTTGCCAACTATCAGGTGTCTATTCCTCCCGGTGGACGTACCGATGCTTTGGTGCAGACGGTCATCACCTGGCACTATAACAACGGACTCCTCCGTACCCGTGGACTGGATGCCGACCAGACGGAAGCCGCCATCAAAGCAACTTTTAAAATGCTGAATATCGTGGAGAGTAACTTAGCATAGTCATGTATATGAAGTCACTGATCGCAGTTCTGGTTATGTTAAGTGGTGCTGTCGATGCCTTGGCACAGACAGATACCATTACAGGACGTGTACATCAGTTAGAGGAGGTTACTGTCACAGAGACGCTAAGAAAACATACCATCAGCAGCTCGTCACCATTACGTCTGTTAGACCGTCAGGACATGCGGACGATGGGGGTGACGGATATTGCTGATGCCATGCACCGTATGCCGGGTATCACCTTGCGTGACTATGGTGGGGCAGGGGGAATGAAGACGGTTTCCGTACATGGCTTCGGTGCCAAGCATACAGGGGTGAGCTATGATGGTGTGATGCTCTCGGAATGTCAGAGTGGGGAGATAGACCTCTCCCGTTACTCCTTGGATAATGTTGAGCACCTCTCTCTGGTCATCGGTGATCATGACGATATCTTTCTGCCTGCCCGTCAGGCATCCACTCCTGCCGTGTTGAATATCCAGACCCTGCGAATGCCCACAGAGGATGTGAAGCCTCATCTGACTACTCAGGTGAAGTTCGGCTCTTTCGGTTATATCAGTCCTTTCGTCCGTTATGAGCAGAATCTCTCCAACCGTTTCGCATTCAGTGCAGTAGCGGAGTACATATACGCAGAGAACGACTATCCGTATACCCTGCAGAATATGACGGTCAAACAGCATGACCGTCGTACGAACAGCCGGATGAACAGCGGGCATGGTGAACTGAACTTCCTGTGGAGCATCAATGCTTTCAACCAGTTGGGCGGTAAGGTCTATTATTATGACAACGACCGTCAGCTTCCCGGACAGGTACATTATTACACCAACCTCTGCAAAGAGACGTTACGAGACCGTAACTTCTTCGGACAACTGAACTATCAGACTCGTTGGGGCGACCGGTTATCCATGAAGTGGTTAGGGAAATTCAACTGGTATTCCTCTTCCTACCGTGACCCTTTATATCAGGGTGGGGTAAACGATGCTGACTATTGGCAGCGTGAGGCGTATACGGCATTGGCATTGCTATATACCCCTAACAGCAAATGGGCGTTTGACTATTCTGCTGATTATGCCTTCAACAACCTTAACGGCAGTTCTCAACGGACCGTAGTGGGACATCCCCGTCGGCATACCGTCCTGCAGTCTGCAACAGCGAAATATAAATATGACCGTCTGACGGTTCTTGGCAGACTGCTGTTCTCACTTTACCTGAATGAACCGTCAAGGAATTTCCATCGTCTCTCTCCCTCCGTGTCATTATCCTATCAGCTGCTGGAGAATACTGACTGGTATGTGCGTGTCTCTTATAAGAATATCTTCAGGGCGCCGACGTTCAATGAGAACTATTACTATCACTATGGCAGTGCTGACCTGAAACCGGAGAGTACCCATCAGGTGAATATCGGTACCACCTATGGCAACGATTTCCTGCAACTGACACTGGACGGCTATTATAACCAGGTCCGTGACAAGATTGTCGCCGTACCCTATAATATGTTCGTATGGCGTTGTGTCAATGTGGGGAAAGTAGAGGTGCTGGGTGCGGATGCCACCATCCGTTTCGTGCAGCACCTGACAGAGGATCATTTGTTATCCCTGACAAGCAGCTACTCCTATCAGAGTGTCAGGGACAAGACCATGGATGGTACGTCCACCTATGGCAACCAGCTTGCCTATACTCCAGCGCATACCTTCAGCGGCTCGTTGAGTTATGAGAACCCATGGGTCAACCTGGCGGTACATACTACAGGAATGTCCAAGCGATGGGCGAATAATGAACATTATGAGGACACAGATATCAACGGCTATCAGGAGTTCGGACTCACTGCCTGGCGGAAGTTCTGCTTTGGCAGTCATCAACTGGAAGGACGCTTCGACTTGAAGAATCTTTTCAACCGTCAATATGAACTGGTACGGTTCTACCCCATGCCTGGAAGAAGTTATCAAATGACAATCAATTATAAATTTTAAGAATGAAAATGAAAAAACAATTATGGAGCTTGGCAGTGATGAGCGTAGCACTCTTCTCTGCGTGTGTATCAAACAATGACAACAGATCAAACGACCCCTATCCTGTGGTCATGACCAATGGTGTCTTTGTGATTGGTTCAGGTAATCAGAGTAATAGTATTCCCGGCAGCCTGTCGTATTATGACTATACTTCCCAGACTGCTACAAAAGACATCTTCAGTAGTGTTAACGGACAGAGTCTGGGCATGACAGCCAATGACGTGCTCCGTTATGGTGATAAGGTATATGTCGTGGTTGATGGTGAGAATTCTGTATTCGTGCTGAATGCGAAGACGTTGCGCCTGCTTCACCGTATCAATATGACAGATATATTAATGTTAGGAGAGGAGAAAGGTGTGAGCCCGCGTCGTGTCACAGCTGACGGAGATAATATCTATGTCTCCACGTATGGAGGCTATGTTGCTGCTATTGATACCGTCAGCTTCCAGAAGAAAGATGAGTATAAAGCAGGTTCCTATCCTGAGGGTGTAGCCGTCAACAGAGGATATCTTTATGTGGCAAACTCCGATTATGGAAATGGCAATGCCTCTATCTCGGTGATTAACCTCAGTACCAAAGCCACTACGGAGATCAAGAATGAGAATATCCGTAACCCGCAAGAGATTGCCGTGGCAGGCTCTGACATCTATTATCTGGACTGGGGAGCATACGGACCAGCTCCCACCTATGCGCAAGAGCATGCTGGTGTATACCTTATCTCAGGTGATAATATCAAGCAGATTATTCCCAATGCAACGGGTATGACCTGCTATGATACCAAGATATATACCTTCAACGACCCCTATGGTGCGACCGGAGGAGCCAGCTATACGGTTTATGACATCTATTCTGGTATCTCCATACCCATTGATTTGAAAGACATAGACAGCCCTGCTGCGATAGGCATCGACCCGGTAACAGGCTATCTGTTTGTTGCCTCCTACCAGATGGACACCACAGAGTGGGGCACTTCCCCCAGCTACACCAAGGACGGTTACGTCAACTTCTACGATTCCTCCTTCACCAAGAAAGGCTCGTTCACTTGTGGTGTCGGTCCAACCCGTATCGCTTTCAATACTGGTGTAGAATACGTAAGAACTAATTATTGATGCGTAAACTCCTCCTATTGGGAATAACGGTCGTGTGGCTGTCTTCTTGTGGGAACCGTACTGGTTTCTCACAGGAAGACGGTGACACGCTGCATCTGAAATACTCCACCTTATTATCTATTGTCCGTCATGACGGCTATACGGAGGTAAACATCCGCAACCCATGGAAAGAGGGGATGCTGTTACATTCCTATATCCTCGTTCCCAAAGACGGAGAGATTCCGGAACAGCTGCCACACGGTTCTATTATCCGCACACCTGTTGAGCGTGCCGCCGTGTTTACCACCGTTCATTGCTCTTTGTTAAACACACTGGGTCATGGTGGAAACATCGTAGCTGTCGCCGACCTGAAATATATCAAGATTCCTTTTGTCCAAGAGCAGGTGAGGAAGGGCAAGATAGCCGACTGTGGCAATGGGATGAGTCCTGTGGTCGAGAAGATTATGGATGTCAAGCCAGACATCATCATGCTGTCTCCCTTTGAGAACAGTGGCGGATATGGTAAACTGGAGGATATAGACATTCCTTTGGTGGAGTGTGCGGAATATATGGAGAGCTCCCCGCTGGCACGTGCAGAATGGATGAAGTTCTATGGGATGCTGTTCGGTGAGGAAGTACAGGCAGACAGTCTGTTTGCGGTCGTCGACAACAACTACCAGCAACTGAAATCGCTGGCAAGAGATGCGGGTGAGGGACGTTCTGTCCTCATCGACAAGATGGTGGGCTCCGTCTGGTATGTGCCAGGTGGCAAGAGTACCATCGGACAGATGGTGCAGGATGCCGGAGGTCTTTATCCTTGGGCTGACGACGAGCATAGCGGCAGCCTTTCCCTGCCTTTCGAGACCGTCCTGGAGAAGGGAGGCAGTGCGGAGGTGTGGCTGTACCGTTACAGCAGTGACCATCTGCAGACCTATCAGGAACTGTTAAGTGAGTATCGTGGCTACCGGCAGTTGCAGCCTTTCGCAGACAGGACCGTCTATGGCTGTAATGTCGAGAAGACCCTTTTCTATGAGGAGTCGCCATTCCGTCCTGACTGGTTGTTGAGTGATTTCATCCAGATACTCCATCCGGACAAGAAGCCCCAGTCCCCCTTACGCTATTATCAGAAGCTGAATGAATAAAGGAACGTTATACTGCCTCTTGCTGACAATGGTCATCGCACTCCTCTTCATCCTTAATCTGGTGATGGGGTCTGTCGATATTCCCGTTGGTGACACGCTCCGCATCCTGTTGGGGGAGGAAAGTCAGAGACCCTCATGGCAGTATATCATCCTGCAGTCACGTCTGCCCCAGGCATTGACGGCAATCCTCTGCGGTGCCTCCCTGGCAGCCAGTGGACTGATGCTGCAGACCGCTTTCCGCAATCCCTTGGCAGGACCCAGCATCTTTGGTATCAACAGTGGTGCGGGGTTGGGTGTCGCTTTGGTGATGCTGTTCCTTGGCGGCAGCATCTCCGCTGGGTCTGTCAGCCTCACCGGTTTTGTCGCTGTCCTGACGGCGGCATTTGTCGGTGCCATGGCAGTGATGGCACTTATCTTCTTCTTTTCTACGATAGTCCGCAACCATGTGATGCTGCTGATTATCGGTATCATGATAGGCTATATCGCCAACTCAGCTATCTCCCTGTTGAACTTCTTTGCGACAGACGAGGGTGTCCGCTCCTATATGGTATGGGGATTAGGTTCCTTTGGCGGGGTGTCGATGAAGATCATGCCAGTCTTCGCTGGTGTCACGCTACTGGGACTGACGGGCAGTCTGTTGCTCATTAAGCCTCTGAACGCCCTGATGTTAGGTGACAGTTATGCGGAGAACTTAGGAGTCAACATCATCCGGACACGCAACTGGCTGTTGATAGTGACGGGCATCCTGACCGCCATCACCACCGCTTTCTGCGGTCCCATCGCTTTTATCGGACTTGCCGTCCCGCATATCACCCGTCTGCTGCTGACGACAGACAACCACCGTTCCCTGTTGCCTGCGACGATGCTGATGGGTGGTGTGATAGCCTTGTTCTGTAATCTCATCACCATCCTTCCCGGTGAGGACGGGGTCATCCCTTTGAATGCGGTGACACCGATGATAGGTGCACCCGTCATCATCTATATAATCATTAAACGCTGAAAGAAATGAAAAAACAGGTATTGTTGCTAATGTCACTCCTCTTGTTAGTGGCATGTGGTGGAAAGAAAAACGCAAAGGTGTCCGGTGGGGAAACACTCCATGACTCAGCGGCACTGGTCAAGCCCCAGTATGCCAAAGGCTTCACGGTGAGATACCTGGAGAATGGTGTCCGTCTGGTAGACGTGGAGGACCCGCAGAAGGACGAGGACAAGATGCCGGTGAGTTACCAGTTTGCCTTGGTGGAGAAGGGTAGTGACGCAGAGGTCCCTGAGGGATATACCAAGGTGGAGGTTCCTGTGCAGCGTACCATCGTGATGACGATGTTGCAACTCTCTAACTTCACGGCACTGAAAGCCCACGACATCGTAAAGGGTATCACAGGCACCAAGAACCTTTTCAATAAGGATATCAGGAAACGGGTGAAGGATGGCAGCATCGTGAAGATAGGTATGGAGGGTAACTTCGATACCGAATTGATCCTTGCAGCAAATCCTGAGGTTATCTTTATATCTCCCTTTAAGCGTGGTGGTTATGATGCCATCAAAGAGACGGGTATCACCCTCATTCCCCATCTGGGTTACAAGGAACTCACCCCCCTCGGACAAGCAGAGTGGGTGAAGTTCGTAGGACTGTTTATCGGTAAGGAGAAAGAGGCGAACGACCTCTTCAGGGGTATCGAGCAACGCTATAACGAGGCGAAGGCGCTTGCCGCTGATGCGAAGACACGTCCCACCGTTTTCAGCGGTGAGATGCATGGGGGCAACTGGTATGCCGTGGGTGGTAAGAACTTTCTTGCCCAACTGTTCCGTGACGCTGGTGCCGACTATGTCGTGAAGAACGAGGACACTGGCGGCTCCAATATCGAGTTTGAGCAGATGTATGCCATGGCAGCGAATGCTGACTACTGGCGCATCCTCAACAGTTATCCCGACACTTTCAGCTACGATGCCTTGAAGGCTTCGGAACCCCGTAACGACCTCTTCAAGGCGTTCAGGGAGAAGCATGTCATCTATTGTAATATGAAGCAGACGGCTTATTACGAGACGACTCCCGTAGAGCCTGACGTGTTGCTGAAAGACCTGCTTGCCATCTTCCATCCGGAGTTGGTGGAGAAGGATTACAAACCTAAATACTATCAGTTGCTGAAATGAGAAACCGTACTGTCTCCAATACCGTCCTTTTGCTGCTGAGCATCATCCTGTTGTTTGTGCTCAACCTGCTGCTTGGAACCGTTAAGATACCTGTCGCAGAGGTTGTTGCCACCCTGATGGGGAGTCACGAGGTATCGGAGATCCATCGTAACATCATCTGGAGCTCACGGGTGCCCCAGGCATTGACGGCGATGGTGGCAGGGGCAGGACTGGCGGTAAGCGGTCTGCAGATGCAGACGGTATTCCGCAATCCCTTGGCAGGTCCCTCTGTGTTGGGTATCTCCAATGGTGCCTCCTTGGGAGTTGCCTGTGTGGTATTGATGTCTGGTTCATTGGGAGGAGTCGCTTTGAGTCGTCTGGGGTATATCGGTGATGTCGCCATGTCCGTGGCAGCTATCGTGGGTTCTCTTGCCGTAATGGCACTCATCCTTTATGTCTCACAGAAGGTGAAGGGGAATGTCACCTTATTAATCATCGGTGTGATGATCGGTTATCTTGCCACCGCCATCATCGGGGTGCTGAAGTTCTTCTCTGCTGAGGAGGACATCAAGGCGTATGTGGTATGGGGACTGGGTTCTTTTGCCCGTGTCTCTGGTAATCAGATGATTCTCTTCGTCATCCTGATGACGATCCTCCTGCCGTTGAGTATGCTGTTGGTGAAGACGATGAACCTCTTGCTGCTGGGTGACGGCTATGCCCGCAACTTAGGGTTGAACATCCGCAGGGCACGCATGCTGGTCATCCTGTGCTCGGGTGTCTTGGTTGCCATTGTCACTGCCTATTGCGGACCTATCATGTTCATCGGACTTGCCGTTCCTCATCTCTGCCGTGCCCTTTTCCGCAGCAGCGACCATCGTGTGCTGATGCCCGGTACGTTACTTGCCGGTGCCGCCTTGGCACTCCTGTGCAATCTCATCGCCCGTATGCCTGGTTTCGAGGGCGCTTTACCCGTCAACAGCGTAACGGCATTAGTCGGCGCACCCGTTATTGCAAGTGTATTATTCCGTCGCCATCAAGGTGAAGTAGGGGAGTAATGGAATATATTCCCTTCATCATCAATCAATAGGATTGTCAGTTGTGCGGCAGGCACTAATCGGCTGCAATGCCTATCGCAATGGTCGATAACAGTGTTCGCGAAAGCCTGCAGACAGGTGCTGGGAATCCTTTCCCACAGCTCTCTGGCAAGGGTAAGGGTCGTCAGGTCGATGGGACAGCCTGCCTCCTGGAGCATGGTGGCGATAAACGCTTTGTCCATCACCGTCCTCTTACTGTGCGTGTCGAGGTTGCCGGCGGCAAGTTTGACAGCCTTCCCCAGCATCACTCCTAAGGTGATTTTCCTGAAACCCAGTTCATTGGCTATCTTGAGGGTCTCACCGATATAGTTGCCATATTCCACGAAAGCCTGCATGGGCAGGGTGGGATAGTATGCCTTGACAAACCGCTCGCTCTTCGCTCCGCTGTTGATGACCACCCGTTCCGTGCCACTCGCCTTCGCCACATCCAGACATTTCCGGATACTTTGTATGAAGGCATCCTCTGAGAAGGGCTTGACGATACCGCTGACCCCGATAATCGAGATACCCCCTTCAATGCCTAAGCGGGGATTGAAGGTGCGTCGTGCAATCTCCTCACCGTCGGGTACGGAAAGCGTGATGGTTAATGGTTCATGGTTCATGGTTAATGGTTCAACATTATGGCGTATCATCTGCTGTGGTGCCTTGTTGATGGCAGCCTCACCGGGAGGATAGTCGAAACCGGGGAGGGTGAATCGTCCTACACCCTTGCCACCTTCTATCACTATCTGTTCACCTCTCACCGCTGACCTCTCACTTCTTACCTCAGCCCTGATCTCCACACCATCCGTCACGTCTGGGTCGTCACCCGCTTCTTTGATGCAGTATGCGTCACCATCACCATAGCCCACCGCAACATGGATGGTCTCCCCATTGGGCAGGATGACAGGAACCTCGGCGGGAGTCTCACCGCTGTACCGTTGCAGGACGGCAGCGACAGCCGCTGCTGTGGCACACGTCCCCGTCGTCAGTCCACTATGCAGTGGATAGAAATCGGGCAACAGTTTCTCCACCATCCTGCGCAGTCCGTGGGGACCGTTGACGGTATGGAAGATAGCTGGTGTGGCAGGGCGTTTGAGTATGATGACCTGCATCCCCTTCGCCTTTGCAGCTTCCACTTTCTCTTGAAAGCCACCGGATAGTCCGCTCTCTTTCAATAAGATAGCATCAGCATCAACGTTTATCGTCTTGCTGTCCTCATAGTAGAGCAGTTGCTGATCGGAAGCCCCTTGAGCCTTTGCCAATGCGATGGATGACTCACGGGGCAGAATGCGATAATACACATGGACGCCTTTTTCCTCCAAAGGTTTCAGCTTCGCAATCGACTGTACCCCAGTAGTGGCAAGTAAGGAATGAATGTCTGTCGGAACCTGTGAATAGTCGTCAATCCATGTCAGAGCGGCATCCCTTTCCGGGAAGATACGCTCATAGCGGATGGCAGGCAGTCGCAACTCCTCTGCCACATCTGCGACAGTGCCGTGCAGCTGTTGGGCAAAAGGATGGGCGGCATCAACGAGGAGTCGGATGTCATGCTCCCTGCAAAAGGCAACCATCGCCTGATGGTCTAACGCTCCATGCAGTCGTATGCCATGGTGCAAAGCCACCACTTGCTCCTCCGTCTTGGTAGAGTAGTAAAAAGGAGTGCCGGCTTCCTCCAGCACCTCCACCGCCTTACGTCCTTCCGTCGTTCCTCCAAATACCAGTATCATGCAGCTACAAAGGTAGCGAAATTCAGAGAAAAAGCCAAAACTATTTGTTTTTTTCTTCTCTTATTCTTATCTTTGCAAAAATAATAGTAGTTATTAACTATCTGTAGAATTATGATGACAAAAAAGGAAATAGCCTCCATAATATGCTTATTATTGTCAATAGGGATATTTATTATTGTTTTTCAATTAGAGAAAGGAGATTTACGTAGTTTTTGTTCTTTGTTTGGAATTTTTTTTCTAGTATTTTCCATGGATCCGTCATTTTCTTTTTTTAAGAGAAAAGGAGTGGGGAAAAACACTCAGAAGCCAGTCATAGAGCGGACACCTCTTTCTTCAGAGGAGCCATTGGATGACGTAGATATCCACAACACAGATATCTATTTAGTGATTCAAGAGTCTTATTCTGATGAATTCCTATGCTGTCATTATGTGGACGGAAGTGTTAGTAAGGATGAAATATATGTGACCTATCCGGATAAGACCTATTACCGTTTAGACATAGATGAATTACCAGAGTTTTACTTGAATTTGTGCGATGTGGCTGAGGAGAAGAAGAACGGTAATATTGATTACTTATGTTCTATTTCTTCCACTGACTTTGAGCATGTAAGGAATGGGTTTCTTGACTCAAAGATAGAGGAAAAGGAAAATGCAATACGGAAATCCAGAGACAATTCTAATAGAATTGCAAGATTTGTTGTTAACTTAATGGTATTTTTGACTTTTATTTCACTAATGGTTGGGTTGGAGATTTTTATAGAATCATTTATTCCATACCATGATGGTAAAACCTATATTGTGATCTTTGTATTGATGACGATAGTATGCTTGTCTGCACTATGTTATTCCTTTACTGACAGGGCATGGATTGCTCGGCGTAGTAAATGGATAGGGGAAAATCTTCATGTAAAGAAGATGAAGTGGACGGACGGTGTTACTTTATATGTAGCAGATAATGACAACAATCCTACATATTTCATGTATTATCAAGAGAAACATTTGTTTTTTTATTATCATACAATAGAATTCCCCATAACAAAGGAAGTTCAATTATTGCCCGTGCAAATGATGAAGATGGAGAAATGGGTAAAGGATAATGACTATATTATTGATTATGACATTTCCAATCAGAATTATCTTGGGCGTTTTACGTATCAATTCGGCATGGCAAGAGAGCAAGCCACAAAAGCGCACTTGCTTGAGATAAGGGAATGGCTGGAAACACAAGCCGCCAACAAAGATTCCTCGTTTTTACTTTTCCAACTTTCAAATGGCGATTATTATGTTGAGTATGGTCAGCGAATGATTAAGCGGATCATATATATTGATAAAGACGGAAACAAAGAAAAAGCATGTTTTGATGAACATGACAATGACTTGCATGATGGATTGTCAATAAATACCAAGCGATTCTTGATTGACTTTTTCGACCATCATGCCCAAAATGCTTCCTCTTATCATATTCTGACGCAAGAGCAATTCCTCGAAATATGGGAATGACTTAATGGATACCAAACTGATTTGAATCGGCATTATGATAAATAGGAATCTTTTAATATTATTCGCCTTTCAGCGTTGGAAGTGACAAATGGAATTTGACGGCAAGGAATCTTATCAGGCAAGTGACACAGAAAGAAGATATAATGGTAACTTCTAAAGGAAGCTGCAGAAAATCCAATCCCCAAAAAGTTATGCCGCCAAGTATGGCAGCCATGGCATATATTTCTTTATGGAATATGACAGGCTCATTATTTAAAAGAATGTCTCTGATGACACCGCCAGCAGCACCTGTAATACAACCCATGATAATTGCCACCCAGTACGGTTGGTCAAAAACCAATGATTTCTGAATTCCAGCTATATTAAACAAAGCAAGCCCCAATGTGTCAAATACGAACCATGTGTTATGGAGTCTTTCCAAATGGCGGGCAAATATAATGACAAATACCAAGGCGAAAGCAGTACAAATGATATAAAAAGGATTTGTCATCCAGAATGGTGTCGTTCCTAACATCAAATCACGTATGGTTCCGCCACCGATTGCCACAGCAATGCCACAGACATAGCCACCGAACCAATCGAAATGCTTGGCAGCAGCATGTCGTATACCAGAGATGGCAAACGCAAAAGTCCCCAAGAATTCAATAAGTTGCTGTAATAAAGTATCGTATTCCATCATTAGTCCTTGTATCTGTCTCCCCAGTAATTAACCATTCTTTCATATAATTTCTCTTCAGCAGGAGAATGCTGTCCGTGCCAAAGTCTCTCGTTAACGAGGGCATCCGGTAGGTATTGCTGAGGAGTGAAATGTCCAGGAAAATCATGTGGGTATAGATATCCGTCATGATAGCCTAAGTCTTTCATCAGTTGTGTCGGTGCATTACGGATGGGAAGCGGAACTGGTTGGTTTCCACTTCGTTTCACCAACCCTAAAGCTGCGTCGATGCCCAGATAAGCAGAGTTGCTCTTTGGTGAGGTGGCAAGATAGACCGTTGCCTCTGCCAATGGTATCCTACCCTCCGGCCACCCTATCTTCTGTACTGCATCAAAAGCTGCATTAGCCAACAATAACGCATTAGGATTGGCAAGTCCGATATCCTCGGAAGCTGATATAACCAGCCGTCGCGCAATAAACTTCGGGTCTTCCCCACCCTCAATCATCCGTGCCAGCCAATATAGAGCGGCATCAGGGTCAGACCCTCTGATACTTTTGATAAATGCCGAGATGATGTCATAATGCATCTCACCATCCTTGTCGTATGCCAACGGATTCTGTTGGAGTTGCTCAGCTACAAACTGATCGGTAATGACAATAGGGTCATTTGTCCCGGCTGCCTCTACAACCAGTTCCAGAATGTTCAGCAACTTCCGTGCATCTCCCCCACTATACCTTAACAGAGCCCCAGTCTCTTTCAGTTCTATTTGGCGTTCCTTCAAGAAAACATCTTCAGTGATAGCACGTTTCAGCAGCCCCAGTAGGTCATCTTTTCCCAAAGGATTTAAAATGTATATCTGACAGCGTGACAGTAAAGGTCTGATAACTTCAAACGAGGGATTCTCCGTAGTGGCACCTATCAAGGTGACAATACCTTTTTCCACAGCCCCTAACAGCGAGTCCTGCTGTGATTTCGAGAAACGGTGAATCTCGTCAATAAATAAAATAGGTGAAGCCTCATTGAAGAACCTGCTTTTCTGCGCTTTCTCGATGACCTCCCTCACATCTTTCACGCCACTGGTCACTGCAGAGAGCGTATAGAAAGGAGTCTCCAACCTGTGGGCAATGATTTGTGCCAGTGTCGTCTTCCCGACTCCAGGAGGTCCCCATAATATAAAAGAGGAAATACGCCCTGCGTCTATCATCTTACGCAAGACGGCTCCCTCACCAACCAGATGCTGCTGACCGATATAGTCATCCAGTGTACGGGGTCTCAGTCTTTCTGCTAAAGGTTCTGCCATATTCCACGACAAAGGTAGTGCTTTTTGAGGAAATTAACAAAAAAATATATGAGAAATACTTGTATATAGATACTTTTTACATTAACTTTGCAGCCATAATCATTAAAAGTACATAAATTATGAAAGAAGCAGCTTCGAAACAAGCACTTAGCATTAAGAACTTAAACAAGAGTTCTATATGGGATGTTCAGGAGAATGATGTCTATAGAATGCTCAGCAGTGGCAGTAAGGATGCGGAGGTAAAGGACAATCTCCGCCATTATGTTGATATTATCCGTTCTGCTTTTACTATTGAGGAGTTGAAGGAAGACACCCCTGCCATTCGCAAATCCTATGAGAAACAAGGATATAAGGTTGGACAGGTTTCTTTGGACGAGAGCACTAAGGTGTTATGGGCTATACGTAAGCGACCCATTATGCGTGTCACCGATTTGACATACGAGAATATCCGTCATATCACCGCCAGCAAACTGGTGGAGGTCCTGGAACGCAACTTCGGCGGTGGTTGGGATTCCCTCTCCCAGTCTATTCAGGATATCATAGAGAGTGGCTTTGACATTTCCACCACTACCCTTCCCAAAGACCGTCTGCATAAGAAGGGTGGCATGTATGAGAAGAAGATTGCCGATGGCTATGAGGTACTTGAGGTTCCCAAAGGAACATGGGTAGAGGCTATCTTTGCCAAGCTGAAGCCTGAGACCATCAAGCCACGTATGAAGTTTGACAGCATTGATGAAGACGAAGAGGATGCAGAGATCGAGGACAATTATGTCAGTCACGACGAGGAGGACGAGATGGACGAGTTCAATGAGGACGAGATGAACGAGGACAATTACCGTACAACCTTCGAGATTGAAACAGACCCTGACGAAGAGGCAGGTGAGCTCTCAGACTTCTCCGTTGACGAATAGTTGTATCTATCTTCAGACACAATAACTAAGAACTTAAAACTTTATTAATCGATATGAATATACCAAGTGTTTTTTGGCTCGTTCCCATTGCCTCCGTAGTGGCTTTGGGAATGGCTTGGTACTTCTTCAAAACTATGATGAAGTACGATGAGGGAACCCCTCGGATGCGTGAGATTGCTGAGTATGTACGAAAAGGTGCCATGGCTTACCTGTGGCAGCAGTACAAAGTTGTGATCATGGTGTTTGCCGTTCTGGTCATCCTTTTCGCCTTTATGGCATATGGTCTGAACGTGCAGAACCCGTGGGTGCCATTTGCTTTCCTGACGGGAGGATTCTTCTCCGGACTGGCAGGTTTCTTTGGTATGAAGACAGCTACTTATGCTTCCGCCCGTACAGCCAATGCCGCCCGTCACAGCTTAGATGCAGGATTGAAGATCGCTTTCCGCTCTGGTGCTGTCATGGGATTGACTGTTGTAGGTCTGGGCTTGTTGGACATCGCCATCTGGTTTGTTGTTCTCAGTCGTTTTGATGCCGATGGACTTATCTCTATCACGACGACCATGCTGACCTTCGGTATGGGTGCATCCACACAGGCGTTGTTTGCCCGTGTTGGTGGTGGTATTTACACCAAAGCGGCAGATGTGGGTGCTGATATCGTAGGTAAGGTGGAGGCGGATATCCCTGAGGATGACCCCCGGAATCCAGCCACCATCGCTGATAACGTTGGCGATAATGTAGGTGATGTCGCAGGTATGGGTGCCGACTTGTACGAGAGCTATTGCGGTTCTGTATTGTCTACTGCGGCTCTTGGTGCCTCCGCATTTGCGGCAAGTGCAGCAGACGGTATGCAGTTGAAAGCTGTTATCGCACCGATGATTATCGCTGCCGTGGGTGTGTTCCTCTCTTTGTTGGGTATCTTCCTGGTTCGTACCAAAGAGGGAGCAACGATGAAAGACCTGCTCCACTCTTTGTCGTTGGGAACGAATGTCAGTGCCATTCTGATTGCCATTGCCACCTTTGTTATATTATATTTATTAGGTATAGAGAATTGGTTAGGTCTTTCCTTCTCCGTCATCTCTGGTCTTGCGGCTGGTGTGATTATCGGACAGGCTACCGAGTACTATACTTCTCATAGTTACAAACCCACACAGAAAATCTCAGAGGCTGGTCTTACGGGTTCTGCTACTGTGATTATCAAGGGTATCGGTACGGGTATGATATCCACTTGTATTCCAGTGCTTACCATTGGTGTCGCTATCATGTTGAGTTATCTCTGTGCCAACGGCTTCGATCTCAGTATGAGTTCCAGCAGTCTTGCCCATGGACTCTATGGAATCGGTATCGCCGCAGTAGGTATGCTGTCAACATTAGGTATCACTCTTGCAACGGATGCCTATGGTCCCATCGCTGACAATGCCGGTGGTAATGCGGAGATGAGCGAGCTCGGTGAGGATGTCCGCCATCGTACGGATGCCCTTGATGCATTGGGTAACACCACTGCAGCTACTGGTAAGGGATTCGCTATCGGCTCAGCTGCATTAACCGCACTGGCACTCCTCGCCTCTTACATTGAGGAGATTAAGATTGCGATGACTCGTGCTGAGGTGATGATGCAGAATGTACAAGGTGAGATGATCAAAGCTACTGATGCCACCATACCAGACTTCATGAACTACTTCCAGGTTAACCTAATGAACCCGAAAGTCATCGTGGGTGCCTTCATTGGTGCCATGGCAGCTTTCCTGTTCTGTGGTCTGACCATGGAAGCCGTCGGACGTGCCGCCCAGAAGATGGTGGTAGAGGTACGGCGTCAGTTCAAGGAGATAGCAGGAATCTTAGAGGGAACAGGTACACCAGACTATGGCCGTTGCGTGGAAATCTCTACCCGTGCGGCACAGCATGAGATGATATTCCCCTCTATCCTCGCCATCATCATCCCCATTATCGTGGGTTGCGTACTGGGTGTTGCAGGTGTATTGGGTTTGCTGGTTGGTGGACTTGCCAGTGGTTTCACCCTTGCCATCTTCATGGCTAATGCCGGTGGTGCATGGGATAATGCCAAGAAGAATGTCGAGGAAGGCAATTTCGGTGGTAAGGGCTCATTTGCACATAAGGCTACCATTGTCGGTGATACAGTCGGTGATCCGTTCAAGGATACCAGTGGTCCGTCACTGAATATTCTCATCAAACTGATGTCAATGGTTAGCATCGTGATGGCAGGTCTGACGATTGCTTTTATGTAAAATCACACTAATTGACTCCAATAAAAAGGCTCTGAACGTGAGATTCAGAGCCTTTTTCTGTCTTTTTCCCTCTTTTTTTGAAAAAAGTCGAAGAAAAGTTTGTTGGTTTCAAAAATAGTTCGTACCTTTGCAACCGCAAAACCAAAAGGATGCGCTTGTAGCTCAGTTGGTAGAGCACCTGACTCTTAATCAGGGTGTCCAGGGTTCGACCCCCTGCAGGCGTACGAAGGAAGAGGTAAACGAAAGTTTATCTCTTTTTTCTTGGCAAATTTTTTGTCATGCAAAATAAAAACACTACCTTTGTCTCTCATAACAATAACTTAGATTTAAGACTATGAGTTTAGTAATGATTCTTCAGCTCCTCATTGTGTTGGGAGCATTATGGGTGGGCAGCCGTTATGGCAGTCTTGCCCTCGGTGCTATTTCGGGTATCGGACTGGCACTTCTGGTTTTTGGTTTTGGCTTGAAACCAGGTACTCCTCCTACAGATGTGATATACATTATCATTGCGGCAGTTACCTGTGCAGGCATCATGCAGGCTTCTGGAGGTATGGACTGGTTGATACAGATAGCAGAGAAGATGCTTCGTAAGCACCCCGACCGTATCACGTTCCTGGCACCGCTGACAACATTCTTCCTTACGGTATTGGTGGGAACAGGTCATGTCGTATATACGCTGATGCCCATTATATGTGATATCGCCCTGAAGAAAGGAATCCGTCCTGAGCGTCCCTGTGCTGTAGCGTCTATTGCTTCACAGGTCGGTATCACCTGTTCCCCTATCGCTGCAGCCGTTGTTGCCTTTGTGAGTATTTCTAATGCTAACGGTTTTGACATTACCATCCCTGGTGTATTGATGATATCTATCCCTGCCAGTATCTGTGGACTGATGGCTGCCGCTGCTGCAAGCTACCATCGTGGTCTTGACTTGGATAAAGACCCGCAGTTCCAGGAGAAATTGAAGGATCCTGCTCAGTATGAGTATATCTATGGTGGTGATGCTACTACCCTGGACAAAGAGATACCCCAGTCGGCTAAGAATGCTGTGTTTATTTTCCTCGGTGCCCTTGCTGTCATCGTTTTCTTCGCAATCTTCCAGAATGCACTCCCTGCCTATGATACGCTGAGAGGTATTAAAGGCACTGACCCGTTGGTCATCAATGACCATCTGACCTTGACCGCAGACCAGTTGGTAAAGGCTAAAATCCATGTTGACGGTATGACGGAGTTCTTTCCCAAGCCTCTTGCTATGAACCTCGTTATTCAGATTGTGATGATTGCTGCTGCTGCTTTGATGATTATTTTCTGCAAGGCATCCCCTAAGAAAGCTGTGGCAGGTCCTGTATGGCAGTCTGGTATGGTTGCCGTTGTTGCTATCTATGGCATCGCATGGCTTGCCGATACCTATTTCTCAAACTATCTGGATGTCATACAGACGTTATTGACAGATATTGTGAAAGAATACCCATGGTCTATCGCCTTCGTATTCTTCCTGGTATCTGTGCTCATCAACTCACAGGGTGCTGTGGTCGTTTCGATGCTACCCCTCGCCTACTCTTTGGGTATTGCCGGTCCTGTACTGCTGGGAGTTTTGCCCAGTGTCTATGGCTATTTCTTCATCCCCAACTATCCCTCTGATATCGCTACGGTCAACTTCGACCGTTCTGGAACGACCGTCATTGGTAAATACCTGCTCAACCACTCATTCATGATGCCCGGTTTGATCTGCGTGTTCGTTTCGACGATTGTCGCCTATATCCTCTCAAGTATCATCTACTAATCAAAACTAATATCTACTTAGTGCGGGGCATTCCTGTTGGAATGTCTCGTTTTTGTTTTATGTCACCCTTGTTACCTCGTTGTTACCGCAACGACCTGATTATCAAATAGTATTGCAAGGCGGCAACGGTTGCAAGGGTAAAAAACTTTATGTATGCGCGCGTGCGCGAGAATACTAATACCCATAAAGCAATACGACTGGCGGAATGGAAAATCTGCCAGTCGTATCGCCGATTAGTTTGTCGTATTGAAAAAACGGATCATTCAGAGTTCCGTTCGATTCTTTTCATTTTTTAATCTTTTCTTCTTTAATAATATCCCCAGACTTGCTATTTTTTATTGTTTGCTCTTGGATATAGAAATGATTCTGAGCAGGCTTGCTGACACAATTGGTTCCCATATCTATTGCCCATCCAATAATTCCTCCAATTAGAATATTTGCAAAGGTCCAGCCATTGACAGCTTTCTCCAAGATTATATCTTTATACTGATGATTTTCTGATTTGATACTTATTCGTTGTCCATTAATCTTGTGCCTATTGACCTCCACCATATATGGTAAAGTGACATTACTGTATATATTCTTTTCTGTTGTGATAGTAACAGGCTCGTCAATTGTTCCATCTATAAATATTTTAGGATTACCACCAGCAAAAAGAGTAGCACATGATGATAAAGATGATAATATCACCAATAAAATTCCAATTTTTAAAATGTTTTTTTTCATAATAAATAAATGTTTAAACAGTTTTTATATCTTTCTTATATTTCCATGTAAATCCATAAGCAGTTTTTTGCTTGCCATTTAAGACGTTTCTTACATTATCTCCCCTAGAAACATTGAAGGCTTGACAAATTTCAAGGATAGAACTATATTCCTTTCATATGATTATAAATCATCTATTGCAGACTCTTCACTCTTCAGTGTATTTACTTTGTCTCCATAAATCAAGGCAACATAACATCTCATACTAATACTGCTAATAAAGACTTTTATCATTCCTAGATTAGTATAAAACTCTGTACTATATTTACATCTTTCCATCATGACTTCGTGGAATTTTGATCTATCGTTTGTAGGTTGTGTATAAGAGTTAAACTTCTCTTCACAATAGTCTGGTTGTCCGTATTTCTCAATAAGCATCTCTTTAATTTTCCTGTAATTATTGTACAGGATTGACCATTGTTCTGCTTCTGGAAAATTAATTGCAACTAACTGCACCTCATTATCTGGTGTGGGATAAACAAAGATTTTACAATCATTATATCCTGCAAATTTTCCTTTCATTATGCGTACATCATTTACTGTATCGTAATACGTAAATCTTTTAACTTTTAATTGACTAATAAAGGAATTGATATTGGTGTCGAATGGAATGCCCATAAATTTCATGTGCTCTGATTGTGCTTGGCAAGCAATAATCATCATAAATGCCGATATAAGAAACATTACTCTTTTCATACTCATTAATTATTAAGTTTGATTTTCATTATATAAAAAAATAAACGTGGACAATTTCTTCGTCTACGTCCTATCTGGTATCGGCAAACACCATGTAATCCTAAACGAGTTAATAGCCCACGCTATTTAGCGTGAACTCCAACTTCTGCTCTTGATTACATTTGAAATTTTGCCGATTTCGATAGAACAAGAATCTAAAAGTGGATGTTCATCCTATATGTCCTTTTCTAATGATTTCTTTTTTAGCCCATAGGCGTTTTACATTTTAAAGATTTGACATAAAAACTATATCTTCAAGATGATATCATCAAGTTTGATAATATCAACTTTAGGAAATTCAATGTTTTGCAAGACATTATAGTGGGTGTCTTCTGTCACAATAAATTGAGCATTGCAGGCAATAGCACAATCTACAAACTTATTATCGTCGGGGTCTGCCACAATCATGTTGAAATGATAATAAGGAGTGACAAACAGGGTGAAAGGATTGTTTGTGATAACTTGAAGTGCTAACTCGGCAAACTTAGAACCAGCCTTGCGATCCAAGATTTCAGCATATTCTTGTAATATTTCCGTAGTGACACAAAAAATATTTCTCCCATCAATCAGTGAAAGCCATAAATCATGGTATCTGCTACGATGGGAAATACATTGCAAAAGACTATTTGTGTCAAGAACCAATCGCGCCATCTACTTTTTACTTAGCATGAAGATCCTCACGGCGAATTTCGTCAAGACGTTCTTGATTTAGAATACCCTTATCCCATAAGCGATCTGTCTCCACGTCCAGTTTCTCTTGGAAATACCGAGTCAATACCTGCTGTATTTCTTTTGCAAAATCTTCACTCTTGTTAAATGAAAATAGCTTCAGCAGGTGCATTTGAGTGGGATTTAAAATAGTTGCCTCCATAATGCACTTTTATTGGTTTGCTTTGCAAAGATAGTGAATTTCCATGAAACTTCCAAATATATTGCTGTTATATTTCTACTCTTTTTTCTCTTTCTTCTTTTTCTTCTTCGACGAGAAGAGGTCACGCCAGCCGTTGAAGTCTTTCTTGATAATTCACTATATTACGAAAAAATGAATACGCTCAATAGGTAAGCCCGAATTGCCAGAGTGGGATGATGTTGCCGTAGCCAGTCTCAATGTCGTCCTTCACGACGTAGCCCTGCTCTGCACTTAGTATTTGCTTCTGCTTTTTCTTCTTGCCACCTACCTCAAAAGTGTATTCCTCTGCAATGAGGAAGTCAGAGACGGACGAAGAGGTAATGTCGTGGACCACTCTCATCTGATTGAAGAAGAAGGTTTTGCGAATGGTTCCAATTTCAGTATTCTCTCTTCCTAATACATATATTAATGTGGGGTTGTCGAGATAGACCTTATCCACCTTACCAAGACCTTGTATGCCGCCAGTGCTGTCACGAAGTTGGCCGATAAGCCCGGCTTTCTCTAACCATGCACACAGGTCGGCATATTGGGCAATATCCACGTCGAGCGTAGTGTTGACCACTTGCATGATATACCGCTCGAAGTTAGAATCCTTAAAAGGATAATAGCCTGTATCACGGGGTCGGTTCTAGTGATCATTTATTGTAATTAATTTGGCTGTATCAAAATATGTTTGTATTTTTGCCATCGTCAAGCAATATTTATGGAAATATATGACCAGACAGATACGAAAGAAAAGCGGAACAGGAATCTACCACATCATGCTGCGTGGCATTAACCGTCAGGTCCTCTTTGAGGACAACGAAGACTACAAGCAAATGACATCCATCCTCAGAGGACAGTCTGAAAGGTATGACGAGAATGGACTTCGCCTTTCTCCATTCTGCATATTCTACGCATATAACTGTCCCGGCTGACGGGCGTTTCGTTTAGAGTTATTCAGAAGCTGAAAAATGATCACTAGAACCGACCCCATGATTTTTAAACCAAAAGCCCCTGCTAAGCGTAATGCTTTTGCAGGGGCTGATGGTTACAGAGTCGGGTGATAACCCATACAGGAGGTTGTACCCAGTGCTGTCAGCAGTGCAGTCGCTATGGATGCGATAATCT
>Ga0310695_10002132_pt1 | contig 42800 bp, 35 predicted proteins | sample RumenRJG_04DNA_FD_203882 | JGI IMG/M metagenome (GOLD analysis project Ga0310695, IMG submission 203882) | Bovine rumen microbial communities from Lethbridge, Alberta, Canada - RJG_04 (v2) (version 2) | ecosystem: Host-associated > Mammals > Digestive system > Stomach > Rumen | place: Canada... | reverse complement strand
AGTTTCCTGATCATTTCGGCACCCTTGGGAGTCCAGACGAGATAGGTGCGCTCTTTTTGTTTCCCGTCCTTCGAGTAGTAGATGAAGAGTCTGTCCTGTGCCAGTCCGTGACCTTCATATTCAGGAGTCAGCCGGTACTGGCCCCGCTGCCATCTCTGAACCCTTTTATCCGTAAGGAACGCGTTCAGGGTCTTCACGTCAGTGCCTATCGTTTCGGCAATGTCGCTGGTGGTGATACATCCGTCGGCATGCTTGTTGAACGAGACTATCGTGCGTCCGATGATGCGCTGGGCCTCATTCGTCACATCCTCATCCGTCACCAAAAGCTTCCTGACGCATTTCTGTGCGATACGTTCCTGCTCCAACTGTTGCCAACGAATCACCAACTTGGCTCGCGCCTCGTCGTTGAACTTCGTGGCGATGTAGAGACATTCCGTTTTCGAGAGAGAGTAACAAGGGCGTTGCTCGCCCTTGGAGTCCGTGTAAGCAACGAGCGCAAAATTGCGCCCGTTAACCTTTTCCCAGGCAGGCTCCATGTTTCGGATGGCTCTCATCACATCCTTATGCATCTTGGCGGTCACCCGGGCAATCTCCAGCGACGTCATGCGCTGAGCATCCGTCGCCAGTCGAATTCCATTTTCTTTCATAAGCTTATAGAATTAAATGAATAATGTACGTGTGTAAAGAGAAAACAGCCGTGCTGTCGCAGCAGGGCTGGTTTTGTCGAATGCAAAAACTCGACAACATAACAGAACATTTTAAAATGGTATGGAACAAACTTTATATCTTTTGTATCAGCAAGTCAAAGATCGAAGCCGCTTTTCGAGACAAAGTCTCAATGAGCGCTGTCAACACCACGTTTCCGTTCGTCGACAGTGCAAAGGTCGGAAATTATTCAATGCACATTTCGGCTTTTCCGTCGCTCAACATAACTTTCTGCGAACAACGGAAAAAAGAAGAGACTTCCACCCGAAGATGAAAGTCTCTTTAAAATTTTACCCTAAATTTTTCCGTCACCTGAATAGGCTTTCACCTTTCATGGCGGATTTCAATATCGAGAGGCGTTCCATGATGCTTTGCCCCTCGCTATTCTTGTAGTCGGTGATGCTTGGTGTCTTTTCGTGTTCTTCATAGAGATAAGGTGCAAACCGCAATTCCTGTAAGTCCAGCTGTACTATCTTGTTGATGATACTCAGGCACAGCCAGTAGTAGTCCTTCATTTTCTTGAAGTCCTCTATTGAGAAATTGCCTTGCAGGTGACGTTCGTCCATCGTGCCAAACATACTCCCCAATAGTTTGCCCGTCCAGTCCGTCAGCGTTTTCTGGTCTTTGATGAGTTTGTCGTTTTTCAGGTATGCCTTGTTGATGTAGTCTCTCATTTGGATGCCGTTTCTGCCGTCGTTATAGACAAGTCCTAAATCCTGCATAGCCATTTGCAGGGCAGCATACTGATAGTTATGTCGGAAGTCAACGTAGGTGCCTATCGTGGTAGCCAGAAGGAAAGCCAGTTCCTGCGAAGCCTGATTCACAAAGAGGTTTTTATAGTCAGCATCGGCAGGCTGCAACAAGTCGAAGCTCTCCACATGATGTATCAGCAGTCGGCGACAACGAACAAAGCGGAAATGCAGGGCAATATCCTCGAAGTTCAGTTTGTCTCTATTCTTCACGATAAAGGCGGCAGGTCTCAGATTGCCAAGATACCATTCATTGAGTTCCCCCAATTTTTTCCTCTCCAGTGTGTCTGTGGCAATTCTTTCTAAGTGGCTCAGAAATCGTTGATAGGTTTTCTTGGTCTTGTCGCCGCTCACCTGTGTGTATTCTTCCACTTCATTGACAAACCTTTCCTTTTCCTCCTCCCACATCAGTTCCTCGTACTGCTTTTCCAGTTCTTTCAGTCTTTTGTCTTGTCTTTCGTCGTCAGCCTTCAGCTTCAGGTAGTCGTCCATGATCTCCCGTAGCGTCTTGCTGATTTGCTCTACCCCCTTGTCGATGGCTTCACACATCAGTGAAGCATTCTCCATCAGGCCCACACGCGTTTCTAAGAAGTCGAAGTTGTCTTCATCTGGCGTGCGGATGGTCAGGTCGTAGTCGGTATCCTCTTTCAGGGCGATGTCGCTGGGATTGGTAATAGGCAGGCTCTGAGTGTCGAGATTATGAAAGATGGGTGCCCCTTTCAGTTCCTCCCGCCAAATTTTCAGCAGGTTTTCCATCCTTCGCGCATAGTCCGTATAATTTACGCGGAACGGGTCGAGTAAGTTTTTTCTGAGCAACGCTGCTATGGTTCGCATATTAGCTAAAGTCTGTCTCGTGGCAGCTGTCATGGCCAACAATAGTGCTGCACGCTCTGTACAGGTGATGTGTGGATAAAGGTCAATAATCTTTTTCCCCATGTCGAGGACATGGTTCAACTTGCGTTCAATGTTTTCTTGATCACTTGTAGTCATTGGTGTTTGTCAAGTATTAGAAAAGAGGAAAACGTAGTGGCGGTAGTTACCTGTGACCCAACAAAAAAGGCTCTGGTAAAGCACCCTACAGAAAAGCAACAAGTCTTGCCGCCCTACGCTGTATCAGCATAGGCGTCATTACTCGTCACCGTTTCTGTATTATGCTTTTATGAATTTACCAGATTCTTTGTGTTACGAAACGATCAGACGCTTATAAATTCTGTCTCTTATCTGTTATTAATACGTTATTTTTCTCGTTTTATTGTATTATAACTTCAATTTATCTATCTCATTCATTAATTGTTCAATCTTCGCCACTATGCGTTTCTGCTCGGCAAGAGGGGGAAGGGGGATGATATAACTGCCCAACCAATCTGTACTTATATTTAATTGGGCCATACCCTTTCCCGATGCAATACATCTTGATTTAAAATGTTCTGATAGTAGATACAGATACAAATAAGATTGTATATCTTGTATGTATAATCTTAGACATGCAACACGCTGATTAAGGGCTGCGGGCATTAGGTTACTACCAATAATACCCACTCTTCCAACATTTCCTGTGAGTGACATCAACAAGTCCCCTTCTTTTAAAAGAAACTTTTTTATATTATCCATTTCGGAAAGAGGATAATATTTGGGGGCATCATCAACAATCTTTCCATCTTGGACGTTTGTAATTCTAATAACTCGAATACCTTCGTTCGTGTAGTTTACACTCTTAAAAGGAAAGCCATTCATAATATTAGTCAAACTGCCAATCCGCACCCACTCCCAACTCTTAGGAATCTCAAAAGGTATCTCATCCTCGGAGATTGGAATCTCTTCGAGGTCTTTCTTTTTGAGTTTACCTTCCTTCACCAGTCGTTTCTTCTCTGCTCGGATTTTATCAAGCAATACTGACGCTGGCTCATCGTTGGGGTCTTGTGGCACAAGGCGCCCTTCAATAGCTTCTTGCAGGATACTCTTCTTTAATCGCTCTGGCAGTTCTTCATTCAGTTTGTCAAGAGATTCTTGAGCCTTGCCGTATTCCTCCACCTTTGGCAGCAGCTCTTCTATCTTCGCTACAATACGTTTCTGCTCTGCGAGAGGAGGGAGGGGGAAATATGCTGTTAAGATGTCTTCTCTTGATATACCTGGGATAATACTCTTGGCCTTTTTATCCAACTCATATACAATTCTCATTAGAAAATACATAATGAAATATCTATTTATAAGATAAGGAGAGATAGCCATTACTTGGCGCGCAATATGTATATCACCAACAGTATTGAAGGCCATTGTACCAATGGTGCCTTTGCATGTGATTAACAAGTCACCATATTTTGAGATAGAAACTGGTTTGGGAGTCCAACGATTAATAACCAAAGAACCACCTTCAAAGTTACTTGCTCCAGTAATATAAGGAATTCCATCATTACTGTCATTGTAATCTTGTGGGGTTAAATCTCTTCCTGATAATAAAGATATAACACTACCAAGAGAGCACCACTCCCAACTCTCAGGTATCTCGAAGGGTTTTTCATCTTCTGGAATTGGTGTCTCTTCGAGGTCTTTCTTTTTGAGTTTTCCTTCCTTCACCAGTCGCTTCTTCTCTGCTCGTATTTTATCAAGCAAAACTGAGGCAGGCTCATCGTTGGGGTCTTGCGGAACAAGGCGACCTTCGATGGCTTCTTGAAGAATAGAGTTCTTTAACTGTTGTGCGTTCATTTTTGTCAGACTTAGATAAAATTATCTTGTGACTTTAATATTTTTTTCTGTCAATCTTGTGATTAGCATTTCTAACTTCAAATCGAAACTACTTGGTGTTTCATATTTGCCTTCAGCTTGCGGATTTTTATCTAAGAATGCCTTACAGTCACTCTCTAGAATACTCCTTGTTACCATACCACCTATGGGCATTATCCTGTATCCTTCGGGGAATTTAGAACTTCTTATTGATATTGCATCACGTTCCGATCTGAGCATAAAATTGGAAAGAGTATCACTTTGGCTATAATTTATCAATTCACTTTTTTGGTAATAATATTTTTTTGTAGTAATCATTTCGTTTTTTTTACCTGTATTCAAATCTTTTTCTAATAATACATACGTGAAATAATCTGTGTAGAATGAGAATTCTACAACAAAAGCCGAGTCTGGGGCAATATTGCATATTTGAGGCTCTTCACCAATATAATCCACCTTTAGAGTTGGGAAATTAAAATTTATAACATTGTCATTTTGAGCAAATGTTACCATTGCAAATATAAAGCAAAGGTGAACAAAGAAATATCTTTTTCTCATAAGTATTTAAGTTTTAATATGTAATTATTACAAGTAAATTCCTAAGATAGATTCAATCTCGCGGAGCTGCGCATCAATCTTGGCATCAAGGGCTGTGCGCTCCTCATGGTATTTCTTCAGCAGCTCTTCAGGACGCAGCACTTCTTCCTCTTCCTTGGGGAATTTACACTGGTCGAAGTTGCAGCCCATATCCATCAGTTCCTGCGGTGTAAAAGAACGTGATTTCTCGCCTCCTTCAAGCTCTTGGCGATTCTTCCACCATTCATTCACCACATCGAAGTGCTGATTCAGAATGGGGCGTGTCTTAGAGAAATGCTTGTAACCCTCTGGCATATCCATGCGGTAGAACCACGTTTCTTTCGTCTTAAATCCTTCTGGCGCACCTTCTGCACGTTCATTATTGAAGAACAGAATATTGGTGGCAATACTTGTATAAGGTGAGAATACACTACCAGGCAGACGGATGATGGTATGGAGGTTGAACTCTGTCAGCAGACGTTTCTTGATAGCCAACTTGGCACCATCTGTACCAAAAAGGAAACCATCAGGAACCACAACTCCAGCACGTCCACCCTTGTTCAATCGCTGCATAATCAGCACCATAAACAGGTCGGCAGTCTCTGAACTACGGTATTCTGCCTTGAAGTTCATCTTCGTAGCAGCATCGGTAGCACCTCCATACGGGGGATTCATGGCAATGGTATCCAGTTTCCCTTCCTCCTGATACTCGCTCATGTTCTTGCCGAGAGAGTCCATGTGGTAGAACTGCGGGTCCTTGATGCCGTGCAGCATGATGTTCGTCACACCCAGCAGATAGGGAAAGGGCTTCCACTCCTGTCCCATCACCGAGCGCTGGAACAGCTCTTCGTCTTTGGGTGTTTTCTTCTGCTTTTTCAAATAATTCAATGTGGAAATATCAAAGCCGCCTGTACCTGCAGCTAAATCACCCATCAATTCTCCTAATTTGGGTTCAAGATGTTCTACGGTGAAGTCTGTAAGGGGACGTGGTGTGTAATACTCCCCCGCATTGCCAGCCGCCTGAAGGTCTTTCAGCAGCGTCTCATACATATCGCCAAACTGATGGCTCTCTGCAGAGTCAAGCAGGTCAACAGCATCTATCTCGTCTATCATCTGACGCAGCAGCACGCCGTTCTTCATATACTGGTTCACCTCTTGGAACACATCATGCACCACCGCCTGATGACGCGCCGTTTCGCGGGTCACCTGTATGCCTTTGATACTGCCGTCAAGACTGTCCTCGCCTTTCAGCACGCGAAACAGCTTTTCGTTGATGAAGTCCAGCAACGCCTGTCCTGTCAGGAAGTCACTCTTCATTTTGCCTTCCTCATCCTTAGATGGTGCCCAGTTGCGCCAGCGAAGTTCCTCTGGGATGATGCTTTTGAACTCTTCGCCTTTGTCGAAAGCATCCAGTTCCCAGTCTTCCTCTGCTGCATCATATACTTTCAGAAAGAACATCCATACCATTTGCTCAATGCGTTGGGCATCGCCATTGATGCCCGCATCCTTACGCATGATGTCCTGTAGTCGTTTAACTAAGTTACCAACTGCCATTATTCTTCCTTATTACTATTTGTTATTTTTGCTTAATGTATATATATACTGTTCAACCGCTTCGGCCTTTTGTGAAACAACTTGTGGCGATTCATATCCTTGCATCATAATAATTTTATCTTTTATATCTTCCATATAGTCACCATCAATGTCAAAAGAGTATAATTGAATAGCATTATCCGTTTTTGCATCTATAGTACCAAATTCAAAACTATAACCATCAGAATCTACCAGATATAGGAACATATTTTTTTTCCCATCCTTAATGTATTCAAATCCAATATCTAAAGTTAATTCCTTGATAGGCATTATAGATTTCCATATAATTTTTGATGCAGATTTTGATCTATCTGATAATGTAACACGAATGGCACTATCTGAAGAAAAATCGAATACAAGAACAAACAATGCCCCCTTTGACGGGAAAATTCTTTTGTCGTTATCTCCTACAATTTTTGTGAGAACAGGAAATGTAAATTCGACGACTTTTTTGCTGTTTTGTGCAAATGAACCAATAGTTAGAGATAACAAAAAAATAACAATAAACTTTTTCATAATAATACAAATTAAATTATACAATTCATTTTCTAATTCTCTTAATGCATCGTTGTATTCTTCGGGACTCTTGAAGATGCCCTTCATGATACGAGGACGCTTGGCTATCTGAGCAAAGGGGTTCAGACTCAGAATCTCCTTCTTCTATTTTTCCGACAATATACTTTTCAACTTTTTCTTTATATTTTCATCTTGCGCAGCTGCTTTTCTGTACCAGTATAAAGCTTGCGATTTATTCTTAGTCACACCAATGCCAATTTCGTAAAGACGTCCCAGATTGTATTGTGCTTGAGCATTCCCCTGCTCGGCTGCTTTTCTATTCCAGTATACAGCTTGCGAAAAATCCTGGGTCACACCAGTGCCGTTTCCATAACAAACTCCCAGATTGCATTGTGCGTCGGCATCCCCCTGCTCAGCTGCTTTTTTATACCAATATACAGCTTGCGAATAATCCTTGGTCACACCTTTGCCGTTCTCGTAACAATCTCCCAGATTGTATTGTGCGCTTGCATTCCCCTTCTCAGCTGCTTTTCTATACCAGTATACAGCTTGCGAATAATCTTTGGTCACACCATTACCTTTATAGTAACAAAGTCCCAGATTGTATTGTGCTCTTGCACCCCCCTTCTCAGCTGCTTTTCTATACCAGTATACAGCTTGCGAATAATCTTTGGTCACACCTTCGCCGTTTGCATAACAAACTCCCAGATTGTATTGAGCGTCAGCCCTCCCCTGCTCGGCAGCTTTTCTAAACCAGTATACAGCTTGCGAATAATCTTTGGTCACACCATTGCCGTCATAGTAACAAACTCCCAGATTGAATTGTGCAAGTGCGTGTCCCATCTTTGCTTCTTTTTCATATAAAACGAAAGCTTTTTTTCGATTAGAATCAGAAAGAGAATTAGCTTGTTCAAATAGAACGTTAGGATCTCTTTCTTCAATTTTTTCATTCTTTATGCTATTTAGCCAATGCTTTGCATCTTCATTCCCCTGCTCGGCTGCTTTTCTATACCAATTTACAGCTTGCGAATAATCCTTGGTCACACCATTGCCTTTCTCATAACAAACTCCCAGATTGTATTGTGCGCTTGCATCCCCCTGCTCGGCTGCTTTTCTGTACCAGTTTACTGCTTGCGAATAATTCTTGGTCACACCATTACCTTTATAGTAACAAACTCCCAGATTGTATTGTGCGCGTGCATCCCCCTTCTCAGCTGCTTTTCTATACCAGTTTACAGCTTGCGAATTATTTTTGGTTACACCAATGCCGTTAAAGTAAAAAATTCCCAGATTGAGTTGTGCGCTTGCAAACCCTTGCTCGGCTGCTTTTCTATACCAGTATACAGCTTGCGAATAATCCTGGGGCACGCCATTGCCTTTCTCATAACAAGCTCCCAGTTGGCATTGTGCGCTTCCATCCCCCTGCTCGGCTGCTTTTCTAAACCAATTTACAGCTTGCGAATAATCCTTGGTCACACCATTGCCTTTCTCATAACAAACTCCCAGTTGGTATTGTGCAGCGGCATTCCCCTGCTCGGATGCTTTTCTATACCAGTTTACAGCTTGCGAATAATCCTTGGTCACACCATTGCCTTTCTCATAACAAACTCCCAGATTGTATTGTGCAGCGGCATTCCCCTGCTCGGCTGCTTTTCTATACCAGTTTACAGCTTGCGAATAATCCTGGGTCACACCACTGCCGTGAGCGTAACAAAATCCCAAATTGCATTGTGCACGTGCGTGTCCCATCTTTGCTGCTTTTTCATATAAAATGAAAGCTTTTTCACGATTAGAATCAGAAAGAGAATTAGCTTGTTCAAATAGAACGTTAGCTTCATCCTTTATGCGATTCAGCCAATTTTTTGCACTTTCATATCCTTGCTCGGCAGCTTTTCTATACCAATTTACAGCTTGCGAATAATCCTGGGTCACACCATTGCCTTTCTCATAACAAACTCCCAGTTGGCATTGTGCGCTTCCATCCCCCTGCTCGGCAGCTTTTCTATACCAGTATACAGCTTGCGAATAATCCTGGGTCACGCCATTGCCTTTGTCGTAACAAACTCCCAAATTGTATTGTGCTTCGGCATCTCCCTGCTCGGCAGCTTTTCTAAACCAGTATACAGCTTGCGAATAATCCTGGGTCACACCATTGCCTCTATAGTAACAAAGTCCCAAATTGCATTGTGCACGTGCGTGTCCCATCTTTGCTGCTTTTTCATATAAAACGAATGCTTTTTCACGATTAGAATCAGAAAGAGAATTAGCTTGTTCAAATAGAACGTTAGCTTCATCCTTTATGCGATTCAGCCAATTTTTTGCACTTTCATAACCTTGCGCGATAGCTTTTCTATACCAGTATACTGCTTGCGAATAATCCTTGGTCACACCATAGCCGCGATAGTAACAATCTCCCAGATAGTATTGTGCGCTTCCATCCCCCTGCTCGGCAGCTTTTCTATACCAGTATACTGCTTGCGAATAATCCTTGGTCACACCATAGCCGCGATAGTAACAATCTCCCATATGGTATTGTGCGTCAGCATTCCCCTGCTCGGCAGCTTTTCTATACCAGTATACTGCCTGCGAATAATCCTGGGTCACACCATTGCCGAAATAGAAACATTCTCCCAGAGAGTATTGTGCGTTAGCATACCCCTGCTCGGCAGCTTTTCTAAACCAATTTACAGCTTTCGAATAATCCTGGGTCACACCTTTGCCGAGAGAGTAACAATATCCCAGATAGCATTGTGCTTCCGCATCCCCCCGTTTGGCTTCCTTTTTAAACTGCTGAAAATAGACTGTTTGCGCGATAGCAATAGCAGAAAAAAAGAAGTTCATCATCGCTAATAGAAATAATACTTTTCTCATATTCTTTTGGTTTTAGTTTATCCAATTTTATACAGTTCATTTTCTAAATCTTTTACCGCCTCATTGTATTCCTCAGGACTCTTGAAGATGCCCTTCATGATACGAGGACGCTTGGCTATCTGAGCAAAGGGATTCAGGCTCAGAATCTGCGGGTTCTCAATATTCGTCACACCCACTTCGCCGTATTTCTCCATCAGCCCCTCAACGACCTTGCGGGCTTGTCCCTCATACTTTGCCAGATAGTTGCGCTTCTTGACACCCTCAATACGCTCTTTGCGAGTAAGCGGCTTTTGGTCGAATGCCACATGACTGATGATGTCGAAGTAATCGCAATCCTCTAAGGCTGGGTTTTCTTCACGCACAGCATCGAGCAACACATTGTTTTCTGCCAGCTCGTCGAGGATGGCCTGCTTCTTGTCGGCTTGCGCCCAGGCTCCCCGGAAAGCATCCAGCGTGGGATAATGCTTCTTGATAGCCTTACGGGTGAAGTCAGTGAGACGCTCGGTAAAGAGGGTCTTGCCATCCTCACCCAAGAACTGCACCACCTCATGCACAATCTGGATGTCGTGCCCCTCTACGTGGTATTTCCTGTGGTGTTCCTTTGTTGGCTTGGTACCAACATCAGGCTTGTCATTAATATCTGGCTTGGTACCATCGTCATTGATGTCTTTTGTTACTTCGCCATAATCCTTTGTTGGCGCCTCGTCGTCGTCGAAGCCTTTCTCAAAAAGCAACGTAGCACCTCGGAAGTCAAGAATCTCGAAGTTCATTTTCTCTTTCTTTTCGAAGATGCGGGTGCCTCGGCCTATCATCTGCTTGAAGGTGGTGGGGTTGTTCACCTCCTTGTCAATCACGATCAGGCCGCAGGTCTTGCAGTCGACGCCCGTTGTCAGCAGTTCGCTGGTGGTGGCAATCACGGGACAAGGCTCGTAGGGGTCGATGAAGTTGTCGAGCAGCGATTTGCCCACTCTGTCGTCGCTGGTGATGCGAACGATGTAGTCAGGATAACGGCGCACCATATCCTGATTCATCGTTATCAGCAGTTCGCGCATGATGGCGGCTTCCTCCTGATCGGGACAGAACACGATGGCTTTCGTCATGCGTCCTACAACCTTCATCATCTGCGTGATGCGGTAGGCCACCACCTTCTGACGCTCTGTGATGTGTATCTCGCGGCCAAAGCTGTTACGAGTGAAAATACTCTCTTCGATGTCCTGCCCGAAGAGGTCTTGCTCTCCCTCTTCCGTCACATAGCCTTCCATATCGACATTGAGGAACGACTTCGTCACGCGGTATGGTGCCAAATAGCCGTCGGCAATGCCTTGTTTCAGGGAGTACGTATAGACGGGCAGCCCGAAGTATTCAAAGTTGTCGGCTCCCTCCACACTCTTAGGCGTAGCGGTGAGACCTATCTGTGTAGCTTTGTCAAAATAGGTCAGAATCTTGTGCCACTCCTTGTCCTCGTTGATACTCGAACGGTGACACTCGTCCACCACAATCAGGTCGAAGAAATCCTTCGCGTAGTTTTCGTAGGGCTGACGTTCTCCTGGCTGTAGTTCGCCGTCGTTCTTCACCCACTGGCCATAAAGGCTCATGTATATCTCGAAACCACTTTCCGCACTCTTGCCCTGCACCTTTGACATCACCTTACGGAAGGGCTTGAAGTCCTGCCGCATGGTCTGGTCAATCAGTATATTGCGGTCGGCCAAATAGAGAATACGCTTCATGCGTCCCGAGGCGTGCAGGCGGTGAATAATCTGGAAAGCGGTGTACGTCTTGCCAGTACCCGTTGCCATCACTAATAAGATGCGGTTTCTGCCGCAGGCAACAGCCTCTATCACCTTATTGATGGCAATACGCTGATAGTAGCGAGGCGGGAAACTGTCGCTATCGCTATAATAGGGAATGTCGAGCAGGTGTGCGCCCTCGTCGGTGAGGTTCATGTTCTGGTACATCCATTGGCGATGCCGTTCACGAAGGGCTAATGGCGTAGGGAAATCATCCATCGGGAAGGTGCGTTCCTCGCCTGTATTCATGTCGTGCTCCACAAACTTCTCACCGTTAGTAGAGTATGCAAAGGGCAAGTCCAAGTCGCGTGCATAGTCAATGGCTTGCTGAATGCCGTCGGCAGGCGCATGCTTCCTGTCCTTTGCCTCTACAACGGCAATGGGATAGTTGTCTTCAGTATACAGCAGATAGTCCACCCGCTTACCTTTCTTGCGGTGCTTCAGCGAACCTTGCACAACAATCTGGCCTGCGGTGTAGGGATATTCCAACCGCATGTGATACTTGTCCCATCCTTTGTCTTCCAGTGCTGGCTGGATATAGCGGGACTTGATGTCTTCCTCACTCAAATGGAGGTCGGCGTGTGTTGCACTTTCTACTGCCATATATCTTTGTTTTAATTTTCTCGTTAAAAGCCAGCTATCTTCCCAGACAACTGGCGCGTTCTACATATTGAAAAAGCGTCACGTGAACACCACGTGTGCATAAAATTATTTCTTCTCATATATCATCATGCAGGGTTCCTGTCGGCAGGCGTCGCTCACGCGGAAGTAGGCGCGGAAGGGGCCGAGGGTGCGGCGGTCGGCAGCGGGTTTCTTCAGCTTGCCGTCGGCGGTGAGGAAGACGCAGGTGTAGCCGTCGTCCTCTGGTAGGGCGACGGGATTGAAGGTGCCGACGAACTGGCAGTCGGCATCGCCGACGCTCTGCGGCGCGGCGACTTCTATACGTTCTAAGGGGAAGGTGGGGTCGACGACGTCCTCGGCGGGACGGACGAGGAAGGGCTGTCCGGCGGCAATGGCGTCGGCAGCCTGGAAGTCGATGATGCCGTAGGTATAGGCGAGCATCGTGCGCAGCTCGACATCGCAGCCGAAGACGTCAGCCAACTGCTGACGGGTGACGGCGAGGGGCAGGCAGAGGGTGTTCCACACACCACCGAGCAGACGGCGACGGAGGGTCAGACGGGCAATCTCTTCCATCGCGCTAAATGGCTTCGTCGACGTCGCCGTCTTGCGGCTCGTCGCTATCAAGTATTAAGTTCCCGTCGTAGTCGTAGGTATAGGTGGCTGCCCACGTGGTGTCTACCTCCGCGGTGACGGACGTCGTGGCACTGTCGCCGACGGCGGTGCTGTCAGCGGCAGAGCGGGTTTCAATCAAGTTTTCGGGTTCGGGGCTTGCGGGAGAGTCGTCGGTGCAGGCCGTCGTCAAGAATAGGGTTAGCAGCAGGAACAGGGTTGGACAAAGCGATTTACCCCCCCCCTATAACATTTATTAACAAATTGCGCAAATTATTTGTCATAGCACTTGTTTTAGATTATGTGCTGCAAAGTTACAACTTTTTCTGAAACCGCCAAAAGAAACGGCTAAAATTTCGGCTTTCCGGGGTAAATACACGGGAAACGCGCATTTTGACTTTTGACATTTGACATTTAGCACATTTCGAAAGTCTTGAATCGGTAATTTGGGAATATAGAATTTTATATTATAATATATTATTATAATAATATATTATAATATAAAATTTAATGTCTCTGTTTTTTCATTCGCTGGATAAAAAAACACGAAAATGTCAAATGTCAAAAGTCAAAATCGCCGCAATACGCAATAAAACCGCGGAAGAACGAGATTTTGACATTTGACATTTGACATTTACATTCTTTGCAAGCCGCTCAGCGAAGCATTTCGACCTGACAATGTGAAATAACCGATTTCAGGTGACGAAAAAAGCCATTTCGGGTGACGAAATGGCTTAATTCGTGTGTATGAATAAGGATTGACTCCTTACGCAAATTATTTGTTCACCTGGAACTTGGTGTCGCCGTCCTTGAAGAAGGCGTTGATCTGCTTGGCGGCAGCAATACCGGCATTGATATTGGCCTCGGCAGTCTGGGCACCCATCTTCTTCGGGGTCGAGAAATAGCGGCCCTCGAACTTCAGGAACTCGTCGTTGGCATCGGGCATGATGTCGGTGACGAACTTCAGGTCTTCGCGTTCTGCCATCAGCTTCAGCAGTTCGGGCTCGTTGATGACCTCCTTACGGGCGGTGTTCACCAGCACACCACCCTTCTTCAGCTTGCCAACCAGTGCGTAGTTGATGCTCTGCTTGGTCTCAGGCGTTGCGGGGATGTGGAGTGAGACGACGTCGCAGGTCTCGAAGAGGGCGTCCTGATTGGCGACAGCGTGAACACCGGCAGCCTCGATAACCTCTGCAGGGCAGAAGGCGTCGTAGGCATAGACATCCATACCGAAGCCCTTGGCGATACGGGCCACGTTACGGCCGACGTTACCGAAAGCGAGGATACCCAGCTTCTTGCCGAGCAGCTCGCTGCCGCTCTTGCCGTTGTAGAAGCCGCGGACGGCCATGACCAACAGGCCGAAGACGAGCTCGGCGACAGCGTTGGCATTCTGACCCGGTGTGTTCTCGGCCACGACGTTGTGGGCCGTGGCGGCGGCGAGGTCGATGTTGTCGTAACCGGCACCGGCACGAACGACGATCTTCAGCTGCTTGGCGGCGTCGAGCACCTCGGCGTCGACCTTGTCGGAACGGATGATCATAGCGTCGGCATCCTTGACAGCGTCGAGGAGCTGTGCCTTCTCAGTATATTTCTCGAGCAGTACCAGCTCATTGCCGGCAGCCTCAATTTCTGCTTTGATACCATTCACGGCTGCTGCTGCGAACGGCTTTTCTGTTGCTACTAAAATCTTCATTATATTTCATTGAACATTGAACATTGACCATTGACCATTATTTCTCCGCAACGATTTTGGTCGTTTTGATAATTTTTGTCAAAGTCGCTGCTATTTTCCCACAGTCATTATATATGGATTCAAATTGCTTGTCATCTAAATAGTCAGACTCATGGAGCAGCTCCAGCCAATATTCTGTTTCATTTGCTTCCTTTAAAGCAATATTTAATTTGTTAATAAAATCCATTCGACTTTGAGCATTGACACTCTCACGAATATTAGCCCCAACACTTGTGCCGCTTCTCAGTATTTGCTTTGACAGGACATAAACCTGTTTCTCCTCTTTAAGATAATTATATAGTCTGATAATTCGAAGAGCGAAAGCTTTACTGTCAACCAACACTTGATTGTCTGCCTTCATAATGGTCAATGTTCAATGGTCAATGGTCAATGACTACTCTCAAACTCCTTCATGCAGGCAACGAGGGCGTTGACGCCTTCGATGGTCTGGGCGTTATAGCAGCTGGCGCGGAAGCCGCCGACAGAGCGGTGACCCTTGACACCGACCATGCCCTTAGAGACGGCGAAGTCGAGGAAGTCTTTCTCTAACTCCTTGTACTCGTCGGCCATGACGAAGCAGATGTTCATCAGCGAACGATCCTCTTCCTTGGCAGTACCGACGAAGAGCTTGTTGCGGTCGATCTCGCCGTAGACAATCTCGGCACGCTGCTGGGCCAGCTTGTCCATAGCCTCGACACCACCCTGCTTCTTGATCCAGCGGAGGTTCTCGAGGGCCGAGTAGATGGGCACCACGGGAGGCGTGTTGAACATAGAGCCCTTGTCGACGTGTGTGCGGTAGTCGAGCATGGTAGGAATCTCGCGGGGAGCTTTTCCTAATGCGTCTTCCTTGAGGATGGCGATGGTGACACCGGCCATAGCGAGGTTCTTCTGGGCACCGGCGTAGATGGCGTCGTACTTGGCAACGTCGATGGGACGGCTGAAGATGTCAGACGACATATCGGCAATGAGACGGACGGGCACATCGAGGTCCTTGCGGATTTCAGTACCGTAGATGGTGTTGTTCGTGGTGATGTGCAGATAGTCGGCATCAGCGGGAACGGTCCAGTCCTTGGGGATGAACGTATAGTTGGCATCGGCAGAAGAAGCCACCTCAACGACCTCGCCGAAAAGCTTTGCTTCCTTCATGGCCTTCTTGGCCCAGACGCCCGTGTTCAGATAGGCAGCCTTCTTGATGAGGAAGTTGTAGGGAATCATGCAGAACTCCAGTGAGGCACCACCGCCGAGGAAGATGACTGAGTAACCCTCGGGCACCTGCAGCAGCTCCTTCACCAGAGCCACGGCCTCGTCGACGACGGGCTGGAAGTCCTTAGCACGGTGGCTGATCTCCATCAGTGAGAGACCAGAGCCATTGAAATCAAGACACTGTTTGGCGGTAGCCTCGATGACCTCTCGGGGAAGCATCGACGGACCGGCATTAAAGTTGTACTTCTTCATTGTTTGAAAATTGTTTATTTTAGATGGTTTATATTGCCTCGTTTTTAAAAACGCCGCGAAATTACACTTTTTTCTTGAATTGGCCAAATATTTGAGCAATAATTAACGAAAAGAGCCTATTTTCCTTTCATTCTGTCAAGTCAAGGTATCATTTTACTGGCTCTATCACGGTCTTTATGCCTTTTATCTTCTCGCCTTTCGTCAGACGGAGCACCTGCTCGAAGCGCGGTCGGCTGACTGCCACATAGGCATAGCGGTCCATGACGTCGATACGGCCAATCTCTGACGGCTGCAGTCCACCTTTCTTGCAGAGGAAGCCGACGATATCGCCTTTCGAGATTTTGTCTTTCTTGCCCTTGCCAATATAGATTGTGGCCATTTTGGGAGTGGGTGGACATTGACCATTGACCATTGAACATTGACCATTGGCTGCGCGATCGTCAACGGTCCGCTCGGCTCTGCCGCTTGGCTCGTCCAAGAATGGTGAATGGTCAATGGTCAATGGTGAATGGTCAATGACAAACTCGGGCAACTGTTCCTCGGGACCGACGATGAAGAACGTCCGACCCTGCTTGTCCCAGCGGGCGGTACGTCCTACGCGGTGTACCAGCTCCTGTTCGTGGAGTGGCAGATGGTAGTGGACGATGTTCTGGATGTCGGGGATGTCGAGTCCGCGGCTGCCTAAGTCGGTACTCACAAAGACGTTGGCCGAGCCATTGGAGAACTTGTAGAGCGCATCCTCACGCTGTTTCTGCTCCATACCGCCGTGGAAGACACTCGCGGCAAAGCCCTCGCGGCGCAGGTAGTCGCCTACCCGCTCGACGGCATCGCGGAACCCGAGGAACACCACCGTCTGCTGGTCGCCGAAACTGCAGAGCAGCTGACGCAGCGTGGCCAACTTGTCCTTTACGGGACTCTTCACCACGTAGGCCGTCACGCGGTCATTGACCGTTGAACATTGACCATTGACCGTTGAACATTGACCATTGACCATTGAACATTGACCATTGACCATTGAACATTGACCATTCATGGACGAGCCAAGCGGCAGAGCCGAGCGGACCGTTGACGATGGAGAATTCTTATGAAGGAAATTGATGCGTTTCCAAGAATGGTCAATGGTCAATGGTCCATGGTCAATGGCTCCCTCGGTGGCCGACAGGAGTATATGACGACGAACGCCAGGCAGCTTCTTCAGCAGCCTGGCCATTTCGTCGTGGAATCCCATTTCAAGACATTTGTCGAACTCGTCGATGACGAGGTAGCGTACGGCGTAGGGGCTGATGTTGCCCTTATCCAAGTGGTCGTTCAGGCGCCCGGGCGTTCCGAAGATTATCTGGGGTTTCACCTCCTTCAGCCGCCGATGCTCCTCCATCGCCGTACGGCCGCCGTAGCAGGCAGCCGACCGCAGGCCACTGCCGAGATCCTTCAGCACGCGGTCGGACTGCATAGCCAGTTCGCGGCCGGGGACGATGACCAAGGCCTGAGGCACGTCCTGCCGAGCATCGACCAGCTCTACGAGCGGCAGCAGATAGGCCAGCGTCTTGCCAGTGCCCGTCGGCGAGAGCACCACCACGTCCTGCTTTCCTCGCAGGATGGCGTCGCCCGCCTCGCGCTGCATATCGTTCAACGCTGTAATGCCCAGCTTCTCCAGCATACCTCCTCCCTCTTACTCCTTACTACTTACTACTTACTTCTTACTCCTTACTCCTTACTCCTTATTACTTACTTCTTCTCCTCTTTCTTGTCGTCTTTCTTGGCGGCAGAAGCGGCGGGCTTGTAGCGTTTGTTCAAACCATTGATAACGTCCTGCGTGATGTCGAACTTCTTATTGGCAAACAGGATGTTGTCGCCCGACTTCGACAGAATCATGTCGAACTTCTTATCCTTATTATAAGAGGTCAGGAAATTGTTCAGAGAATCGCGCAGAGCCATATTGAACTTCTGCGTCTCGTTGGCTAACTCATTCTCCAAACGAGCCTGCAACTCCTGCAGGTCGCGCTGCTGACGCTCGATGGCCGACTGCACACCGGCGGCCTGCTCGCGGCTCTGGAAGCCATTGTTCTGCAATTTCTGCTGGAAGTTGTTGACAGCTGCCTGCAACTGATTGCCCTTCTGTGTCAGGGTGTTACGGGCGTTGTTGCTCTTCTTCTGAAGGGTGACGCTGTAGTCCTTGGCGAAGTCATACTGAGTCATCAGCGAATCGACCTCAATATAGGCAATCTTCATGCCCGACACACTCTCGGCTCCAGCAGCCTGGGGTTTCTCGTCCATCTTGGGACTTGCATTGTTGCACGAAGCCATCACGGCAGCGACGGCCAGCACACTGAAAAGATACTTTTTCATTCCTCTTGTATATTATTAATGTTCAATTTCTTCTGCAATCGCATTTCACGGTCCTGATCCATGACGCAGTGGATGCCCCGGCTGCGCATGGCCTCACTATCGTGGATATGCTGCGACGCGAACTCACCGTCCTTACGTCCTAAGACTTTCACCAGCAGCAGGACCATGCCCACGGCCAGTAACGCTCCACTTATCAGTACCGTTTCGATCATTTCGGCTGCAAAGGTAAGTAAAATAATTGAGAAAAAGTCTTTTCTTTCACAGAAAATATGTACTTTTGCAGCCGATTTAAATAAAAACAACAAAGCATCATGAAAATAAACAATGCTAAATACTTGCTAATAGCAGCCGCCACGTGCCTGGCAGGCATCGTCGTATTGGGCTACTATTTCTTCCTGACGTCATTCTCGGCCTCTGAACAGACTGAGTATGTGTATGTTGACGAAGACGACACGGTAGACTCCGTATTAACAAAGCTGCGCCCCGTGGCTTCCGAACACGGGCTGACGGGCTTCAGCACCCTGATACGCCACACCGACTACGCCCAGGAGCCACGGACGGGACGCTACGCCGTGAAGCCCGACGAGAGCGTGCTGACCGTCATTCGGAAAATGAAGAACGGACAGCAGGAGGCCTTGAAGCTGACCATCCCCGAATCGCGCACCATGAGGAAGCTGGCCGGCGTGCTGGGGCAGAAGCTGATGCTGGACTCTGCCCAGATTGCCGCCGCGCTGATTGACAATCCCTACTGCCAGCGCTGGGGTTACGACACGGCGACGATAGCCGCGCTGTTTGTGCCGAACACCTACGAGGTGTACTGGAACACGACGCTGGACCATCTGATGGAGCGTATGGTGAAAGAGCACGATGCCTTCTGGAACGAAGAGCGCCGCCAGAAAGCGGAGGCTGCAGGACTGACGCCCAACGAGGTGGCAACCCTGGCCAGCATCATCGACGAAGAGACGGCCAACAACGCCGAGAAGCCGATGATAGCAGGTATGTACCTGAACCGTCTGCACCAGGGGATGCCTCTGCAGGCTGACCCTACGGTGAAGTTCGCGCTGCAGAAGTTTGAGTTGCGCCGCATCTATCACGACATGCTGTTCATTGACAGTCCCTACAACACGTACCGCAATATCGGACTGCCCCCGGGGCCCATCAAGGTGGCTTCTATAAAAGGAATGGAAGCCGTGCTGAACTATGTCAAGCACGACTTCCTGTATATGTGCGCCAAAGAGGATTTCTCAGGGACGCATAACTTTGCAGTCACTTATAGTGAGCACTTGAGAAACGCCGCCCGCTATGCCAAAGCCTTGAACGAGCGGGGTGTCAAGTAGAGAGATTCTAATTCGACTGCAACTTCAGCAACAGTGAGGCATCCCACTTCTTGTTGGAGTTGTCGTCAAACTTGATCTTCATCATCAGGTTGCACATGTTGCCGCTGAAAGCGGTCTCTATGCGGGTATCGTCGTTGATGAACTTGTTACCCGTGCTGCCTTCCTTCAGCTTAATCGTGAAGGCGGTCTTCTCAGTATTTGCCCAATTCCATGTAGCCACATCATCAGCACCTTCGTTGTAGGCAACGACGAAATTCTTGCTCTGGGTCAAAGTGATGCTAACAATCTTGCGTGTCAGGTCTTCCTCTTCCTTGGCAGAGAATGACACCTCACGTTTCTTGGCCTCGACAAGCACTTCATGCATGTCGAACATACCGTTCTTGCTGGCGAATTCCATGTAGTAGGTCTCATTCTTGCTCAGGTCAATCAGGTCGAGCGTAGCACCCAGGATGTTCCATGTACGTACCAAACAGGTCATGGCATTATCATTTGTAGATGCTGCCGGTGTTGGCTGCTTAGTGGCCGGTACACCCTCCGGTGAAGTCTTGAATTCAATCGGATTCCCAGCATGGTATATCGTAAAGTTGAGTATCAAGGCGTATTCAACGATACCTTGACGCGAAGCAGCCACCCTTTCAATCCGTTGAATAGTTCCCTTAACCTTATCGCTGTTAAAGGTAAATGTATTACCAACAACAGTGGGACGGTCAATCACATAGAAGGGTCTGTTGTCAACTTGCGTTATCTGGAAAAGCACCTGCTCGCTTTCAGTCACCTCAAGCGAGTTCAGTACGGGTGCGTGCTCCTCGCCCTGGACAGTCGTCGAGGAAGTGACGCCGCCGCCAGCGAATGTATACACAGCTGCATTGTCAGCATTGGCGGGTCTGGGCAAATTCACGGTAGGAGTAGTGCTTCCACCATCATTGCTGTCGTCGTCGCTGCTGCAAGCCGTCAGCGAAATTGCTGCTACAGCAGCAAAAGCGAAATAAAAGAAATTCTTTTTCATAATGTAATTGTTAATTTATTGATTTATGATTAGAATATACGACCTGCCACGCGGATGTTCAGCACGGGATAGACCACAATCTTCTCGGCAATCTCGATGACATCCTTAAAGTCTTTATTGTCGTTAGGACCTAATTCGTCGTAACTGAACTTATGGTATGAAAGGCCTACGCCTGCCCCAGTGAAGTCAGTGATTCCTTTCTTCTTGCAGGTGTACACACCCAGTCCAGGGGTCCCCCAGAACTTCACACCGAAGTCGCACGACACAGCCACCCGGCTCTTCTTGGGAATGGCGCGTCCGAAGCCGAAGCCGATATATGGTTTGAACTTGTTGACCTTCACGTCAGCGTCGATTTTTCCGCTTTCGTCTGTCGTAACGCGATAGTCACCTAAGACGATACCTACCCTTCCATATTTGCCAGGATCCTTAATGAGCGGAGAAGAGTTAGTAACTTTCACGGCATTTTCATTTCCGACAAAGAAACCAGCCGTGATATGGAAAGAGCTCGTCTTAAAGGGATAGAAGTCGGCCAGCACCTTGAAGTCAAACATATTCAGCTTAGCCTCAATGTCTACATTTTCATACAGGTCTACGTCATTGATGCTAATGGACTTTGTGTATTTAATCCCTGGCGTGAACGAGATTCCTGCACGGACAGCAGCCCAGTCAGTGACGGGCGTAGCCACGTCAATACCAATACCGTCAGTACCCAGAGAGACGCCCGCGCCGAGATGGTCGAAAAAGCCGTACTCGCCCTCAAAACTCTGTGCCTTTGCAGGCTGAGCGACACAAATCATAGCAAACACGAAAAACAAGGTTTTCATGAATAGTTTGTAGTTCCATTTCATAGTTTTATTCGTTAATATTAGACATTCATTGCTCATTTTGGCTACAAAGATAGAAAAAAAAATCATAAAAACACATTTTGGACATCTTTTTTTTGTGATAGTCCGAAAAAATTATGATGAAAGAAGTTTTGGCTGTTTCAGAATTAATGCGTAACTTTGCACCCATTATATAAATATATAAGGTATATGATAGAGAAAATTTCAACAGAGACAGGAGAAAAGAAGCCCGTTAGCTTCGTGGAACAGAAAGTGATTGACGACCTGGCTGCCGGTAAGAACGGCGGTCGTCTGCAAACACGCTTCCCGCCCGAGCCCAATGGCTACCTGCATATAGGCCACGCCAAAGCCATCGCCATCGACTTCGGACTGGCCGAGAAGTATGGCGGCGAATGTAACCTGCGCTTCGACGACACAAACCCCGTGAAGGAGGATACAGAATTCATTGAGAACATAGAGAACGACATCAAGTGGCTGGGCTTCAAGTGGGCTCATGTCTACTATGCCTCCGACTACTTCCAGCAGCTGTGGGACTTTGCCGTGTGGCTCATCAAGCAGGGACGTGCATACGTCGACGAGCAGAGTGCCGAGCTGATAGCCCAGCAGAAAGGTACGACGACGAGTCCCGGCACGAACTCACCCTTCCGCGACCGTCCCGTCGAGGAGAACCTGAAGCTGTTCGAATTCATGAACAGCGGAGAGTGTGAGCCCGGCAAGATGGTATTGCGCGCCAAGATTGACATGACCCACCCCAATATGCTGTTCCGCGACCCGCTGATCTATCGCGTGCTGAACATCCCGCACGTGAAGACGGGTACGAAGTGGAACGCCTACCCGATGTACGACTTCACTCACGGACAGTGTGACTACCTCGAAGGCGTCACCCACTCATGGTGTACGCTGGAGTTTGTCGAGCACCGTCCCCTCTACGACCTCTTCGTCACATGGATGAAGGAATGGCGCGGCGAAACGGACAATATTGAGGACAACCGCCCGCGCCAGACGGAGTTCAATAAGCTGAACCTGAATTACATTCTACTCTCAAAGCGCAACCTGCGCACACTCGTCAGCGAGGGACTCGTCAACGGATGGGACGACCCCCGTATGCCAACCATCTGCGGATTCCGCCGTCGCGGCTACTCGCCCGAGGGTATCAAGAAATTCATGGAGAAGATTGGCTACACGAAGATTGACGCGCTGAACGATATGGCCCTCTTTGAGAGTGCCCTGCGCGACGACCTGAACACCCGCGCCCTCAGAGTCAGCGCCGTGCTCGACCCCGTGAAAGTGGTCATCACCAACTATCCCGAGGGACAGACGGAGATGCTGACCGCCGTGAACAACCCCGAGAACGAGGCCGACGGCACACATGAGATAGAGTTCAGTCGCGAGCTGTGGATTGAGCGCGACGACTTCCAGGAGGAGGCCGAGAAGAAGTTCATGCGCTTGGCTCCCGGCAAGGAGGTGCGCCTGAAGAACGCCTACATTATCAAGTGCGACGAAGAGCACCCCTGCGACAAGGATGCCGAGGGCCACGTCACCACCATCTATTGCACCTACGACCCCGAGACGCGCAGCGGACTGCCCGGTGCCAACCGCAAGATCAAAGGCAAGACCCTGCACTGGGTCAGCTGTCACAATGCCGTACGTGCCGAGGTGCGCCTCTATGAGCGCCTGTGGAAGATGGAGAATCCGCGCGACGAGCTGAAGCGTCTCGAGGACGAGGAAGGCATCAAGGGTGCCGACGCTCTGCGTCTGATGATGAATCCCGACAACCTGCACATCCTGACCGACTGCTACATTGAGCCCTTTGCTGCCGGTCTGCCTGCACTGAGCTATCTGCAGTTCCAGCGCATAGGCTACTTCAACGTTGACCCCGACTCAACAGCAGAGCACCCGGTGTTCAACAAGACCGTAGGACTGAAGGATACGTGGACGAAAAAATAACAGATGACTAACGAGGAGTACTTCGACGACGAGGAGTTCAAGGAGATGCTGACCGATTATGAGCGGACGGTGCAGTCAGGACAGTTGGTGTTTATGGACGTCGACGACCTGGCTGACATTGCCGAATACTACCATCTGAAAGAGCGCTATGACGAAAGCCGCCAGGCCATGGATCGCGCCATAGAGCTGGAGCCGGACTCCGTCGTTGCCCTGAACTACCAGCTTCACGACGCCATCGACGTTGAAGACTATGCCGCTGCCGAAGCGTTTCTTGCCCGTATGCCCGAAGATGCACCGGAGTACATCTACTGCCGCGCCGAGCTATGGCTGGTACAGGGCATGGTCGACAAGGCCGACGAATACCTGAAGAAATGGTTGGAGAACACTCCCAAGGACGAGTATCAGGACTATGTGGTCGACGTGGCCAACCTCTTCACCGAATATGGCGACAGCGAGAAGGGCATGGAGTGGATGATGCGCGCCTACCCCGAAGAGACTGACGACTTCAAAGAGCTGATGGGACGCACCTACTATGGTCTTGGTGCCTACGACGACTCCGAGCGCATCTTCCAGGAACTGATAGACAAGCATCCCTTCCAGAAACGCTATTGGCACGCACTGGCCAACACCCAGTACATGAAAGAGGACTACGGGGCCTCAGTCACCAGCAGCGAGTATGCCATCGCCATCGACCCGGAAGACCCGGAAGGCATCATGGCCAAGGCCAACGCCCTGTTCAGACTCGATAACTTCGAGGAAGCTTTGAAATACTATCAGCGCTATTCGGAGAAAGAGCCCGACGACGAGTTCGCCCTGTTGCATGAAGGCAGCTGCCATATCAACCTGCGACACTATAAAGAGGCCGTAGAATGTCTGCTCAAGGCAGAGCAGGTGGCTGCGCCAGACTCCCCCTACCTGGCGGAAATCTATCAGGAACTGGCCTTCGCCTACGGTGACCAGGGGCTTGTGGGCGATGCGCTACAGACCTTGGACAAGACCAAGGATCTGGACTGCGACCACGACGACCTGATGGTCATCCGCGGTCATATCCTGCTGTCGAACGTACTTATAGACGAAGCTGAAGCAGCCTTCAGAGAAGCCATCATCAACTCTGACTACTCTCCGAAAATCTATTTGCGCGTGGCTGTTTCACTCTTAGACTGCAACCTCTTGGAAGCGGCCTACAAGATGTTCAAGCATCTCCTGGCACATGCCGAGAAGGACCTCGACCAGGGCTATTCCTACATGGCTCTCTGTTGTCACTCTATGCAGCGCTACGACGAATATCTGGACTACCTGCAACAGGCGGTCAGCCATAATCCTGAAGAAGCCAAAATCGTGCTGGCCCACCTCTTCCCCGAGGACATGAAGCCCGACGAGTATTACAAATACGCTAAAAAAGAACAGAAACAATGAACCTAATAAGCAACCTGCTCAGCAACCTCAACTACGGCACCATCCTGCTGCTCATGCTGTTGGAGAGTACCGTCATCCCTGTTCCGTCAGAACTCGTGGTGGCGCCGGCGGCCTACCATGCAGCTGGCGGACACCTGAACGTGCTGTTAGTCGTGCTCTTTGCCACCATCGGAGCCGACCTCGGAGCCTCCATCAACTATTTCGTGGCGCTCTATGTCGGACGTCCCGTCATCTACCGCTTCGCCAACAGCCGTTGGGGTAAGATGTGCCTGCTCAATCAGGAGAAGGTAGAAAAGAGCGAGCGCTACTTTGACGACCACGGCATCGTGGCCACTCTCACGGGACGTCTCATCCCCGGCATCCGCCACCTCATCAGCCTGCCCGCAGGACTGGCACGCATGAACTACTGGAAGTTCCTGCTCTACACCACTATCGGTGCGGGCGCCTGGCACTCCATTCTGGCGGCTATGGGCTGGTATCTGCATGCCTTCGTACCCGAGGACCAGCTCGAGGCTACCATCACCCAGTACAACCACTACATCGTGGGCGCCATCGTCGGACTGGTACTGATAGCTGTCGCCTATTTCGCGCTTAAACATTTTAAGAATAAAAACATAAATCATTATGACGCAGATCAATAACCACCTTGTCATTATGGCTGGCGGCGTAGGAAGCCGCTTCTGGCCAATGAGTACGACAGAACGGCCCAAGCAGTTCATCGACGTGTTAGGAACGGGAAAGACCCTACTGCAGCTCACCGTCGAGCGCTTCGGACCGCTGGTAAAACCCGAGAACATCTGGGTAGTAACAAATCAAGCGTATGCAGACATTGTGGCCGAACAACTGCCAGATATGCCGCGTACCAACATTCTCTGCGAACCCTGCCGTCGTAACACGGCACCCTGCATTGCCTATATCTCGTGGCGCATCAAGTCAACCGACCCGAAGGCCAACATCGTTGTGACACCTTCCGACCACATCGTCACCAACGTGCAGGAGTTCCAACGCGTTGTCGGACAGTGCATGAAGTTCACCAGCGACACCGACGCCATCGTTACCCTCGGCATGAAGCCCAACCGCCCAGAGACGGGCTACGGCTACATACAGGCCAACCTTGCCGCCCACTCGCTGCGCAACAAGGGCATCTTCCGCGTCGACTCGTTCCGCGAGAAGCCCGACCTTGAGACGGCGCTGAAGTATATCCAGCAGAACAACTACTTCTGGAATGCAGGCATCTTCATCTGGAACGTCCACACCATCGTCAACGCCTTCCGCATGTACCAGCCCTCGATGGCCAAGATTTTCGAGTCGATGAACAGCGTCTACGGCACAGAGCGCGAGCAGGCCGTCATCAACGAACGGTTCCCTGAGTGTGAGAGCATCTCGGTGGACTACGCCATTATGGAGAAGGCAGAGGAAATATTCGTCTGCCCTGCCGACTTCGGCTGGAGCGACCTCGGCACGTGGGGTTCACTCCACCTACAAAGCAAGAAAGACCTCTACGGCAACGCCTGCATCGGCAGCGACATCAATATGTTCGAAAGCCACAACTGCATCGTCCACACCATGCAGGAGAAGCGCGTCGTCATACAGGGACTCGACGGCTACATCGTGGCCGAGAACGACAACACCTTATTAATATGTAAGCTGTCAGAAGAACAACGCATCAAACAATTTAATGAGAGCTGAGAGTTGAGAGTTGAGAATTAAGAATTGATAATTGAAAATTGATAATTGAAAATTGATAATGAAGAAAATTGCACTAATCACTGGTATCACCGGCCAAGACGGTAGCTATCTGGCCGAATTCTTATTGGAGAAGGGCTACGAGGTACACGGCACCATCCGCCGCTCGTCGGTCGACTTCCGCGAACGTATTGCCCACCTCGAAGGGCTTGAAAACTTCCACCTGCACTATGCCGACCTCGGCGACTCGATGAGCGTCTTAGGCGTCATCGGCAAGGTGCGCCCCACAGAAATCTATAACCTCGCTGCACAGAGCCACGTACAGGTCAGCTTCGACTCACCGGAGTTCACCGCCGACGTCGACGCCGTGGGTGTACTGCGCGTGTTGGAGGCCGTACGTCAGTTAGGCATGACCGACTCTTGCCGCATCTATCAGGCCTCGACGTCTGAGCTTTATGGCAAGGTGGAAGAGGTTCCCCAGAACGAGAACACGCCGTTCCATCCCTACTCGCCATACGCTGTGGCCAAGCAGTACGGCTTCTGGATTGTCAAGGAGTATCGCGAGGCTTACAATATGTACTGCTGCTCGGGCATCCTCTTCAACCACGAGAGTGAGCGCCGCGGCGAGACCTTCGTCACCCGTAAGATTACGCTGGCAGCTGCCCGCATCAAGCAGGGCAAGCAGGAGAAGCTCTTCTTGGGCAACCTCGGCAGCCTGCGCGACTGGGGCTACGCCAAGGACTACGTGGAGTGCATGTGGCTCATCCTGCAGCAGGAGAAGCCCGAGGACTTTGTCATCGCTACCGGCGTTCAGCACTCTGTCCGCGAGTTCTGCTACTACGCCTTCAAGCGCGTAGGCATCGAACTGGAGTTCAAAGGCGAAGGTGCCGACGAGAAGGGCATCGACAAGGCTACGGGCCAAGTGCTCATCGAGGTCTCGCCTGACTTCTACCGTCCCACCGACGTGGTCAACCTCTGGGGCGACCCGACGAAGGCTAAAGCCAAGTTAGGCTGGAATCCCAACAAGACATCGTTCGAGGAGCTGGTCAACCTAATGGTCGACAGCGATATGGCCAAGGTGGCCGCTGAGGGTGCTGCCGCCAAGGTGCGCACCAACTTAGCAGAATACTTGGAGAAAGGAATCGTGAAATGATGGAGAAGAATAGCAAGATCTACGTCGCTGGCCATCGCGGTATGGTAGGCAGCGCCATCGTTCGCGAACTGCAGCGTCAGGGCTACACCAATATTATTACACGCGCACACGCGGAGCTCGACCTCACCCGTCAGGACGCCGTCGAGGCCTTCTTCGCACAAGAGCGCCCCGAGTACGTGTTCCTCGCAGCCGCCAAGGTCGGCGGCATCGTGGCCAACCAGAGTGCGCTGGCTGACTTCATGTACGACAACATGATTCTCGAGATGAACGTCATACACGCCGCCTGGAAGAACGGCTGCAAGAAACTGGAATTCCTCGGCTCGTCATGCATCTATCCCCGTATGGCGCCGCAGCCCATGCCCGAAAGCTGCCTGCTCACCAGCGAGCTGGAGAAGACCAACGAGGCCTACGCGCTGGCTAAGATTAGCGGACTGAAATACTGCGAGTTCCTCAACCGCCAGTACGGCACCGACTACATCTCCGTCATGCCCACCAACCTCTACGGTCCCAACGACAACTACCACCCCGAGCACTCCCACGTACTGCCCGCCCTCATCCGTCGTTTCCACGAAGCCAAGGAGGCGGGATTGGAGAGCGTCACCTGCTGGGGCGACGGTTCACCACTGAGAGAGTTCCTCTACGTCGACGACCTCGCCAACCTCTGCGTGTTCCTCATGAACAACTACAGCGGTAACGAGACCGTCAACGCCGGTACCGGCAAGGAGCTGACCATCAAAGCGCTGACCGAGCTGGTGGCCAAGGTCGTAGGCTACGAGGGCCGTATTGAGTGGGACACCACCCGACCCAATGGCACCCCACGCAAACTGCTCGATGTCAGCAAGGCTGCCAGCCTCGGCTGGACGTACAAGACCGAGCTCGAAGACGGCATCCGCCTGGCCTACGAGGACTTCCTGAACAATCCCATGCGCGCCGAGCGTTAATCATTTTCAGCTGACTTATACCAACTGACCTTTGCTTACGGTAAACCCGACCTTTGCTTACGGCAAAGGTCGGGTTTGCTTACGGCAAAGGTCAGGGGCTCAGCCGAGGAGTATCTGGACGATGCGGTCGGCGGTACGGCCGTCCCAGCGGTCGGGAAGGGCTGTGGTTTTCCATTGGCCGCTCATGAGCTGCGAAAGGGCGGCACGGAGCTTTTCTACATCGCCGCCAACGAGGACGTTGGAGCCCACGGTGACGGTCTCCTGATGCTCGGTATAGCTGTTGAGGGTGATGCAGGGCACGGCGTTGAAGGTGGCTTCCTCGGCGACGTTGCCCGAGTCGGTGACGATGCCGCGGGCGTTGGCCGTGAGCCATCCGAACTCGAGATAGGGCAAGGAGTTCTGGATGAGGAACTTCGAGCCGGTGACCTGCAGTTCGGTGAGCAGGCGGACGACGACGCCCAATGCCTGGTCGCGCAGGGGTGCTACGATGGGCACGTCGCCGGTGGTGCTGATAAGTGTCTGCAACATCTGGCGCAGCTGCTGCTCGTCGGCCAGTAGTGCCTTGCGGTTGAGCGTCAGCACGAGATAGCTGCCGGGTTCGAATGGGAAGGCTGCCGGTGGCGTGAATCGTGGCAGGTTGAAGCGCAGCGAGTCCATCAGGATGTTGCCCACCATGTAGGTCTGCGACGACTCCGACTGCTGTTCGCGGGTGGCGACGCTGGTGGTCTTGATGCCTGCGGTAAAGAGATAGTCGGAGAGTGCGTCGATGACCAGGCGGTTGACCTCTTTCGGCATCGAGATGTCGAAGGAGCGCGTGCCGGCTACGAGGTGTGCCAGCTTCACGCCGCGCTTCTTGGCTGTGATGGCGGCGGCCATCGTCGAGGCCAGGTCGTCGACGACGATGACGACGTCGGCAGGATGCTCGTCCAAATAGCGGTCGAAGGCTCCCATGACCTGTGCCGTGATGTCGTTCAGACTCTGGCTGCTGACGCCGAGGAACACGTCGGGTTGTGGCATCTGCAGGTCGTCGAACAACGACGGCTCGAGCGTCGGGTCGTCTTCACGGCCGGCGTAGAGCAACTCATACTCGCACCGGTCCGACTGTCGGATGGCGCGAACCAGCGGCGCCACCTTCACGAAGTTGGGACGGGCGCCAACTATGATACATATCTTCTTCATTTCAGCTTGTAGATGACGGCATTACGGGCGGGAACAACAACGCCGACGGCGGCATCGGCCTTCAGCGTCAGACTGGTCGTCGAACCGCTGAGCAGGTCGGTAGCGGCATACGTCTTCTGGCGCAGCTGCAGATAGTCGAAGGCGTGGGCGGGAATACAGACGTTGACCGCGGCGTCGGCATCGTCGAAGTTGGCGACGACGAGCAGGGTGCTGCTCTTCGACTTACGCAGGAACATAAACTGGCGGTGATACTGCTGGTTCACGTACATCAGGTCGTACGTCAGACCCTCGCCGACGGCCTTCTCCTTGCGGGCAATGGTCAGCACTTTCTTGTACGTATCGTAAAGCGCCTGCTCCTCGTCCGTCAGCTGCTTCTTGGCGGCTCGCGTCAGGGTGTCGACCGACCAATAGTCGAAGATGGTCGTCCGGCCGTCGTGACCGCTGAAGCCCTCCTGATCCATACCGCGCTCGCCGTACTCCTGTCCGGCGTAGAGCATGAAGGGGTTCTGCTGCATCAGGGCGTTGACCACAAGCGCGGGCACAGCCTTGCGGCCGTCGGCGGCAAAGAAGTCGCTGCCGATGCGCAGCTCGTCGTGGTTCTCGAGGAAGTAGAGCATGTGGTCGCGAATGTCGTCCGTCGACTGCCAGGCACCCGTGACGGCCTGCGTCGACTGCTGACCGCGGATAATCTGGAACATCGTGTCGTACATGCCCACCTTGTCGTAGAGGTAGTCGAAGCCCGAGGCGATATAGTGGCGATACTCGCCGGGGTTGTACACCTCGCCGATGAACAGCAGTCCGGGGAACTCGGCCTTCACCTTCGCGGTAGCATAGGCCCAGAACTCGGCAGGCACCATCTCGGCCATGTCGCAACGCACGCCGTCGATGCCCTTCGCAGCCCAGAACAGCAGGATGTCGGTCATCTTCTTCCACGTATCGGGCACGGGGTCGAAGTGACCCACGCGGCCGGCATAGTAGTCGACGCCGTAGTTCAACTTCACCGTCTCGTACCAGTCGTTCTTACCGGGGGCGTTGTGGAAGCAGTCGTTGCCCGTAGCCTTCGCCGGCTCCTCCGTGTAGGGCTCATTCTCGCCGTGATAGAGGTCGAAATAGGGGCTGAACCGTTGTCCGGGACAGTAGTAGAAATTGTTCTGCGGGTCGAAGCCCATCGCGGGGTTGTCGCCAGCGCCTAAGTCCTCGACGCCGCGTGGCTTGCAGATGCTCTTGTACTGACGGGCCACGTGGTTGGGCACGAAGTCGATGACGACCTTCATGCCTGCCTTGTGCGTGCGCTCCACCAGTTGCTCAAACTCCTGCATACGCTTCTCGACGTCTACCGCCAGGTCGGGATCTACGTCGTAGTAGTCGGTAATGGCGTAAGGCGAGCCTGCCCTACCCTTCACCACCGCCGGATGCTGGCGGGGAATGCCGTACCGGGTGTAGTCGGTCATCGTTGCGTGACGGATGACGCCCGTGTACCAAATATGGCTCACGCCCATCTGACTGATGCGCTTCAGCACAGCCGGCGTGAAGTCGTTCAACTTACCGCAGCCGTTCTCCTCGATCGTGCCGCCTTGTTTCCTCGTCTCGTTCTTATTACCGTATAGACGGGTAAAAATCTGATAAATAACAATTTTTTCCATATCTGCCTGCAAAGATAGTGCAAATCGAATGAAATACCAAAAATATTTGGAAATTATTTCCTGAAACGTACGACCAACGGCAGGTGGTCGCTATAGCCGGGCTGATAGCGCATACCTTTGTATGTTCGGCGGGGACGATAGCCACCGTAGAGGGTTTCCTCTTCCAACAGGAACTTGGGCGAGTGGATATAAACGCTGTCGACCAGGCTTTCCATTGCGCGTGAAGCCAAGACGTGGTCGATGCTGCCCCACTGGCCTTTGTAGCGATAAGTACCCTTGACGCCGTTCATGCCTCGGGCGTCCTTGGTAATGTTTCTGACGCGGTGGTGCTGACAGATGCGCTGTAACAGATGGCCGTCAGCCTCGTCGTTGAAATCGCCTGCTATCACGATGCGGGCATCAGATGAGACAGCATAAACAGAGTCGACGGCTCCGCACAGCCTTTGGGCAACAGCCAGACGGAACGGACGGCTACGGCGCTCGCCACCATAGCGGCTGGGGGCGTGAACGACGAAGACGTGGAGCGTGTCGTCACCAATCTGTTTTCCGGCAACATACAGGATGTCGCGTGTAGGGCGCATTCCTTCGACAGGCACTACCCTGATGCTGCGGTGACGAATGGGCTGGAACGAGAAAGGGTTATAGAGCAAGGCGACGTCGATGCCTCGGCGGTCGGGCGAGGCAGTCATTAGGTAGTCGTAGTTAGCACCACGCAACAGCGAACGGCGCGTCAGGTCATGGATAACGCTGTCGTTCTCAACCTCGCACAAGGCTATCAAGTCGGGGATGCCGTCGTCGCAAGTGGAAAGCAGCTCTTGGGCGATGTTGCCGAGTTTCTGCCAATAGCGGCGCTTGGTCCAATGGCGTGTGGCTTCGGGCAGATATTCCGTGTCATCCTTCCCATCATCGTGGCGGTAGTCGAAAAGGTTCTCGCAGTTCAATTCGACTAACGTCAACGTCTGCGCAGCAGACGAATGAGGAATGAGAAATGAGAAATGAGAAATGATGATTACCATGCAAGTCCTTCCAGCCGACCGTATCACCCGCCGCCACAAACCGCCTATAGAAGTAATCATAATTTCTAATTCCTAATTTCTAATTTCTTGATTTTCCAACCTGTAGCAGCTACAATGATACTGGTTACAGGCGACAACAGATTGAAGAAACAGTAGGGCAGATAGGTTAGCGTAGCCACGCCGAGGACGGTGCTCTGCGTCAGTCCACAGGTGTTCCACGGCACGAGCACTGACGTCACCGTGGCGCTATCCTCGCACGACCGGCTCAGCAGTCGCTGTTCATAGCCGCGCTCCTGGAACGTATCCTTGAACATAGAACTGGACAGCATGATTGACAGGTACTGGTCGGCCAGAACAATATTACACGTGACACCAAAGCCCACCGTCGAGGCAATAAGCGACGCCGTACCGCGAGCAAAGCGCAATACGAGGTGCATCAGGTCGCGCAGCTGTCCCGTTGCCGTCAGGGCGGCACCAAACGTCTGGGCACAGATGATGAGCCAGATGGTAGGCATCATTCCCGCCATACCGCTCGTATGAACTAGTTCGTCAAGCATCGGCACGCCTGTCGCTATGGCTGTAGCACCATAGCACACCTGCATCATACCCTTATACGAGGACAACAGGGCACCACCCGCATCACCGGCTATCTGATGGACAAGGTGCGACTGTACCGTCAAAGCCACGAAGACAGCCAGCAGGATAGAGAAGAAGAGCACCACCATCGACGGCCACCGGCGGGCAATCATGATACCTGTCAACACGGGCACCAACAGGAGCCACGGCGAAATGACGAAGGTGTGCTGCAGGCCTTCCATAAACTCACCGACGGTACCCTGTCCCTCGACGGTCATCGTCAGACCGGCCACCAAGAAAATGGTCAGCGACAGGCAGAACGTAGGCACCGTGGTGTACATCATATAGCGGATATGGGTAAAAAGTGGTACGCCCGAAACGCTGGAGGCCAGCACCGTCGTATCGGAGAGCGGCGAGAGCTTGTCGCCGAAGTAAGCGCCGGTGATGATGGAGCCTGCTATCCAACCGTCGTCGAAGCCGTGAGCCTTGCCGATACCCATCAGCGCCACACCGATGGTGGCGACAGTCGTCCACGACGAGCCAATCATCAGACTGACCAGCGCACAGAGCAGGCTGCTGCTGACGAGGAAAATTTCTGGCCGCAGAATCTGCATACCATAATAAATCATCGTCGGCACGATGCCCGACACCATCCACGTACCGCCAATGGCACCTATCAGCAACAGGATGATGACCGCAGGCGTACAGGTGGCTATCTTTGCCGTGATTTCCCGTTCCAACTCCTCCCACGTCACCCGCTTCGAGAAGTGGCCGATGAGCACGCTCACGGCAGAGGCCACTAACAGCGACACCTGAGAGGCACCGTCAAGTGTTGCGTTACCGAAGACGGCAACGCAACACGTGATAAGTGCAATGAGTACTATAAACGGGATAAAGCTTAACATACTTTCTCCAGTCGCTTCATGATAGAGAACATGAAGATGGCCGAGACAAGACAGAGGGCGATGAAGACAGTCCAAACAGCCCAGAGGGGAATGTTACCCCACAGGTAGCCACCCACGCCGACCAGTTTATTGCCAATGGCGGTAGCCACAAACCAACCGCCCATCATCAGACCCTTATACTTCGGGGGAGCCACCTTCGAGACGAACGAAATGCCCATCGGCGAGAGCAGCAGCTCAGCAAAGGTCAGAATAAGATAGGTATAGATCAGCAACTGCGGCGTCACGTCGGCCATGTGGACAGCCACTTCCTCACCGTCGGGACCGACGGTAGTCTGAGGCATCGGCAGTCCGAACGAGGCAACAGCCATCAGGCAGTAAGCCAGTCCGGCCACCACCATACCGTAGGCAATCTTACGCGGTGCAGAGGGCTCCTTGCCCTTCTTGGCTAACGCGCCGAAGATGGCCAAGGATACTGGCGTCAGCGCCACCACATAGAAGGGGTTGAACTGCTGGAAGATAGGCGCCGAGACGGCCACAATCTCCCCCTTGGTGGCGTCGTACTGTAAGAACAAGAAAGCCAAGGATATCAGGATGAGCGTTGCCGACGCAGCCTTACCCTTGCCCGTCTTCGACTGGAACAGCGAGAAGAGGGCGTAGACGATAAAGATGATGCAGACAAGATTCCACACATTGAAGGTCATGCCCTCAACACCTGTAGAACTCTTAGCTGTAAACTCGTCGGCAAAATACGTCAGCGACAGGCCGTTCTGGTGGAAGGCCATCCAGAAGAAGATGACCACGGCAAAGACGAGACAGAGGGCTACGATACGGGCCTTCGTCTCTTCCTTCGACAGTTCCTCAACCTCAACCTGAGCGCCTGCCTTCTTCGTTCCGCCCTCCACGTGGCGGAAGGTGCCGCGGAAGATGTAGTAGATGGCAATCGACAGAATGAGCGACGCGCAAGCTACGGCAAAGGCGAAGTGGTAAGAGTCGTTTACCGACGAGCCGAGATTCTGCTGTGCCCACTCCATAATCTTCACGGCAGCCGTCGGAGCAAACAGGGCACCGATGTTGATGGCCATGTAGAAGATAGAGAAGCCCGAGTCGCGCTGTCCAGCATACTTCGGGTCGTTGTAGAGGTCGCCCACCATCACCTGGAGGTTACCCTTGAACAAGCCCGTACCCAGTCCGATGAGCACCAGGGCAGCAAGCATGACGACCAGCGCCACCGTATCGCCTCCCAAGGGAACGGAGAGCAGCAGGTAGCCGGCAAACATAATCAGGATACCGATGGTCACCATGCGGCCAAAGCCAAAGCGATCGGCCAGCCAGCCGCCCACGATGGGCAGGAAGTAGACCAGCATTAAGAAGTCGCTGTAGATCTCGCCCGCCCAGCCAGCGTCGAGTCCGTAGTTAGCACGCAGAAAGAGTGCAAAGACGGCGAGCATCGTGTAGTAACCGAAACGCTCACCTGTGTTGGCCAATGCCAACGCATAAAGTCCTTTAGGTTGGTTTTCAAACATAACTTATTTAATTTTAGGGTTTTTGCTTTGGATAACATCCAACAGATAGGCGGCCTTGATATAGATGCCCTGATAGTTGGACTTCGCGAAATAGTCGCGCTTGGTGTTGCCATAGACATTTCCCAAGCCGAAGTAATAACGCCCCTCTACCAGAAAGTGTCCTACGTGGCGCAACGACAGTTCCACACCCAATCCGGCAGCGATGCCATAGTCTAACTTGTTCTCGATAGGCTTGTGGTACATATTCGAGAAAGCAGTCTTACCGATGTCGGGGCCAGAGATGTGCGACACACGATCGCTTATATTGGGATTGTCCAAGTCGAAGTTGGCTTCGGTCTTCTCGTTGAGGTAAAAGCCTATCTGCGGACCTATCTGGAAAAAGGCTTGTAGTCCCTGGCGCTCACGTCCCCACCCTAACCGTGCGAAGAACGGAACCTGAACGTAGTTGACGACACGCGAGTACTCCTCAGCCAAACCTGTCAGGTGATTGATGACCGGCTGGTCTTTGACGTCCCAGATGCGCTCCTTCCAGCCCATCTGCGCATAGTTGACTTCAGCCACGAGAGAGCAGATACTCTTAAAATACTTCTCGCCATTATAGCGGAGGGTGATGCCGAAGGTCTTGCCTAACAGCTGGCTCTGAGGAACCTCTGGGGTAAAGGAGACGGTACTCAGCGTCACGCCACCATTGACACCAACAGCAAACTCATTGCGATACTCACCAATCTGCGCCTTTACACAAACCCCACAGAGCAGTCCTGCCAGTAATAAGAGGATTCTATGTCTCATACTCAGAAGTTGATGATTTCCATACGGTGTTCGGGCAGATAATGCACAAACACCATCGTATTATTCCGCAGTCCGCCATTTCCTACGCGCTCAAACTTCAACGGCGTCTGAATCGGCTCGTAGACCAGCAGTCCCGGGGCACCTGTAAAGTTATTACCAAAACGGCTAAACCCTTGCAGGAAGAACATGGCATGGTCGAAGCCCGTGATAGCGAAACGAGGTAACGACTGCATCATGTCCTGACGGAAGTGCGAGCGATACTTCTGCTGGAAGCGGAGCGTATTCGACGTCAGCGGCGTATAGTAGAATGTAGAGGGAATATAGGCGCTGTATTTATAGAAGTTTTCTAACTGCTGCTTGGTATACATCAGCCACTCGGTATAGCCGAGCAGGGTAATCTTCAGGCCGGAGTATGTCGCCGTCATACCGTTCAGCTTGGCCATAGCCACGTTCAGTTCCGGCGAACGGCTCGTATTCAGTATTACGATGTTGGGCATGGTCTTGCTGAAAGCTCTGGCAAAATTAGCCTCTGACGATTTCAGGTTGGTCAGTCCGTATTCAATGCCTTTCGCATCGAGTCTCCGGCGCAATGCGAAGGTAAAACTGCCTTTCGTACTTGTGGAGTCGTTGCAGTCGATAAAGACAGGATGGTAATTAGCAAACCGCTTCATGAACTGCTCTATCACGGCCTCGTTGACGGTGTTGGTCGACTGATAAATCTGGAAGATGTTACGGTTTGTCTGCAACTGCGGCGCATTGATGGAGAAAGGAATGACAAGACGAATGTCGTTCTCGGTGACAAACTCAGACAGCTGCGCCATCTGCTTGGAGTAAAGAGGGCCGATAATCAGGTCACACTGTCGGGCAGCCTTCTGACGCAAGATAGGTGAAATATCCTCATTGTCGGGCGTGTTCCACGCGTGGACATCCACCGAGATGCCCTGTTTCTTCAAGCTGTCGCAAGCCATCAGCACACCACGGTAGTACTCCACCATGCGGCGTCCGTCACCATTGGCATTGTGCAACGGTAGCATCACGCCCAGCCTGATAGGATCGCCCTTGCCACGCGACTTGGTAGTAACAGTCTTTGACTGAGCTGGCGTACTGACAGGTGCCGCAGCCGTCTCAGCATGACTTGTCTGAGATTTAGGATAGGGTATGGCGATATAGCTGTCCTTCTTCAGCTCGTAGCCAGGCGTATTCATCTCCGGATTGGCTTCTATCAGTTCTTGTATCGTCAGCCCATATTGGCGGGCAATGCCGAAGATGGTTTCCTTCTTTTTCACCTTGTGAATCTCACGAAACTTCTGTGTCTGGCAGAAAGCCGTTTCTGTCGAGAAAACCATCAAAAAGCACAATAAAGCACAATTAAATATACGTTTCATTTGTCAATTTTCTGTTTTAACGCTGCAAAATTACAAAAAAAGCGCGGCACTTTCAACCTTTTTCATTATTTTTTGTATCTTTGCCACCAAATTCAATGGCAACATGAGATTAAGAGACATTTTAATAGTCATAATTGGGTCGCTCTCGACAGCAGTTGCTGCCCAGAGTGTAGAGCCTACGGCCTCCTATTTAACTGAACAGGGAATGGTAGATAAGTGGGAGAACATTTCTGGACAGGCACCGCTCGAGGTAAGTTTCAGAGCCAACCCCACGGGAATGGGCGACCATACGCCTGCCTACGAGTGGCACTTCAGCAAGAAAGGAGCCACAGAGGAGCTATTGGTACGTTACGAAGAGGACACATCTTACAGGTTTATGGAGTCGGGAACCTTTGTCATAACTCTGAAGACAAAGTTGACGGACAGCGGCGCCGAGCTGGCAGACAAGAGCATTGAAGTGAACATCAGCGAAAGCAAACTGGAATTTCCAAATGCCTTCTCGCCCAACGGCGACGGCATCAACGACATCTATCGCGCCAAGCAGCCCGACGGATATAAAAGCATCGTGGAGTTCCATGCCTATATCTTCAACCGCTGGGGACAGAAGCTGTATGAGTGGACGGACGTGTCGCAGGGATGGGACGGCAACTACAAAGGCTCCCCCGTCAAGGAGGGCGTCTACTTTGTGTTGGTAAAAGCCAAGGGTGCCGACGGTCGCGAATACAACATCAAGCGCGACATCAACCTGCTGAGGGGCTACGATCAAGACTCGACCACAAACAATTCATCTACAGGAAACTGACGATTCATGGAAGAGAAGATACAGGTTATCGGTGCCCGCGTCCACAACCTGAAAAACATCGACGTAGAGATTCCCCGCCACTCGCTGACGGTCATCACCGGACTCAGCGGCAGCGGCAAGTCGAGTCTGGCCTTCGACACCATCTATGCCGAGGGTCAGCGCCGCTATATCGAGACGTTCTCTGCCTACGCCCGCAACTTCCTTGGCGGTCTGGAGCGTCCTGACGTGGACAAGATAACAGGACTCTCGCCCGTCATCAGCATCGAGCAGAAGACCACCAACAAGAACCCGCGCTCGACGGTAGGTACGACGACCGAGATTTACGACTATATGCGACTGCTCTTTGCCCGTGCCGGCCATGCTTACAGCTACATGACGGGCGAGCCGATGGTGAAGTACACCGAGGAGCGCGTCGTCGAGATGATACAGAACGACTACGCAGGACGCCGCATCCTGATTCTGGCACCACTGGTACGCAGCCGTAAAGGTCACTACCGCGAACTGTTCGAGTCGATGCGCCGCAAAGGTTATCTGAACATCCGCGTCGACGGCGAGATGATGGAGATAACCCAGGGCATGAAGGTCGACCGCTACAAGAGTCATGACATTGAAGTGGTGATTGACAAGCTGAGCCTCCCCCCCACCCCCTCCCAAGGAGGGGGAGAAGAGCGGCTTAAGAAATCAGTCAGTATCGCCATGAAGCAGGGTGACGGTCTCATTATGATCTTAGATGTAACAAAATCCCCCCTCCCCTCGGGAGGGGTCGGGGGTGGGCTTAAGTTTTTCTCCAAGCGTTTAATGTGTCCTACGTCAGGCATAAGTTACAGTGACCCAGCACCTAACAACTTTTCGTTCAACTCTCCCCAAGGGGCTTGTCCACACTGCAAGGGTCTGGGCATCATCAACGAAATTGACTTGGAGAAAGTCATTCCCAACCGCAAACAGAGCATCCATGAAGGAGCCATTGTCCCGTTGGGAAAGTACAAGAACCAGATGATCTTCTGGCAGATAGATGCTATCCTGAAGAAATACGATTGCCAGCTGAAGACGCCCATCGCCGACATTCCCGACGAGGCGCTCCAAGAGGTGCTTTACGGGTCGTTGGAGAATGTCCGCATCGACAAGGAACTGGTACACACGACGAGCGACTACTTCGTGGCTTTCGACGGTATCATTAAGTACCTGCGCCAGGTGATGGAGAACGATGACTCTGCCGCAGGGCAGAAATGGGCCGACCAGTTCATGGCCGAAGTGCAATGTCCCGTCTGTCACGGTCAGCGTCTGAACCGCGAGGCCCTTTCATACAAGATTTGGGACAAGAACATCTCAGAGTTGGCCTCGATGGACATCAGCGAACTGCGAGAGTGGATTGACGAAGCCGAAGAACATCTGGACAGCCAGCAGCGGCAGATAGCCACCGAGATACTCAAAGAGATACGCACGCGCCTGGACTTCCTGCTCGAAGTAGGCCTCGACTACCTGGCCCTGAACCGTCCGTCGGCCTCGCTGTCGGGCGGCGAGAGTCAGCGCATCCGCCTGGCCACACAGATAGGCTCACAATTGGTGAATGTCCTATACATCCTCGACGAACCGTCGATAGGCCTGCACCAGCGCGACAACGAGCGTCTCATCCGCTCGCTGAAAGAGCTGCGCGACCTGGGCAACACAGTCATCGTTGTCGAGCACGACCGCGACATGATGCTGGCTGCCGACTACATCGTCGACATCGGGCCAAGGGCAGGACGCAAAGGCGGCGAGGTGGTGTTCCAAGGCACGCCGAAAGAGATGATGAAGACAAATACGCTGACGGCACAGTACTTAGCCCCAACCCCCTCCCGCGGGGGAGAGGAAAGCGGAAATGCAGCGGAACAAGTAACCACTCCCCTCCACCCCGCGGGAGGGGTTGGGGGTGGGGCTCTTATTCTCCGCGGCTGCACCGGCAACAACCTGAAGCATGTCGACGTGGAATTTCCATTAGGCAAACTTATTCTCGTCACCGGTGTGTCAGGCTCTGGCAAGTCGACACTCATCAACGAGACGCTGCAACCCATCCTCAGCCAGCATTTCTACCGCTCGCTGAAGCGCCCCATGCCCTACGAAAGTATAGAGGGACTCACACTTATAGATAAGGTGGTGAACGTCGACCAGAGTCCGTTGGGACGTACGCCCCGCTCCAATCCTGCCACCTATACAGGCGTGTTCAGCGACATCCGCACGCTGTTCGTCGGACTGCCCGAGGCCAAGATTCGCGGCTATAAGCCGGGACGCTTCTCGTTCAACGTCAAGGGCGGACGCTGCGAGACCTGCGGCGGCAATGGCTACAAGACCATTGAGATGAACTTCCTGCCCGACATTCAGGTGCCCTGTGAGGAGTGTCACGGCAAGCGCTACAACCGCGAGACCTTAGAGGTGCGCTACAAGGGAAAGTCGATTGCCGACGTACTCGACATGACCATCAACCAAGCGGTGGAGTTCTTCGAGAACGTACCCGACATCCTGCGCAAAATCAAGACCATACAGGACGTCGGCCTGGGCTACATCAAACTCGGGCAGCCTTCCACCACCCTCTCCGGCGGTGAGAGTCAGCGTGTCAAACTGGCCACCGAACTGTCGAAGAAGGATACTGGCAAGACACTCTACATCCTCGATGAGCCAACGACGGGACTGCACTTCGAGGATATCCGCATACTGATGCAGGTGCTGCGCCGGCTGGTAGACCGCGGCAACACCGTCATCGTCATCGAGCACAACCTCGACGTCATCCGTCAGGCCGACTGGATTATCGACCTGGGACCTGAAGGCGGCCGGCGCGGAGGAGAGATACTGACGGTGGGCACGCCTGAAGAGGTAGCCTTGAGCAACCGGGGATTCACCGCTCATTTCCTGAAACAGGAACTGGGACTGTAAGCCCGTAAAAACTCAAACGTTTGCACGATTTTTTTTACGCAAAACGCTACAACCAACTAAGATTATGCTTACCTTTGCAGCGTCAATAAATAAAAAAGCAAACTACTTAAAAACTATGAAAAAATTCGTAATCGGTGACCGTCTGAAAGACGAGTGGATCTCGGTGCTCGACACAGAGAAGAAAAAGTTGGAATTTACTAACCATCTGGCCAGCGCCAAGGAGTTTAACGACGAAGAACTGGCAAAGTCGCAATTGAAAGAGCTGCAGACAACGGGCTATTTCAGCGACCTGCAGATTTACCTGCTCGACAACAACAAGGCCTACAAGCCCGACGAGCGCGACTCTTTCTTAGCATAGATAGTTAGTTTTTCTCGTATATAAGAACTCCCGCACCAGTCGTCAAGACTACGTGCGGGAGTTTATTGTTGTAATATAAAAGAAAAGTCTTAGAAGTTCACACCGAAGTTGATGGATAACTGATTAGCGTGAATAGAGAAGTCGTCGTCGTCGGCAATATTGGTGACGCCAAGCTGATAGGCAACTTCCAGATAGAGCATATTGTACTCCAAGCCACAACCTAACTTGAAGCCCATATCATTACGATTGAGGAAATGATCAAAGACGCTTTCCTTCATCTTTTCGGTTTGATTTGTTGCAGCATTCAGTTTCTCATACTCCAAGTCGCCGGCAATACCGAGGGCAAAATAGGGGCCGATAAAGGGCAAGATAGCAATATCGTCGGTAGCCTTAATGCCGTACTTCACCAGGATGGGAATCTCCAAACAGTTCAAATCTGCCGTGAGCTTGCCGTCCTTACCACCGCGCTGCGTGTAGTAGAGGCCACTCTCCAAGAACACAGGAGCACTCTGAGAGAGACGCAGGCCGATGATACCGGCAAGCGTGAAGCCTGCTTTCATACCGCTCAGGTCACTCTGTCCGAAATTCGTATCACCGCTCAGAGTACCGAGGGAAAGACCGAAACGTGCACCATAATAAACATTCTGCTTGTCAAGCTCGAAACCACCGCTGGCAAACTGTGCGAATGAAGGCACAGCCAGCATCATTGCTACAATAGCAGTAAAAATCTTCTTCATAATAATTAGCTTTTTAATGAATGATTTTGAAAAACTTTTGCAAAATAACGATTTTTTTCTCATATAGCCAAACAATTTAACTAAAAAGTGTGTTTTTACCCACTATTTATTATTGCATAATTCATATTTCGGAATCATGGGGTCGGTTCTTCTGATCATTTTTCAAATTAAGTGAAATGCGAATGAGACAAGTAATAAAGCATAGAGATATCAGACTCTTGAAAATGATCAGGAGAACCGACCTAGTAGTCTGTAAAGTCTAAAAGTTGACTAAAGTTCTCTATTATGCACGTCAATCAGACTCCATGTCTTGAGCAAAACAGAATTGGCTTAACCTATTGATTATCAGTCAAATAACTTGCATATGT
>Ga0310695_10002131_pt1 | contig 42816 bp, 52 predicted proteins | sample RumenRJG_04DNA_FD_203882 | JGI IMG/M metagenome (GOLD analysis project Ga0310695, IMG submission 203882) | Bovine rumen microbial communities from Lethbridge, Alberta, Canada - RJG_04 (v2) (version 2) | ecosystem: Host-associated > Mammals > Digestive system > Stomach > Rumen | place: Canada... | reverse complement strand
CAACGCGTTGAGAAAGCGAGCCGCATACTTTTTGCTATTTGTCAAGCCTTTTTTGCAAAAAAAATCCCTCCCGCCACATTTTTCTTGTGACGGGAGGGTTCTGCTATCCTATCTTCCTGACATTGGCCGGTCCGGCGGGCCTTCTTTCTATCGGACGAGGTAGCAGTCGCTTGCCGCGTCGTATGCAAACGTGACGCCGAAGCAGCGCGCAAAGTCCTCCGCGGAGAGATAGAGCAGCGTGTAGGTGTAGGAGAACGGCATCACGTAGCGGCAGCTTTCGTCAATGGCCGATTCGCCGCCGTCCGGCGCGATGTGCGCGAGCCCGCGCTCGTACAGGCGATAGGTCTCCCCGCCGTGCTCGATGGTGAACGCGTCGTCCGTCCAGTCGAATGTGCAGCGCTCGCCCAGCGACTGGAACACGAACTCGATGGGGAGCAGCAGCGTCCCGTCCCGCTCCAGCGCGGGGAAGGTGCTCGTTTTGCCGCCGCACGCCACGTCGCTCACGTCCCAGACCTCGCTGGTAAAGCGCACGGGCGTGTCGTCGGGCAGGTCGTAGTAGCGCAGGAAGTTCGCGAGGAAGTAGCCGCCCTCAAAAAACACCGTGAAGCGGTAGTCCGCGTCCAGATCGATGCTCAGCTCCAGCGGCGCGCCGTCCTTCGCCGCCGCCACGGCGGCGAGGTTGCGGTCGACGACGGTCTTGTTGGCGGCGTAGCCGCGATAGATGGGTATGTACCGCGCCAGCAGCAGAGCGGCCAGCGCCGCGCAGACGATGCGCGGAAGCAGAGGGCGCACGCTCTCGCACACGCGGAAGAAAAGGCTCCAGCACACGGCGATGAACAGCAGCACGCAGGGGAAGAACGTCCGCGCGTAGTAGAGCGTCGTCACCGTCAGGAACATGACCGACGCGCCCGCTCCCAGCGCCAGCAGGGCCGTGACGCGCGTTTCCTCCCGCGTGAGCAGCCATGCCGCGGCGTAGAGCGTGTAGAGCACCGTCAGCACCGCCAACGGCTTTTGCATATCCGCGATCGCCAGCGCCGCGACGGCGATCGCCGCGGGGAAGCCCGCCAGCAGCGCCTTGGGCCGCGCGCGGTCCGTGAGGCACAGCAGCGCCGTCAGCAGGCAGAACGCGACAAACAGTGCGTTCCAGAACCCGTAGCCGCAGAGATAGCGCATCACGTCGAAGAAGCGATCGGCGAACACGCCGGGGCGCAGCACGCTCAATAGTCCGCCGTCGATGCCGCGCCCGATGCGGGCGTGACTGCCCGGCGCGAGCAGGATGGTCACATAGCCCAAACTTGTCAGCAGCGCGCAGCGGAGCGCGCGCCGCGCGCGCGGCGCTCTGCCGAGGAAGGCGCAGAGCCAATAGCCCCACAGCGCGGTCAGCGACACCACGCCGCTCTGCTCCGTGCCCATGCCGGAGAGCAGCGCGCAGAGATACAGCGCCGCCGTCTCGGGCCCGCGCGGCGCGGCGCGGTCGCTCCGCTCCAGAAGCCACAGCGTCAGCAGCGGGAAGAGCAGCGGAAACGCGTAGTTAAAGTACGCGGAGAGCCAGTAGAGCGACATGCGCAGGTACTGGATCTCGCTGCCCAGCACCGTCAGCAGGGAGAGCGCCGTGCCGAGGAGCAGCGCGGGCGCCTTTTGCCGCCGGTCCTGCGCGGCAAGCCCCGCGGCAAACAGCGCCGCCGTCAGCGGCGGGCTGATGAGGGCGAAGATCTTGGTGTCCGCGAGCAGCAGGATCGGGATGAGGATATGCACCAGCACGCGGCCGTTCGTCCCGCGGTAATGCTCGATCGTATTCCGCACGAAGCCGCGCAGCCCGTCGCGGAAGAACGTGCCGTACCAGTAGTCGTCGGAATAGACGGTCAGATTCACATTCACGGCAAGATGCAGCGCCATGACCGCCAGCAGCGCCGCCGCGGCGAGCAGAAGCGCCCGCCGCCCGTCTTTTGCCCTACTCATGCGCGTCCAGCCAGCGGCCGACGGCCTCGCCGACGGCGCGGATGCAGCCCGGCTCATAGGGGATGCGCAGTTCCGCGCTCCGGGCGAGCTCTTCGAAGGTCCGCGTGCCGCCGCGGTCCACAAAGGCGAGGTAGCGCTTCCAGGTCTCCTGCGGCTCATCCAGATACGCCATCCAGAACTGGAACGCCATGGTCTGCGCCATGCAGTAGTCGATATAGTAGAGCGGGTGCAGATAGATGTGCAGCTGCCGCTGCCAGCCGGCGCCCCGCCCATAGAACGGCAGACCGTCAAAGTCCGTCCACGGGCGGTATTTCTTTTCAAGCTCCAGCCACACGGCGTTGCGCTGCTCCGGCGTCAGCGTGGGGTCGGCGTACATCACATGCTGGAACTCATCCACCATGCAGCCGTAGGGCAGGAACGTCAGCGCCTCCTCCGCGTGCGCGACCTCGTAGCGCGCCGTCGCCTCTCCGAAGAACAGGCGGTGGTACGGCGCGGTGAGGAACTCCATGGACATGGAGTGGGTCTCCGCGCCGTCCATGGTCGGCGTCATCAGCCGGAGCGGCAGGCCGTTTTTGAGCGCGCGGAACGCGGCGAAGGCGTGCCCCGCCTCGTGGGTCAGCACGTCCACGTCGCCGCTGGTGCCGTTGAAGTTCGAGAAGATGAACGGCGCGCGGAAGTCGTAGAGCTCCGTGCAGTAGCCGCCGGGGGCCTTGCCGTCCTTGCTCAGCACGTCCAGCAGCTCGTTCTCGTACATATAGTCAATGAACTCCGCCGTTTCGCCGCTCAAGCCCCGGTACATCGCGAGGCCCGCGGCGAGGATATCGTCCGCCGTGCCCTGCGGCTTCGGGTTGCCGTCGGGATAGAGCAGCGCGTCGTCGTAATACCGGAGCGTATCGACGCCGAGACGTCTGCGCTGCGCCTCCTTGACCCGGGCCACCAGCGGCACCAGATCGCTTGCGATCTGCGCGCGGAACGCCGCGACCTTTTCGGGGCCGTAGCAGTTGCGGCCCATGCGGTCGCAGCCCAGCGGGATATAGCTCTCGTGCCCCAGCAGCTTCGCCTGCTCCGTGCGGTTCTTCACCAGCGCGTCGTACAGCTCGTCCAGCTCGTCGCGGTGTTCGTCGAAAAAGCGGCCCTCCGTCTCGAAGGCGGCGCGGCGCACCGCGCGGTCGGGGCTCTGCTTGTAGGGGCCGAGCTTCGGCAGCGGCAGCCGCTGACCGTCGAACTCGACCACGGCGGAGGCATACAGCTTCTGATAGTCGCTCTCCAGCTTGTTCTCGCGCTGCATGAGCGGCACCATCTCGGGTTTGAAGCTGCGCGCCGCCAGCTCCAGATCGAGGAAGAACACCCTGCCGTATTTCGCCTCCAGCGCGCCGCGGAACTTTGACGTGAGCAGCGCGCGGTTGATGCGCTGGATATCCTCCTCCAGCAGGGGCATGTTCTCGTCGATGAAGTCGTTTTCTCGGTCGTAGAACGCGTCCCGCGTGTCGATGGTGTGGCGGATGTACGCCAGCTGCGCCATCGTGCCGACGCGCCCCTCGACGGCGTTGAGCCGCTCGAGCGCCGCAAGCTGTGTCTCCGCGCTCGAGGCGTCGTTCAGCGCGGCGAGGATCGCGCTCAGCTCCGCGCGGATCCCGTCGACGTCGGGGCGGGTATAGGGCATCTCGGTAAACTTCATGTGCCGCTTCTCCTTGCATCAGATCGTTGATCGATTCAGTAGACATTATTATAACCCACATGCGCCGCTTTTTCCATATAAAAAAGGACGGCGCGCGGTTTGCGCGCCGTCCTGCGGCTTATCCGTGCTTGTGGGTGGCTTTCATGCGCTGCTCGTGGTTGAGGATGGTCTTGCGGATGCGCAGCGCGTGGGGCGTGACCTCCAGCAGCTCGTCGTCCGCGAGGAATTCAAGGCACTGCTCGAGGCTCATCTGCTTCGGCGGCACGAGGCGCAGCGCGTCGTCGCTGCCGGAGGCGCGCATGTTGGTCAGCTGCTTCTTCTTGCAGACGTTGACGCTGATGTCCTCCTGCTTCGGGCTGACGCCCACGACCATGCCCTCGTACACCGGCACGCCCGCGCCGATGAACAGCGCGCCGCGCTCCTGCGCGTTGAAGAGGCCGTAGGTCACGCTCTCGCCGGTCTCAAAGGAGACCAGCGAGCCGGTGTTGCGGCGGGAAAGGTCGCCCTTGTAGGGGGCGTAGCTGTCGAACACGCTCGCCATGATGCCCTCGCCCTTGGTGTCGGTGAGGAACTCGTTGCGGTAGCCGAACAGGCCGCGGGCCGGCACGAGGAACTCGATCTTCATGCGGCTGCCCACCGGCGTCATTTCGACCATGTCGCCCTTGCGGGAGCCGATCTTCTCGATGACCGCGCCGACGCAGTCGGCGGGCACGTCCACCACGAGCCGCTCGATGGGCTCGCAGCGCTTGCCGTCGATCTCCTGATACAGCACGCGCGGGGGAGAGACCTGGAACTCATAGCCCTCGCGGCGCATGGTCTCGATGAGGATGGAGAGCGACATTTCGCCGCGGCCCGCCACGTTGAACGCGTCCATCGCGCCCTCGATCTCGGTCACGCGCAGCGACACGTCCTTGAGCGTCTCGCGAAACAGACGGTCGCGGAGCTGGCGGGAGGTGACGTACTTGCCGTCGCGGCCCGCATAGGGGGAGTCGTTGATGGAGAACGTCATCTCCATGGTCGGCGCGCTGATCTTGACGAACGGCAGCGGCTCGACGGCGTCGGGCGCGCAGATCGTGTCGCCGATGGTGATGTCGCCGATGCCGGAGAGGCAGATGATGTTGCCCGCGGTGGACTCGGTGACAGGCTTTTTGGCCAGGCCCTCGAATTCGTAAAGGGACACCGCCTTCGCCTTCTTGGGCGCGGCGTCGGGATCGTGATAGTTGCACACCGCGATCTCCTGGTTCTGACGGAGCGTACCGCGCTCGATCCGGCCGATCGCCATGCGGCCGACGAACTCGTTGTAGTCGATGGAGGACACCAGCATCTGGAACGGCGCGTCCACGTCCGCCTCCGGCGCGGGAATGTACTCGAGGATCGTGTCGAACAGCGGCTTTAAGTCCTTGCCCGGCACCTCGGGGGAGGTGGAGGCGGTGCCGTTTCTGCCGGAGCAGAAGAGCATCGGGCTGTCGAGCTGCTCGCTCGTCGCGTCGAGATCCATAAGAAGCTCCAGCACCTCGTCCACGACCTCGTACACGCGCTGGTCGGGGCGGTCGATCTTGTTGACGACCACGATGACGCGGTGGCCCAGCTCCAGCGCGCGGGAGAGCACGAAGCGGGTCTGGGGCATGGGGCCCTCGGCGGCGTCGACCAGCAGGATGACGCCGTTGACCATCTTCAGAATACGCTCCACCTCGCCGCCAAAGTCGGCGTGGCCCGGCGTGTCGACGATGTTGATCTTCGTGTCGCCGTAGCGGATGGCGGTGTTCTTGGCGAGGATGGTGATCCCGCGCTCACGCTCCAGATCGCCGGAGTCCATGACGCGGTCCACGACCTCCTGGTTTTCGCGGTAGACGCCGCCCTGCTTGAGCATCTCGTCCACCAGCGTGGTCTTGCCGTGGTCGACGTGGGCGATGATGGCGACGTTGCGCAGCTTTTCGTTCTGCATATGGTATCAACTCCTGCAGCGGGCAAAACCCGCCAAATTTCAAAACTTTGCTTAGTATATGCCGAACGAGCGCACATTTCAAGAGATTTTTCAGTTTTCCATTGACATTTTGCTGTATACTGCGGTAAAATATTTAGGCAAAATTCACAGAGACAATCGAATATGCCCGCGTAGCTCAGCAGGATAGAGCGACCGCCTCCTAAGCGGTAGGTCGGAGGTTCGAATCCCCTCGCGGGTGCCAGTGAAAAGCGCCGAAAATCAGTGATTTTCGGCGCTTTTTCTGGAACGGTCTGTTTCGGCCGCTGACCGAAACGCTTCGCTCACGACGACATAGATCAGATAGGTGATCAGCGTCCCGAAGCATACGTCGGAGAGAAAATGATTGGTCATATGAATGCGGTTATAGCCATAGATCAGCACATAAAGGCAGGCGCCGAAAAAGCAGAGGAGATTCTTTCTGCCGCTTCTTTTTCTTGTCACATCCGCAAGCATCGGAAGCGAGAACATCATACTGGCAATGGTCATGTTGCCGCTCGGCCAGGATTTGAAGTTGTCATCTCCGCCGGCGAGGTTTGGGATCATTTGCCACCAGCTGCGGAACTGGCTTTTCGGGTCTTCCAGCGTGATCAGGTATTTGTAACGAGGACGGGAAGCAAGCTGCTTGAGCCACAGGTTCACGTTGTCCGCCGCGATGCCGGCGATCAGAATGGCCGCCCCGACGGCGATCAGTTTGTCGGGGTCTCTGTCATCCAACCATCGTATCGTCACAAACGGCACCCAGGAATACAGCGCCGCCCAGAACAGCCAGCTCACGACTGACAGCATGGGAGAGGACTCCCCGGCGATATAACCGAACAATGCGCGAACGCTTTTGCCGTTATAGCTGTTCGAATAATACACGGCCATGAAGAAGCTCAAAAAGAGCAGCGTGTACGCCAGCGCGCGGTAACGCGCCCCCTTCTTCCTGAGACCAACAAACAAGCAGGCGCCGGCAGCGGGATACAGGCAGTAGGAAAGGTATGATCCGTACGTGGCAAAAAATGCGCCGAGGTCAGTTTTGTTGGCAAGCGCCTCGTTGATGCTGAAGTCATAGAGCGACCCGACGATGATACCAAGCAGACAAGCGGCCGTGACAAACCAAAAGCAGGCAGCAGGGACCGCCATGATCGAGTGTTTTTTCATGTTTTCCTCCGTTCGTTGATCGGCAGCATATCGGATGCTCCGCAATATGCTCAAATTTAGCAAACGCCGCGTGTCTTGTCAACAGAAGGCAAACCTCATTCGGCGGCCCTGACGCCGGCGGAATAGCCGTCGACCAATACGAGCTCGCCCGCGCCGTTCACGTACCAGCCCGCGACAAAGACGGTCCGTCCGGGCGCCGCGCCGACGCGCACGCCTTCCGTCAGCTCCGCCGCGGTGAGGACGTCGGTGTGGGAGTAGCCGCCGCTTGCCTTTTCGTAGACGAAGTCGCCCCGGCAGATCCAGTAGGACGCGTTCGCGTTCAGCTCGTCCGGCGCGGCCGCCCGGACGAGACAGACGTCGGGATTCCCGAGCGCGGCCTCTTCCTCCGTCGCCTCGACCTGCTCCGCGGAGATGCGGACGGGGCCGCCCTCGACCACGGAGACCGCCCCGGCGTTGAGCGCCTTCATCGCGCCGAGCGAGTAGCGGGAGGCGTAGCTCGTCGGCACCGTGCCGAACAGAAGCACCTTGTCGAGGCGGAGCCGCCTGAAGCCGGGCTCTGTCGCGCCCCGACCGAGCAGCGTACTGCAGATGTTGACCGTCTCGCCCGCCCTCCGGCTGCTCCATCCGGCCAGATTCAGGATATCCTCGCCGGAGACCAGCGCGAGCGAAAAGCCCTTGCCGTCCGGGACGCCGGTGAGATCGCCGTCAGCGCGCATCGCCGCGGCATAGAGCGGCTGGGCGCTGGTTTTGCTGAGAATGGTCTCCTGCGCGCCGTCGGCCTCCGTCACCCGCACGCCGTCGCGGACGGTGATGCTGCATCGCGCCGCGGAGACGGTGACGCCCGCGGCATTGCCGTTCGTCCAGAGCGTGGTGTTGGCGTTCTGCACATGGATCGTGCCGCCCACGTTGACGTTCTCCAGAATGACGCGGCGATGGTTCGTGCCGGCGGGAACGGTCACGTCGCCCGCGATGTTGATATCGGCGAGGTAGAGCGTCTGCCCCGTGACGGTCAGATTGCCGTTTGCGTCGATCTGATAGTTCTTGCCGCTGACGTTCGCCGCCATGACCGGCGCCTCGGCGCTTTTCTGCCGCGCCGAGAGGGAGACGACGGCCATGTCGCCGCGGGTGAACGAGGCGTTGCTGCTCTCGTTGTATTCGCCGTTCGTGATCCCCAGCCTGTCCGTCAGCTCCCAGGCCCTGTCCCAGCGGAAGTCTGTGCCGCTGGAGTAGCCCAGAGCGCGCAGCACGAAGGTGAGGTACTCGGTCGCCTTCATGTTGATCTTGCTGCCGAAGACCGGCTCGCCGGTCACAGGGTCCGCCATGCCGGTGGTCAGCTTGCTCGCATACGCGTAGCCGACGTAGGGCTCCAGCCAGGGAGCGACGTCGGAGAACGGGTGCGTCCAGCTGCCGGCCTTCGCCTCGTCCTCCTTGCCGATCATGCGCACCAGCATGACGATGCCGCAGTCGCGGGTCAGAATGCTGTCGAGATCGTAGTTGACGGAGCCGTCGGCGTTGACGCCGGAGCCGTTGAGCAGGCCCAGCTCGTGCAGCTCCTCCGCCGCGGCCTTCGCCTTGCCGTCGGCGGCCGAGGCGGACAGCGTGAACAGGGACAGGAGCGTACAGAGGGCCAGAGCAATGCTGAGAATGCGTTTCATGGGAGCGTTTCTCTCCTTTTTCGTGATCGGAACGGGCCGAAAGAAAGGCCCGGGGACAAGCGTTACATTCATTATAGTAATATGCACCGAAAAGCGCAACCGATTTTTGCCGCGCAATTCTCAGGCATGGACCGCCCCTTTCCATTATATAATATAGCAACTGCTTTTGCGGGACAGGGAGGGCGGCCGCATGACGATGGCATGGATCTGGACGGGGATGGTAGCGTGTTCGCTGGCGTTCGGCGCGCTGACGGGCAATCTGGACGCGTTGGGCGGCGCGGCGCTGGAGGGCGCGCGCAGCGCGGTGGAGCTGTGCGTCTCCATGGCGGGCGTCATGTGCCTGTGGACGGGCGTGATGGAGGTCATGCGGCAGAGCGGGCTCTCCGCGCGGCTGGCCCGCGCGTTTCGCCCCCTGCTGCGGCGCGCCATGCCGAACGCCGCGCGCGACGAGGAGACCCTCTCCGCCGTGTCGGCCAACCTGTCCGCGAACCTGCTGGGTCTGGGCAACGCCGCGACGCCGCTGGGCATCCGCGCCGCCCGCGCCATGGCGCGCGGCAGCGAGGGCGTCGCCTCCGACGAGCTGTGCCTGTTCATCGTGCTCAATACCGCCTCCATCCAGCTGCTGCCGACGACCGTGGCGGGCGTGCGCGCCGCGCTGGGCGCCGCGGCGCCGTTTGATATCCTGCCGGCGGTGTGGCTGGCGTCCTTTGGTTCCGTCGCCGTGGGCCTTGCCGCGGCGCGGCTGCTCGGACGCGTGTGGAGGGATTGAAGGTGCGGCTTTCTTCTTCTCTGGTGGTGCCCGCGATCCTCTGCGCCGCGGGCGTCTATGGGCTGTACCGCCGCGTCGACGTCTACGGCGCGCTCACCAAGGGCGCGGAGGAGGGGCTCTCCGTGCTGCTGCGCGTCCTGCCCTCGCTGGTGGGGCTGCTGACGGCGGTCTACATGTTCCGCGCGTCGGGCGCGATGGACTTCCTGGCCCGCCTGCTCGCGCCCGTGCTGGAGTGGGCGGGCGTCCCGTCCGAGACGGCGCCGCTGCTGCTGGTGCGCCCCGTCTCGGGCAGCGCCGCGCTCGCCGTCGGCAGCGAGATCATGGAGACCTGCGGCCCGGACAGCTATGCCGGGCGTGTGGCGGCGGTGATGCTGGGCTCCAGCGAGACGACGTTCTACACCGTCGCGGTCTACTGCGGCGCGGCGGGCATTGTCCGGACGCGGTACACCATTCCGGCGGCGCTGCTGGCGGATCTGACGATGTTTCTGCTCTCCGCCTTTGCCGTGCGGCTGTTTTTCGGCGCGTGAAAAGCGGATCTTCTGCGTGCGGAACGGCGCCCGAAGTACAATATCTTGTGGTGTTTTCCGCATTTCTCCCCTTTATGACGACTTTCACAAAATTTGATAAAAATTTTCGTGAAAAACGGAAAATTTCTCTTGACACCGTCCGTCGGATTTAGTATTATAGGCAAGTCCGCGACTGGGGGCGTGCCATGCCCTGCGGTGCGCGGCAATGCGATGAACCGGGAGATTGCTCGGGAGACCGAGGTAACTTTCGGGGAGTATGTCCGAAAATCGGGCGGCTGAGAACAAGTCCTCTTTTACGCGGCGTAGATCGCCGTGCCATGGACCGGCCGTGCTATGCGAGCCGGTTTTTCCATGAGCAGGAATGATACGCACGGATAAGCGTATAGAGAAATGTCTCACCGTACGGACGAAAAAACCGTACAAATTTGGAGGAACAGACAAATGGCAAAAGAAATGATCCGCATCCGTCTCAAGGCCTATGACCATCAGGTCATCGACCAGAGCGCAGAGAAGATCGTCGAGGCGGCCAAGCGCACCGGCGCCACCGTTTCCGGCCCCATCCCTCTGCCCACCAAGCGTGAGATCGTCACGATCCTGCGCGCGGTCCATAAGTATAAGGACAGCCGCGAGCAGTTCGAGCGCCGCACGCACAAGCGTTTGATCGACATCACCAACTCCAGCCCCAAGACGGTCGAAGCCCTGATGGGTCTCGAGATGCCCGCCGGCGTTGAGATCGAGATCAAGCTGTAACGTAACCTTATTGCTCAGCCAACATTTATCGACTTGCGTGAGATAAATGGAGGTCAAGTCGGCAGAGCAATGCACGCCGTTACCGTGCAACTAAGCCGACCAATAACCTTATGGAGGATCATACATGAAAGCGATCATCGGCAAGAAAGTCGGCATGTCTCAGATCTTCGACGAAGTCGGCCATGTGATCCCGGTCACCGTGATCGAGGCCGGTCCGTGCGTCGTCACGCAGAAGAAGACTGCCGATAAGGACGGCTATGAGGCCGTTCAGCTCGGTTACGAGGACGTACCCGAGCGCAAGCTCAGCAAGGGCGAGATGGGCCACCTGAAGAAGGCGGGCGTCGGCCCCAAGAAGCATCTGCGCGAGTTCGACCTGGACAACGGCAGCGAGCTCGAGCTCGGCGCCATCGTCAAGGCGGACATGTTCGCCGCCGGCGACTTCGTCGACGTCACCGGCACCAGCAAGGGCCACGGCTACTCCGGCGTCATCAAGCGCTGGGGCGCGCACCGCGGTCCCGAGAGCCACGGCGGCGGCCCGGTTGCCCGTCACGCCGGCTCCATGGGCTCCACCACCGATCCGTCCCGTATCTATAAGGGCAAGATCGGCGCCGGCCAGTACGGCGTGGAGACCGTCACCGTCCAGAACCTCGAAGTCGTCAAGGTCGATCCCGAGCTCAACATGCTCGTCGTCCGCGGCGCGGTCCCCGGCCCGAAGGGCGGGCTCGTCACCGTGAAGTCCACCGTCAAGGTCCACAAGATCAAGCAGGCGGGCGCGGACATCAGCAAGAACCCGCAGAAGGCCTCCGGACGCAACCCGCAGAAGGCTTCCGCCAGAATGTAAGGAAAGGAGTGCCTGAGAAATGTCTACTGTTAAAGTTGTCAGCATGAGCGGTCGCAAGACCGGCGAAGTCGAGCTGAATGACGCCATCTTCGGCATTGAGCCGAACATGGCCGTCGTACACGAGGTCGTCAAGAACCACCTGGCGAATTGCCGTCAGGGCACCCAGAGCGCTCTGACCCGCGCGGAGGTTTCCGGCGGCGGCAAGAAGCCCTGGCGCCAGAAGGGCACCGGCCGTGCCCGTCAGGGCAGCACCCGCGCTCCCCAGTGGACGCACGGCGGCATCGTGTTTGCCCCCAAGCCCCGCTCCTACAGCTATGTGCTCAACAAGAAGGTCAAGCGCCTCGCGCTCAAGTCCGTGCTCTCCGCCAAGGCGGCGGACGGCGAGATCATCGTCGTGAACAAGATCGAGATGGACGAGATCAAGACCAAGACCTTCCGCAAGTTCCTGGACGACGTCAAGGCGGACGGCAAGGCCGTCGTCGTGACGCCCGAGGTCAACCCCAACGTCGTGAAGAGCGCCCGCAACCTGCCCGGCGTCGTCACGACGCCCGCGCGGCTCATCAACGTCTACGATCTGGTCAACGCCAAGTACCTGGTCGTCGACAAGGAAGCGCTCGCGGTCATCGAGGAGGTGTTCGCATGAACAGCTACGACATCATTATCCGCCCGATCATCACCGAGCGCTCCATGGCGGACGTCGAGAAGAAGAAGTACGTCTTCGAGGTCGCGAAGGACGCCGGCAAGATCGAGATCAAAAACGCGGTGGAGACCGCCTTCGGCGTGAAGGTCAAGGCCGTCAACACGATCAACGTCCGCGGCAAGGCCAAGCGCATGGGCGCCGGCCGTCCCGGCACGACCCGCAGCTGGAAGAAAGCCTACGTGCAGCTCGCGGACAACTCGAAGACGATCGAGCTCTTCGAGGGCATGGTGTAAGGAGGAACTGAGAAATGGCTATCAAGAGTTATAAGCCCACGACCCCCTCGCGCCGTCACATGACCGTGTCCGCGTTCGAGGGCGTCGACAAGAAGGCCAAGCCCGAGCGCTCGCTGGTCGAGCCGCTCAAGAAGCACGCCGGCCGCAACAGCTACGGCTGCATCACCGTCCGTCATCAGGGCGGCGGCAACAAGCAGAAGTACCGCGTCATCGACTTCAAGCGTGAGAAGGAAGACATGCTCGCGACGGTGCTCCGCCTCGAGTATGACCCGAACCGCAGCGCGTTCATCGCGCTCGTCGAGTACGAGGACGGCGAGAAGCGCTACATCATCGCTCCCGTCGGTCTCGCCGTCGGCGACAAGGTCGTCTCCGGCGCCGGCGCCGACATCAAGCCGGGCAACTGCCTGCCCATCGCGAACATCCCCGTCGGTACCGTCATCCACAACATCGAGATGCACCCCGGCAAGGGCGCGCAGCTCGTCCGCTCCGCCGGCGCCAGCGCGCAGCTGATGGCCAAGGAGGGCGGCGACGCTCAGATCCGTATGCCCAGCGGCGAAGTGCGCATCGTGCGCACCAACTGCCGCGCCTGCATCGGTCAGGTCGGCAACATCGACCATGAGAACATCCAGATCGGCAAGGCCGGCCGCAAGCGTCACATGGGCTGGCGCCCGACGGTCCGCGGCTCGGTCATGAACCCGGTGGACCACCCGCACGGCGGCGGCGAGGGCAAGAGCCCGGTCGGCCGTCCCGGCCCGGTCACCCCGTGGGGCAAGCCGGCGATGGGCTACAAGACCCGCGGCAAGAAGAACCCGACGAACAAGTTCATCGTCAAGCGCCGTAACGAGAAGTAAAGGAGGCAATGAAACATGTCCAGAAGCATTAAGAAGGGCCCGTTTGTTGCGCCTGAGCTCCTCAAGCGGGTTGATGAGATGAACAAGACCGGCGAGAAGAAGGTGCTCAAGACCTGGAGCCGCAGCTCCACGATCTTCCCCTCCTTTGTCGGCCACACGATTGCCGTTCACGACGGCCGCAAGCACGTTCCCGTCTATATCCAGGAGGATATGGTCGGCCATAAGCTGGGCGAGTTCGCGCCCACGCGCACGTTCCGCGGCCACGCGAAGTCCAAGTAAGGGAGGATGCCGAATATGGAAGCGAAAGCATATGCGAGATACATTCGCATCTCTCCGCGCAAGGTCCAGATCGTCTGCGACCTGATCCGCGACCGCGACGTCGACACCGCCATGGCGATTCTGATGAACACGCCGAAGTCCGCGTCCGAGCCGCTGACGAAGCTCCTCAAGAGCGCCGTCGCCAATGCTGAGAACAACTTCAGCATGGATCACGACAAGCTGTACGTCTCCGAGGTGTACGCCACCGCCGGCCCCATCCTCAAGCGGATGAGACCCGCCTCGAAGGGCCGCGGCTATCGCATCAACAAGCGCACCTCTCACGTGACGCTCGCCGTTGCGGAGAAAGAGTAAGAGGGAGGGAACAGTTTTATGGGTCAGAAAGTTAATCCCCATGGTATGCGCGTGGGCGTCATCAAAGACTGGGACTCCCGTTGGTATGCCAGAGATGAAAAAGTCGGCGATCTGATCGTCGAAGACAGCAAGATCCGCAAGTTCGTCAAGAAGGCGCTCTACGGCGCCGGCGTGCCGAAGATCGAGATCGAGCGCTCGAACGACCTCGTCACGCTGTTCGTGCACTGCGCCCGTCCGGGCATGGTCATCGGCAAGGACGGCAGCGAGGTCGAGAAGCTCCGCGGCGAAGTCGCGAAGCTCATCGGCAAGAACGTCAAGCTCAACATCGTCGAGGTCCGCAACCCCGACATGAACGCGCAGCTCGTCGCTGAGAACATCGCTCAGCAGATCGAGAAGCGCATCTCCCACCGCCGCGCCATGAAGAATGCCATGGGCCGCGCCATGCGCGCCGGCGCCAAGGGCATCAAGTGCAGCGCGTCCGGCCGCCTCGGCGGCCGCGAGATCGCGGGCGTTGAGCACTATCACGAGGGCACCATCCCCCTGCAGACCATCCGCGCCGACATCGAGTACGGCTTTGCCGAGGCGGCCACCACCTACGGACGCATCGGCATCAAGGTCTGGATCTACAAGGGCGAGGTCCTCACCCAGACGCTGCGCACTACCCCGCGTACGCTCGACACCACGAAGCCGTACGAGGAGCGCCGCGAGCGCCGCGGCCGCCGCGACGGCGACCGTCGTCCCCGCCGTGACGGCGACAACCGCAACGGCGGCTTCCGCCGTGACGGCAACCGCCCGGCAGGCGGCGGCAACAATCGCACCAACAACGGCCCCCGTCCCCAGGGCGACCGTCCGCAGGGCGGCTTCCGTCCCCGCACCGAGAACAAGGAAGGAGGCGCGCAGTAATGCTTCTCCCGAAGAGAGTCAAATACCGCCGTCAGCAGCGCGGTCGTATGACCGGCAAGGCGATGCGCGGCAACACCGTGACCTACGGCGAGTACGGCCTTGTGGCCCTCGACCCCGCCTGGATCACCAGCAATCAGATCGAGGCCGCCCGTATCGCCATGACGCGCTACACCAAGCGCGGCGGCCAGGTCTGGATCAAGATTTTCCCCGATAAGCCCGTCACGCAGAAGCCCGCCGAGACCCGTATGGGTTCCGGTAAAGGCTCGCCCGAGTACTGGGTCGCCGTCGTGAAGCCCGGCCGCGTCATGTTTGAGATCGCCGGCGTTCCCGAGGAGACCGCTCGCGAGGCGCTCCGTCTTGCCAGCCACAAGCTGCCCGTCAAGACGAAGATCGTCAAGCGTGAGGACGCCGAAACCGAGAAAGCAGGTGAATGAGAATGAAGGCAAGTGAAGTTCGTTCCATGAGCGTTGCCGAGCTCAACACCAAGCTCGATTCTCTCAAAAAGGATCTGTTCCTCCTGCGCATGCAGCACGCCACGAATCAGCTCGACAACCCGCAGAAGCTCGTCGAGACCAAGCGTGACATCGCGAGAGTCAAGACCGTGATCCGTGAGAAGGAGGAGAAGTAAGATGGAAGAGAAGAGAACATCCTCCCGTAAGGTCCGCGTGGGCAAGGTCGTCTCCGACAAGATGGACAAGACCGTCGTGGTCGCCATCGCCGACCGCGTCGCGCATCCCCTGTACAAGAAGATCGTCGGCCGCACCTACAAGCTCAAGGCCCACGATGAAAAGAACGAGTGCGGTATCGGCGATACCGTCAAGGTGATGGAGACCCGTCCGCTCAGCAAGGACAAGCGCTGGCGCGTGGTCGAGATCGTCGAGAAGGCGAAGTAAGGAGGTGCCGAGAGTATGATTCAACAGGAAACTTTCCTGAAGGTCGCTGACAACACCGGCGCCAAGGAAATCAAGTGCATCCGCGTTCTGGGCGGCTCCAGCCGTAAGTACGGCAACATCGGCGACGTCATCGTGGCGTCCGTCCGCAAGAGCACCCCGGGCGGTCAGGTCAAGAAGGGCGAGGTCGTCCGCGCCGTGATCGTTCGCAGCGCGAAGGGCGTCCGCCGCGCCGACGGCACCTATGTCCGGTTCGACGAGAATGCGGCCGTCCTCATCAAGGAGGACAAGAACCCCCGCGGCACCCGTATCTTTGGGCCCGTCGCCCGTGAGCTGCGTGACAAGGATTACATGAAGATCCTGTCCCTCGCTCCCGAGGTCGTTTAAGGAGGGCAGTAGGAAATGGCTATGAATGTCAAGAAGGGCGACACCGTCGTCGTCCTGTCCGGTAAGGACAAAGGCAAGCAGGGCACCGTGCTCGGCACCGTCCCCAGCGAGGACAAGGTCGTCGTCGAGGGCGTGAACATGGTCACCTGCCACGTCAAGCCCCGCAAGCAGGGCGAGACCGGCGGCATCGTGCAGCGCGAAGCGGCCCTGTACGCCTCCAAGGTGCAGGTCGTCTGCCCGAAGTGCAAGAAGGGCACCCGCGTCGCTCACAAGGTCGAAAACGGCAAGAAGATCCGCGTGTGCAAGCACTGCGGCGCAACGCTTTGAGAAAGGAGTAAGCTGCAATGGCCAGATTGAAAGAACAGTATAAAGCGGACATTGCGCCGGCTCTTTTCAAGAAGTTCGGCTACAAGTCCGTCATGGAAGTGCCCAAGATCGACAAGGTCGTCGTGAACGTCGGCTGCGGCGAGGCCCGCGACAACGCGAAGGTCCTCGACGCCGTCGTGCGCGACCTCTCCACCATCACCGGCCAGAAGGCCATCGTCACCAAGGCGAAGAAGTCCGTCGCGAACTTCAAGATCCGCGAGGGCATGCCCATCGGCGCGAAGGTCACGCTCCGCGGCGACAAGATGTGGGAGTTCCTGGATCGTCTCTTCAACGTGGCGCTTCCCCGTGTCCGCGACTTCCGCGGCATCAGCGCCAACGCCTTCGACGGCCGCGGCAACTATGCCCTCGGCATCAAGGAGCAGCTGATCTTCCCCGAGATCGAGTACGACAAGGTCGACAAGATCCGCGGCATGGATATCGTCATCTGCACCACCGCGAAGTCCGATGAAGAGGCCCGCGAGCTGCTGACGCTGGTTGGCGCTCCGTTCGAGCGTTAAGGAGGAGAAGAACAATGGCTAAAACATCCATGAAGATCAAGCAGGCCCGTCCTGCCAAGTTCTCCAGCCGCCGCTACAACCGCTGCAAGCTCTGCGGCCGTCCCCACGCGTATCTGCGCGACTACGGCGTTTGCCGTATCTGCTTCCGTGAGCTCGCCTATAAGGGCGAGATCCCCGGCGTTAGAAAGGCTTCTTTCTGAGTCTTTTGTCCTCATACTGCGTCGCGGACGGCTCGCAGTACACAAAGTACAGCTTCGCCGCCGCTCCTTGTCTGAGAACAAAATCCTTCAGAAAAAGATAATTACCCCAGCAACTATGATACGCCTTTGATATGGGGCGTGGACTGCGAAAGGTCGCCGGTAATTCGGTAATTATCGGCGATACCTCGCGGCCGAAACGGGAGAAAAACCCGTAACTCTAATAAGGAGGAAACTTCACCATGCATATCACCGATCCCATTGCGGATATGCTCACCCGCATCCGCAACGCGAACAACGCAAGACACGACACCGTCGACGTGCCGGCCTCCAACATGAAGAAGAGCATCGCTCAGATCCTGTTGGACGAAGGCTACATCAAGAGCTTTCAGGTCATCGACGACGGCATCCAGGGCGTGATCCGCATCGCGCTCAAGTACAACGGCAAGGACAAGGTCATCACGGGCCTGCGCCGTGTCAGCAAGCCCGGCCTCCGCGTTTACGTGGGCGCCGACGAGCTGCCCCGCGTGCTCCGCGGCCTCGGCATTGCCATCGTTTCCACGTCCAAGGGCGTCATGACCGACAAGGCCGCTCGCGCGAACCATGTCGGCGGCGAAGTCCTGGCGTTCGTGTGGTAAGGAGGGCAGAAAACTATGAGTCGAATCGGTAGAATGCCCGTTGCCGTTCCTGCCGGCGTGACCGTCACGCTGGGCGAAGGCAACCTTGTCACCGTCAAGGGCCCGAAGGGCACCCTGACCCAGCAGCTCAACCCCGCCATGACCCTCAAGCAGGAGGGCGCGGAGCTCCACGTTTCCCGTCCCAACGACGAGAAGGAGAACCGCGCGCTGCACGGCCTGACCCGTGCGCTGCTGCACAACATGGTCGTCGGCGTGACCGAGGGCTACAAGAAAGAACTCGACATCAACGGCGTCGGTTACCGTGCCGCCAAGGAGGGCAAGAAGCTCGTCCTGACCATCGGTTACTCTCATCCGGTCGAGGTGGAGGAGATCGAGGGCATCAGCATTGAGGTCCCGAACCCCAACCACATCGTCATCTCCGGCTGCGACAAGCAGGCCGTCGGCCAGTTTGCCGCCGAGGTGCGCGAGAAGCGTCCGCCCGAGCCGTACAAGGGCAAGGGGATCAAGTACACGGATGAGGTCATCCGCCGCAAGGTCGGTAAGACCGGCGTCAAGAAATAAGGAGGTGTGCCGAAATGATCAAAAGACCCGATACGAATGCGCAGCGTTTAAAGCGTCATAAGAGAGTCCGTTCCAAGGTCTCCGGCACGCCCGAAAGACCCCGTCTGAACGTATTCCGCAGCGAGAAGAACATCTACGCCCAGATCATCGACGACGTGGCGGGCAACACGCTGGTTGCCGCGTCCTCGCTCGACAAGGAGATCGAGGGCAACGGCGGCAACAAGGCCGCGGCGCGTGCGGTCGGCAAGCTGGTTGCCGAGCGTGCGAAGGCCAAGGGGATCGAGACGGTCGTGTTTGACCGCGGCGGTTACCTGTATCACGGCCGTGTCGCGGAACTGGCCGAGGGCGCCCGTGAGGGCGGTCTGGAATTCTAAGGGAGGAGGAAAATAGAAATGCCCAGATTTGAAAGAGAACAAAGCGAATACATGGAAAAGCTCGTTTTCCTCAACCGCGTTTCCAAGACTGTCAAGGGCGGCCGCGTGGCGAAGTTCTCCGCGCTGATGGTCGTCGGCGACGGCAAGGGCAAGGTCGGCTACGGCCTCGGCAAAGCCGCCGAAGTTCCCGAGGCGATCCGCAAGGGCCTCGAGGCTGCCAAGAAGAACATGATCACCGTCACGCTTGAGGGAACCACCATCCCGCACGAAACCATCGGTGAGTTCGGCGCGGGCCGCGTGCTGCTCAAGCCCGCCGCTCCCGGTACCGGCGTCATCGCCGGCGGCGCGGTGCGCGCGGTCGTCGAGGCTGCGGGCATCAAGGACATCCGTACCAAGTGCCTGCGCTCCAACAATCCCAACAACGTCGTCGGTGCGGCGTTTGAGGGTCTCAAGTCCATGCGCAACGCCCAGCAGGTCGCCCAGACCCGCGGCAAGAGCGTGGAAGAGATCGTCGGTTAAGGAGGCTCGGACATGGCTAAATTGAATGTTGAGCTCGTCAAGAGCCTGAACGGCAGACTGGAAAAGCACATTGCCACTGCCAATTCTCTGGGCCTGCGCCGCATCGGCGACAGCACGGTCCAGCCCGACAATGACCAGACCCGCGGCAAGATCGCTCAGATCGGCTATCTGCTCAAGGTCACCGAAGTGAAATAAGGAGGAGATGTCGAAATGAAACTTCATGAACTGTCTCCTGCCGCTGGTTCCAACAAGGAAGCCTACCGCAAGGGCCGCGGCAACGGCAGCGGCAACGGCAAGACCGGCGGCCGCGGCCACAAGGGCCAGAAGGCCCGCAGCGGCGGCGGCACCCGCATCGGCTTCGAAGGCGGCCAGATGCCTCTGGCGCGCCGCACCCCGAAGCGCGGCTTCAACAACATCTTCGCGAAGCCCTATGAGATCATCAACCTGAACGCGCTCAATTGTTTTGAGGACGGCGAGACTGTTACCGCAGAGGCTCTGCTTGCCAAGGGCATCCTGTCGAAGTGCGAATACGGCTTCAAGGTGCTCGGCAACGGCTCGGTCAAGAAGAAAGTCACCGTACAGGCGTCTGCGTTTTCCCAGTCCGCGAAGGAAGCCATCGAGGCGGCTGGCGGAAAGGCAGAGGTGGTCTAAGTGATCCAGACAATCCGAAAGGCATGGGGCGTCCCCGAGCTGCGGAAGAAGATCATCTTCACGGTCATGATCCTTCTGATCTTCCGCATCGGCAATGCGATCCCCGCGCCGTATGTCAACACCGACCTGCTCCAGGCCTATCTCAACGGCATGAGCACCACGGTGCTGGGACTGTACAACGTGATGTCCGGCGGCGCGTTCGCGCAGGCGACGGTGTTCGCCCTCGGCGTCCAGCCGTATATCAACAGCTCCATCATTATCCAGCTGCTGACCATCGCCATCCCCGCGCTCGAGCGTCTTGCCCGTGACGGCGGCGAGGCCGGCAAGCGGAAGATCGCTTCGATCACCCGCTACGCCACGGTGGCCATCGCCCTGCTGCAGGGCCTCGGCTACTATTTCCTGATGCGCAACTACGGCATCCTGGAGCAGGAGGGCGTCTGGCCCGCGATCGTCATCATCGTGACGTTTGTGGCCGGCTCCAGCTTCGTGATGTGGCTGGGCGAGCAGGTCAACGAGTTCGGCGTCGGCAACGGCATTTCGATCATCCTGTTCGCGGGCATCATCTCCCGCGTGCCGTCGATGATCTCGATGGCCCGCAGCTATGTCGCCGCGGCGGAGAACACCGGCCTTGCGTGGCTGTATATGTTCCTGCTGCTTGTCGGCATCCTGCTGCTGGTCGTGCTGATCGTCCACGTCAACGCCGCCGAGCGCCGCATTCCCGTCCAGTACGCGAAGCGTCAGGTCGGCCGCAAGATGTACGGCGGCCAGGCAAGCACCCTTCCGATGAAGGTCAGCATGTCCGGCGTTCTGCCCATCATCTTTGCGCAGAGCATTGCGTCCCTGCCCGCCACGATCGCGGCGTTCCTGCCCGCGCCTCAGGAAGGCAGCTTCGGCTATGCGCTGCTCAACGCCATCGACACGAAGTCGGTCCTCTATCTGGTGCTCTACTTCATGATGATCATCGGCTTCAGCTACTTCTATGCGACCATCCAGTTCAATCCCGTTGAGATCTCCAACAACCTGAAGCGCCAGGGCGGCTTCATTCCGGGCTTCCGTCCGGGCAAGCCGACCAGCGACTTCATCGCGAAGGTCCTCTCGAAGATCACGCTGTTTGGCGCCATCTATCTCGGTATCGTTGCCATTGCCCCGCTGATCGTCGGCAAGGTCATCGGCAACAGCTCGCTCGCCATCGGCGGCACGTCCGTCATCATCGTGGTCGGCGTCGCGCTGGAAACGGTGCAGGCGCTGGAGAGCCAGATGCTGATGCGGCAGTATAAGGGCTTCCTTGAATAAGGAGAGAGACGATGAATCTGATTTTATTGGGCGCTCCGGGCGCGGGCAAGGGCACACAGGCTGCCATCCTCGCCAAGGAGTTGAACATCCCGACGATCTCCACCGGCAACATCCTGCGCGCGGCAGTCGCCAGCGGCAGTGAGCTGGGCCGGCAGGCGAAGGCCTGCATGGAGAGCGGCGCGTTGGTATCCGATGAGATCATCATCGGCATCATCCGCGACCGTCTCGCCGAGCCGGACTGTGCGAACGGGTACATCCTCGACGGTGTGCCCCGCACGATCCCGCAGGCCGAGGCGCTCGAGGCAAACGGCATCCGGTTTGACCGCGTGGTCTCCATGGAGATCGCCGACGAGGCGATCATGGAGCGCATGAGCGGGCGGCGCGTCTGCCCCAAGTGCGGCGCAAGCTACCACGTCGTCGCCGTGCCCCCGAAAAAGGCGGGCGTCTGCGACGAGTGCGGCAGCGAGCTGATCACACGCAAGGATGATGCCCCCGAGACCGTCAAATCGCGTCTCGCGGTCTATCACAAGGAGACAGAACCGCTCAAGGAGTTCTACCGCTCCCGCGGCGTTCTGGTTCCGGTGGAGGATCAAGGCTCCGTCGAAGCCACCTCCGCTGCGATCCTCAAAGTGCTGAAGGAGTAACGCATGATCACACTCAAATCAGCGCGCGAGATCGAATTGATGCGTCGGGCGGGAAAAATTACCGCGGCTGCCCGTGCCTTGGCAGGGGAAATGGTAAAGCCCGGCGTAACAACCCGAGAGATCGACAAAGCAGTGTATCGTTTCATCAAGTCACAGGGGGCCGAGCCGTCGTTTCTGAATTACAACGGCTACCCCGCCAGCGTGTGCATCTCCGTCAACGACGAGATTATCCACGGCATCCCGGGACCCCGGGTGCTCAAGGAGGGCGACATCGTCAGCGTGGATGTGGGCGCGTACATCGGCGGGTTTCACGGCGACTGTGCGGCGACCTATGCCTGCGGAACAATTTCCGAGGAGGCGCAGCGGCTCATCGACGTGACGCGTCAGAGCTTCTTTGAGGGCGTCAAAAACGCCCGCGAAGGCTGCCGCGTTTCGGACATCGGCCACGCGGTGCAGGAATATGTGGAGGCGAACGGATTTTCCGTTGTGCGCGAGTATGTCGGCCACGGCGTCGGCAGAAACATGCACGAAGCGCCCGAGGTGCCGAACTACGGCGCGCCGGGCCACGGCCCCAAGCTCCTGCGCGGCATGACGATCGCAGTCGAGCCGATGGTCAACATGGGCACGGCGAGCATCCGGCAGATGTCGGACGGCTGGACCGTCAAAACGGCGGACGGCAAGTATGCCGCGCACTACGAGAACACGCTCCTCATCACGGACGGCGAGCCGGAACTTCTGACGGTTCCCGCGCCATGAGGTGTGCAGAATGGAAATTGTGAGAGCACATCTGGTCGAGGCGACGGCCGGACGGGAGAAGGGCAAGCTCTTCTTCGTTCTGGAAACGGACGGAGAGGATTACCTGCTCCTGGCGGACGGCAAGAGCCGTCACGTCGAGGCGCCGAAGCGGAAAAAGCGCAAGCACGTCCGCTTCATTGCCGAGACGGACAGCCGCGTCGCCGACAAGATCAGACAGCGCGACAAGGTCACCAACAGCGAACTTCGCAAGGCCATCGCCTCTTACGGCGATGCAGACAATTCCGACCAGGAGGGATAACACTTGGCGAAATCCGACATGATCGAAGTGGAGGGCACAGTGGTCGAATCCCTGCCCAACACCACATTCCAGGTAGACATCGGAAACGGCCACACGATTCTGGCCCACATTTCCGGCAAGCTCAGAATGAACTTCATCCGGATCCTGCCCGGTGACAAGGTCACGGTGGAGATGTCCCCGTACGACCTGACCCGCGGTCGGATCACATGGCGTACTAAGTAATTTGGAGGTTTCAGACATGAAAGTAAGACCGTCCGTGAAGCCCATGTGCGAGAAGTGCAAGATCATTCGCCGCAAAGGCCGTGTCATGGTCATCTGCGAGAATCCGAAGCACAAGCAGCGCCAGGGCTGAGACTGAATTGGAGGTAAAGTAAATGGCACGTATTGCCGGTATTGACCTGCCGAAGGACAAGCGAATCGAGATCGGTTTGACTTACATCTACGGCATTGGCAGAAAGAGCGCCTGCGACATCCTCGAAAAGGCTGGCGTGAACCCCGATACCCGCGTCAAGGACCTCACCGACGCGGAGGAAGCGAAGCTGCGTGAGGTCATCGACCACGGCTACACTGTCGAGGGCGACCTGCGCCGTCAGACGGCGCTGGACATCAAGCGCCTGAGCGAGATCGGCTGCTATCGCGGCACGCGTCATCGCCGCGGCCTGCCCGTCCGCGGTCAGCGCAGCAAGACCAACGCACGTACCCGCAAGGGCCCGAAGAAGACCATTGCGAACAAGAAGAAGTAAGGAGGGAGAATAAAAAATGGCTACTGCTAAGTCCGGCGGCAAGAAAGTTGTCCGTCGTCGTCGCGAAAAGAAGAACATTGAACGCGGCCAGGTCCACATTCGTTCTTCCTTCAACAATACCATGGTCACGGTGACCGATTCTCAGGGCAACGCCATTTCCTGGGCGTCCTCGGGCGGTCTCGGTTTCCGCGGCAGCAAGAAATCCACGCCGTTCGCCGCGCAGAGCGCCGCTGAGACGGCTGCGACCGCCGCTATGGAGCACGGCCTCAAGACCGTCGAGGTCTTTGTCAAGGGCCCGGGCCAGGGCCGTGAAGCCGCGATCCGCGCGCTCCAGGCCGTCGGCCTCGAGGTCACGATGATCAAGGACGTCACCCCCATTCCGCACAACGGCTGCCGTCCCCCGAAGCGCCGCCGCGTCTGATGAAGAAGGAGGAATTGAACAATGGCTAAGAATACGCAGCCCATCGTGAAGCGCTGCAGAGCGCTGGGCATTTCTCCTGCGGCTATGGGTTACACCGGCAAGACCAAGTCCGAGAGCAACCGCAACCCCAAGGGTCAGATGCGCCGCAAGCAGAGCGAGTATGCCCGCCAGCTGAACGAGAAGCAGAAGGTCAAGTTCGTCTACGGCATTCTCGAAAAGCAGTTCCGTGAGTATTATGAGAAGGCGTCGAAGGCGCAGGGCCAGACCGGCGAGGTCATGCTCAGCACCATCGAGCGCAGACTGGACAACGTCGTGTACCGTCTCGGCTTTGCCATGACCCGCCGCGAGGCCCGTCAGGCCGTCAGCCACGGTCACTTCACCGTCAACGGCAAGCGCGTCAACATCCCGTCCTACCTGGTCAAGGTCGGCGACGTGATCGAGGTTGCGGAGAAGAGCCGTCAGTCCGTCATGTTCAAGCGCCTGACCGGCGAGGACGCCCCCGTCTTCACGGTCCCGACGTGGCTCGAGAAAGAGAAGAATGTGCTCAAGGGCACGGTCGTTCGCATGCCCGCCCGCGAGGACATCGACCTCCCGATCGAGGAGCACCTGATCGTCGAGTTGTACTCGAAGTAATCGGGAAACACCCTCACGAATTTTGCGCATGTTCCACGGCCTGAACCGCAGGCCCCAAATTGAATAAGGAGGGTAACTGCTTTGATTGAAATTGAAAAGCCCCAGATCGAGTGCATCGAAGATCCCGAAAACGGCACTTACGGCAAGTACGTCGTCGAGCCGTTGGAGCGTGGTTACGGCATTACGCTCGGCAACGCGCTGCGCCGTATCATGCTTTCGTCTCTGCCCGGCACGGCAGCCACCACGATCAAGATCGCGGGCGTGCAGCATGAGTTCTCCACCATCCCCGGCGTCAAGGAGGATGTGACGGAGATCGTGCTCAACGTCAAGAGCCTGATCGCGAAGATGGAAGGCGCCGAGAGCGTCAAGACCGTCTACATCGAGGCGGCCGGCCCCTGCGAGGTCACGGCCGGCGACATCAAGGGCGACAGCGAGGTCGAGATCCTCAATCCGGAGCTCCACATCGCCACGCTGGACGCGGGCGCGACGCTTAACATGGAGATCACGCTCAGCCACGGCCGCGGCTATGTTCCGGCCGACCGCAACAAGCCCGCGCAGACCATCATCGGCACCATCCCGGTCGACTCGATCTACACCCCCGTCTACAAGGTCAACTACACGGTGGAAAACACCCGTGTCGGCAACATGACCGACTTCGACAAGCTTACGCTGGAAGTCTGGACGGACGGCACGATCACCCCGCGCGACGCGGTGTCGCTGGGCGCCAAGATCCTTTGCGATCACTTCTCGCTGTTCACCGATCTCAGCGATACGATGGGCACTCGCTCCACCGTCGTCGAGAAGTCGGAGACCCAGCGCGACAAGGTGCTTGAGCTGACCATCGAGGAGCTGGATCTCTCGGTCCGCAGCTTCAACTGCCTCAAGCGCGCCAACATCAACACCGTCGAGGATCTGATCTCCAAGACCGAAGACGACATGATGAAGGTCCGCAACCTCGGTCGCAAGTCGCTGGAAGAGGTCATCAACAAGCTCGCTATGATGGGTCTGTCCCTCGCCAGCGAGGAAAACAACTAACTAACGATCCTGTAAGGAGGGAAACGATATGCCCGGAACCCGTAAGCTCGGCAAGACCACCGATCAGCGCCGCGCGATGCTCCGCCAGCAGGTCACCGATTTCCTGGACAACGGCAAGATGGAGACCACCGTCACCCGCGCCAAGGAGATCAAGCCCCTCGCCGAGAAGATGATCACCCTCGGCAAGAAGGGCGATCTGGCGGCCTACCGTCAGGCGATGGCGTTCATCACCCGCGAAGACGTCGTCAAGAAGGTCTTCAAGGAGATCGCCCCCGGCTACTCGGAGCGCAACGGCGGCTACACCCGCGTCACCCGCACCGGCGTTCGCCGCGGCGACGCGGCTGAAACCGCGATGATCGAGCTGGTTTAAGCTGACAAAATGAAAAAGCCCATTTAGACGGCAATTCCGGAAGCCGTCTAAATGGGCTTTTTGCCGCATACACATGGCAGAAGTGAGGTGAGCGCATGAAACACAACCGATGGCTCTGTCTGCTTCTGCTGCCGCTGCTGGCCCTGCTGCCGTTTCGGAGCGCCGCTGTCGCCCCCGCGCTGGCGCAGGAGCCGGCGGGCTATATCGCCCTGACCTTCGACGACAGCCCCAACGGAGCGCTCACAGAGCGCCTTCTGGACGGCTTGCGGGAGCGCGGCGCGCACGCGACGTTCTTCATCATCGGTCAGCAGATCGAGGGACAGGAGGCCCTGCTGCGCCGCATGGCGGCGGAGGGCCACCAGATCGGCAACCACACGTGGACGCACCGCCGCCTTGACACCTCCGGCGCGGTGGGCCTGCGCGAGCTGGAACGGACGGAGGCCGCGCTCGCCGACCTGCTGGGCGGCAGCGGCTATTGGATACGCCCGCCTTGGGGCTTTGCCAGCGCCGAAACGCTGCGGGAGGCGGGAGCGCCTCTGGTCTACTGGTCGCTGGACACGGAGGACTGGAGCGTGATGAACGACGGGAAAATCACGAAATGTATCATCGACAACGCGCAGGACGGCGATATCATCCTCCTCCACGACGCCTACGCCACCAGCGTCGACGCCGCGCTGCACGCCATCGACGCGCTCTCGGAGCAAGGCTATGCGTTTGTGACGGTGCAGGAGCTTTTTGAGCAGATGGGCGTGGAGCCGGAGATCGGCTGTCTGTACTGCCGTCCGGACGTACTGCGCGAGATAAAATGATACCGCTGCCGCCAATCCCGGCGGCGTATTTTTTATAAAAGCGGTTGACAATGTAGATCAATCATGATACGATTGGTCTACAAAGTAAACCAACGGAGGTGGGAACAGCATGGGTGACACCTTGTTGACCGGCGGAGAATGGAACGTGATGCGGGAACTGTGGGCGGAGTCGCCGCTGACGCTGATGCAGCTCGTGGCGCGATTGTCGGAAACAGTCGGCTGGGCCAAGAGCACGACGATCACGACGCTGCGCCGCATGGAGAGCAAGGGCCTGGTCGCCGTGGAGCAGACGGAGCGCGGCAAAAGCTATCGCCCACTGGCGGCGGAGCAGGACGCGGCGGCCAGCGAGACGCGCAGCTTCCTAGACCGGGTGTATCAGGGCAGCGTGGGACTGATGGTCAGCGCCATGGCGGAGCGGCAGGAGCTCTCCGACGAGGAACTCGCGGCGCTGCGCCGTATCCTGTGCGACGCGGAGGAGGGACGCCATGCTTGAGTGGAGCATTTCGTCCTCTGCACTGATTTTGCTGGTGCTTATTGTGCGTGCGCTGGGCAAAAGCCGCCTGAGCTGCCGGGCGCGGTACGCGCTTTGGCTGCTGGTTCTGGTGCGGCTGCTGATGCCCGTGCAGCTGGTCGAAACAAGCTGGGCGATAACAGTGCCGCTGCCGGAAAGCCTGACGGAGCGCAGCATCTATGTGCTGCCCGTCGGCCGCGAGGAGGGGATACCGGCGGAACACAGCGAGGAGCTGCGAGATCCCTTCGCCGCGGATTCCTTCGGCTATAGCAGACAGAGCGGGACATCTTTCATCAAATATGCCGACAAGTGGAGCGTCGCGAATATTTTTCGCACGATCTGGCTTGTGGGCGCGGGGCTTCTGGCGGCAGTGCTGCTGCTCTCCAATCTGCGCTTTGCCCGCCGACTCAAACGCAGCCGCGTTCCTTACGACGCGCTGTGCGGCGGGATGCGGGTCTACGTCGCGGAGGGACTGGCCTCGCCGTGCCTCGTGGGGGTGTTCCGCCCCGGCGTCTATCTGACGCCGGAGAGCACGCGAAGCGAACAGACGCTGCGCCACGTTCTCGCCCATGAGGAGACCCACAAACGGCACGGGGACTGTTTCTGGTCGCTGCTGCGTCTCGCTGCGCTGTGCCTGCACTGGTACAATCCGCTGGCGTGGTATGCGGCGATCGTCAGCAGGCGGGATGGCGAGCTGGCCTGCGACGAGGCGACGCTGGCGCGTCTCGGCGAGGCCGAGAGCATCCCCTACGGCGAAACGCTGCTGGCTCTGGTGACGGCGAAGCCCGCCGCGCGCGATCTGCTGTCCGTCTCCACGGCGATGACGGCGGAGAAACGGACCCTGCGGGAGCGCATCGAGACCATCGTCAGGCGCCCGCGCACACGCGGCGTCGCGTTGCTGCTGTCTTGCGCGCTGCTGCTGAGCGCGACGGTGTTTGCGTTCTCCAAAGCGCCAGCGTCCGCTCCGATGACCGGGGAGGAAGCGCCAGCAGGGCAGAACGGCGGTCTGTATGGGCGCGAGATCGACCTTTTGCCTCGATATGAGTGGCGCTTCGACCTCGACGGCGACGGGCGCGCCGAGCGCCTGAGCGTGGATGAAACGCGTCTGGCAAACAGCGCGGACGCGTCGCCGGTGCGGCTCTATGACGCGGACGGCGCATTGCTCGCGGAGCTGGGCGACGCGGGACAGGCACATGCGGGCTGGATGACCTGCGCGCTGGCGGAACTGGACAGCGGCACGTATTTGATGCGCTATATGCCGACGATGTTTCAAGGCGAGGCGAATTATTCTTACAGCCTGCTCACCGTGTCGGGGGGACAGCTTGTGTCCCACACACCGGCGGAAGTACAATTCAGCATCAATCCCGGCGCGGAGAACGATTCTGCCGCCATGGCGGAGTTTCAGAAGCAGGCCAACGGCGTCTGGGCGCACAGCCGTCTGCTGTTCACCACGGATCAGGAGGTGCTCTCGCACCTGTATGACGCGGATACCGGCGAGCCGGTCGCAACGAACGGCAGCTATTACATCGCCGCGCGCGATGAGACCGTGCGCTATCGCGAGACGATGACGCGCTTCCGGACGGTTCGTCCCCAGTCCCATGACGACTTCCCTGCCGCGCAGCAGGACGCCAGCCCGATCGACGCCGGCTGGGAGCCGCTGACGGCGGACGAGCTGGATGCATGGCAGGAAACATTCGAGTGGCCGGGGCTGGATACGGCGGATGATGCGCGAATACAGAAGCTGCTGCAAATCAGCTGCTTTTTTACCTCGTACTACGGTACACCACGTGAGATGGACCTATCGGAATTTCTTGCATACTTCCCGCTGCGCGAGGCGGTGGAGGACGAAACGGAATTTGCGGCGATCAACGCACGCGCGCATTTTAAACATAAGGACGAGGACGGAACGGTCCGTGACGCGACGCTGAGAGAAATGCCCGTACCGGTACACCGCTGTCGTGTCTCCGATATCAACGCGGCGCTGACGCGCTACGCGGGCGTCACCCTCGACGACATGTCCACCGACTGGCGAAGCGACGAGCGGACGATCTATCTGCCGGAGTACGACGCGTTCTACAACTTCACCAGCGATTTCGGTTTAGGCCAATTCGCACCGGAGCGCGGTATGCGGCTTGGCAGCATCGTTCGCTTGGACAGCAAATGGTCGACGCTGCAAGTGAGCGGCACGCCGGACAGCTTTCGTATCCTGTCGTTCATGGAGCGGTGAATACAGAGAAAGAGGGAGCGCGCCGCGCTCCCCCTTTTTTATATTTCTGCCGGTTGTTTTCAGCGCTTTCTCAGCGCGACCTCGGCCTCGTCGACCATCTTCTGCCGGCGCTCCTCCAGCGCGGCGCGCTCGTCCCCGCTGGCGGCGGCGAGCTCTTTCTCGGCAAAGATGCGGATAAACGCGACGGACTTCTTGTCGATCAGTCCGGCCAGCACCTTCAGCTCCGGGAAGCTCAGCAGCTCCAAAACGTCGCTTTCCTCCGCGGCGTTGATGTCGCAAGCGCCGGTGGCGATGTTGAATTTTGCCAGCACGTAGTTTTTCTGCGCCGTGTCATAGTAGTACCGGCTCAGCGTATCGCCGTCGCGCGTGATCTCGGACACAGCGCTCCAGCCGAGCTGCTGCATGGCGTCGTCCACGACCGCCATCGGCGGGATCTGGACCGTAACGGGCTTGTAGGCTACGAGCTTGAGCCCCATGGTCAGCTCGCCCTTGATCTTCTCGGTGATGGTCATAGAATCAGCACATCCTTTCTGAAAATATTGTATTATACGATGCGCCCCCTTGTCAAGGTGGGAAGGAATTTGTCGGGAAGTTTTTCGCCGCGAGGTGTTGACACATCGCCGCTCATATGGTATATTATCACACGCCAATCATCCGCCGGTGTGGTGGAATTGGTAGACACAGGGGACTTAAAATCCCCCGGCAGCAATGCTGTACCGGTTCGAGTCCGGTCACCGGCACCAAAAAGGCCATAGGCCATATATCGCGGAGTAGAGCAGTTGGCAGCTCGTCGGGCTCATAACCCGGAGGTCGGAGGTTCAAGTCCTCCCTCCGCAACCAGAGAAACACCCGTTTTCGATAAGAAAGCGGGTGTTTTTGCAACATAATCGTGGAAAATAAAAATGGTGAATCTGCTCTTGGCGCACATTTGGCGCACAAGCCCTTAGAATTATCTAACGTAACAGTGTTCTTGGCGCACAACTGTGACATATTAAAGATATTAAAAACATAATCTGTGGCATAAGCAAAAATCAGGTACGGTGACGATCAAAAAACAGCGCGACGGATCTGAAATCACATTGGGAGAGTTCTTTTCCGCTTCCGAATTTAACAAGCAGGAACAGGAGATCGTTTTTTTGACGAATCATCCTGTTCCTGCTTTTCTTATTTTCCGCTTCCTGTCTATGGCTGTTCAGCCCTTGAAGATTGAAGTCAGCTTGAATCGTGTCGGTATCATACAAACCTGTGTGCTGTTAGTCAATACTCTCAAGTGACAATATTTCATTCACTTTACTATACTCCAACGGCTTCAGATGGGCGATGCTGTTTCTGCCGTTGTAAAGGATGGTCAGGATCCGCGCCTCGTCGGCGCTCAGGCTGAGCGTGTTGTAAAAATGCCACAGATGACGCAGTTCGACCTCGCGCGGATGGGTAAACGTGTTATGATACTCATCCTCGAACGGGAGAAAGCGCTCGACACGGTCTCCGAGCCTTTCAATCAGCTGCTGGCGCCCCATTTCGATCTTCGGCTCAATGCACTTGACCTGTGCGATGAGTATGGCGTGCTCAAGCTCCTGTGGATCCAGCCAGCCGCACACCTCGCCCGGAGCGGCGAGAGCGTGCCCGACGTCCTCATAGAACTCCAGGCAATGTTTTGGATCCCCCTTGCACAGTTCAGCGGCGCAGGCGGAGGCATATTCAACGGATACCCCCTTCCCGTTCTCCAGAAGGAGCGTCCAGATATAGTACTGGATGTCCAGATGCGTCGGTGCCAAAAATATGCTTTCGATCGTGCTGCTGGTCGTGGAAAACTCATCCTCCAGAAGGAAGCGGATCTTATGCCCCGGACAGGCCTTTGCCTCCTTCACCAGCCGGTATGCCTCGTTGCGCTGCGTCGGCAAGAGGCGGCGCAGGTGCCAGATTGACCCGGAACTGTCCGCCAGAGCCGGCAGTATCGAGCGCAGGCTGCCGTCGTAGGCGCTCTCCAGATGGAACATCCGCACGAGCGAGTCGAGCAGCGGGCAGGATCCGTCAAAGGCGCTGCAATCGATGCGATCATAGCTGAACCCGCTTTCTCTATTTTTTACCTTTTCGACGACCAACTCGATGAACGCGTCCAGCCAGACCATGTCCGGCAGTACGCGAACGCTCTTCCCTTCCAGAAGGGCGTTGCGCGCCTGACGCACCTTTTGCCCGGCGACGGGCACCCTTGTCCACCACACGTTCACGGGCTCTGTCATTTTGCATCGGCTCCTTTCTCCAGCGAGTCGATCAGTTTGTTTTCCACTTCCTCCTGCTCGCCGAGCATCTCAAGGAAGCTGCTCCTGCTGAACAGATAGCGGCATTTGCCGTTCTCGCGCTCCGAGCGCAGGATGTTCAGGCCGACAAGCTCCTCGAGCAGCTCCTCAATCTGCTTGTCCGTCAGATCCGCCAGGGAGCACTGCGGGTGCAGCTCGACGCAGACGGCTCGGATCTCCTGTGCCGTCGCGCCGTAAAGCATGACGTTTTCGTCCTGATAGGAGCAGTACGCCAGCGCGATCGCGAGGACGTAATAGTACGACACGGCGTCTTTTTCATCCACGGTCAGCGTCATCATCAGGCGCTCCTTCCGCCGCTCGATAAATTCCGTTTCGCTCAGCAGACGGAGCAGGACGTCGCGCGTCAGGCGGTAAGGCGGGTTTTTGAGCGGGCTTGAGTTGTTGAGCACGTTCTTGATCAGGCTGCTGGCGTAAAACTGGATCAGTCCGGGGAAGTAGTTCGTGTTGTACAGGATCTGCGCGATGATGTCCTCCTGCCCCGGTTCGATCGTAAAGCCAAGAAAACTGAGCGGCTTTTCTAGCAGCTCGCGGGCGTCCGCGAACTTGAGCGGCCAAATGGGCACACAGCTGAATTGGGGCAGGACGCTGTTCCCGCCAAGCGAATTGCGGTAAAAACGCAGGACGTTGTGCAGACCGGCCATCACGAATTTGAAGCGCCCCCCAGTGGTTCTCTGCAGCTCCCTGAGCCGCTCGAAGGGCTTATACCCGTCGTCCGCGCTCAGCGTGATGAAACGATCAGCCTCGTCCAGCAAAAGCAGTAGCTTGTCCTGGCGCCTCTCCCTGTCCATGAGGCGCCGCTCGATGGAATCAATCAGAGCGTTCCAGTCGGAAACGTCCGGATGGTCGTCGGGGAAAAAGCCGTCATAGCGCAGCGCCTTGCAGATGCTCTCGCTCGCCTGAGCGTAGTCCTTGTCCTTGATATCGGCAAAGATGGCCCATTTGTGCTCGGCAGGATCGTTCTCCTGGAACCGAGCACGCTGCAAAATAGCGGTCTTTCCGAGCTGGCGGCCGCCGGAGAGCAGGTTCGGTCCCTCCGGCGAAATGATCGAGCGGATCTCATCCTGCCGTCCGATGAACATCTCCGGCGGGATCTCGAGCTTGCTGTCCTCGAAATACGGGTTGATCACGCAGAACGGCAGCGCGCACCGCAGCGCGACCTTCCATCGCTCACTTTTGTAGATATCCGCGAGGAAGAGGATCAGGCATCGGTCAATCAGAAGAATGCGCTTTTCCGAAAAGCTCTTGTTCAGAGCGTCGGCAAGCTTCCGACGGTTATCGATCGAAACGGCAAAATCTGCCAGCACGAGCAGCTGACGGTTCCCGTGCGGGAGCCGGAGCTTTTCAGAGATAGTCGCGATTAGCGCCTCGTCGTCGCGCTTGCCAGTGATGTAACAGACATCCAGCCCGACGTGGTACATATTGCTACCGAACGCGGCGATTGGGTGCGGATAATCGACGACGCCCTTGGGCTCCCGGAATGTGACGGTGAAGAGACCCGAGTCCTTCGCCTCCACCTTCTGCACGTCGAGCCCCAGTTCGGTCAGCAGTTCCCCAACGCGGTTTTCTCCCGGCTGGGATTCGGGCCACTGCTTCAGCAGCAACAGTCCGGAGCGATACTGACTGGTATCGGAGCCGTGTCTGTCTTCATAAATCCTGGCGGGAGACTTGCCGCTCGCGGTGACTCGGAACAGGCTGCCGTTCAGCGCTTCGATGAACTCGTCGAAACGCCCCCTCCTCAGGCTCCCCTCTTCGATGTCCAGATGGTTGTCGCGGACAAGCTGCATATAGCTTTCCGCCGCACCGAAGCGCTTCGCCTCGATCATGCTCCGGATCTGCCCGAAGATCGGATGAGCCAACTCCTCCTCGCTGCGCTTCTCCTTGAGTCGGGAAAGCTTGTCCCTGTACTTCTCGCAAAGCTCGGACGCCTCTTCGTCCAGGCGCTTGAGGATCCTCAGCATGGCGCGCCCATAGAAGCCGTAATTGTCCAGCGAGATATAGGTCTCGTGCTGTCGGCGCATACTGTTCGTGAGCTGAACCTTCGCGGGCAGATCGGATTCAAACCAATTGTCGCCGTCCGCCAATTCCAGCCGGGCGTCAAAGTCCTGCTGCCAGCGAAGATACGAGCTCTGGGCGATGATGTTGTCCTTGCTCTGCGCCTGCGCAATCTTCTCGCTGATGTGCTTCGCGCTGACAGCAAGCTCGGGATACCCTATTTCCGACAGATACTCCGACAGAATCCGGAGATCGCCGTAGTCCATGCCCTCTCTGGCGTCGCTGCGGTCATTCAAAAGGCGCTTGACGGTATCCTCCCAGTTGCGCGCCGGAGCATCCAGATACCGCGCGGCGCGCTCGCAGAAGTCGAAGGGGAAGATCTCCTCACCCGGCTGCTCGATATAGGGCTCGGTCATGCTTTCCAGCGCGACCAGCGGCTCCTTGAGCAGTTCGATGTAATAGGATCGCTGCTGCGCGGTCTCGTCCGCTTCCCCGGAAATGCGCGCCAGGCAATCCCGAATTGCACAACGGAGCACAGTATCGGCCGCGCGCTTATTCGACGCTTCGGACTCATCAGCCGCAGGCAAATCCAGGATCTCCTTCATATTGGCACTAATCGTATCTATCGACTGTATTGCTGCCTCAATCTGCCCGTCTTTTTCAACCTTGTGGATGTTCGTAAGCCGTGCATATTCTTCAAACAGGGCGAATATGTCGCGCAGCTGGCGGGTAAGCGTTTTTCGTTCGCCGCCGGTACACGGCTCCGTTACACCGTAGTTAAGCTTTCTGGATGCTTCGGCCCAATACTCGTCTATGTACTTGTCCACATCCGGTGCCTGTGAGAATTCCGCCATTGGAAAGGCATTTTGCTCTCCGTCGCGAATCGCCCGCAGGGCTTTGTAAATGTCGCTGTCCTTCCCAAACAGCAATTCACGGTTCTTCTTGAGTTGCTTATAGCCGTGCTTGCTTTCGGTCAGGCGCATGCCGAGAATCTCCTCAGCCTTCTTTTGCAGTGATTGCTGGATGCCAGTCTTTCTGTTGCTGTGAATCACTTTTTCCAATAGAAACGCATCTAGCCCCCGCTGTTGCTTTTCGACAAATCCGCTCAATGCGAAGAAAACCTTGTTGAGTTGAGGGTATCTCTCAAATGCAAGGCTATTTTGCAGATGTGTGATGTTATAGGCTAAATAGGGATTTTCCGAAACGGCACTGGAGAAAAACATACGCAGATGCGCTGCTGCCGAGAGAAGGTCATAAACTGGGTCGGCTCCACAGGGAAGATCGAAAGCCGTCTGGATGCCGTTGACGCTCCTGCTGCCATGATATGCTGGGTCGCCGGTCGCAAGTGCGAAGCGCCGGAGCACCGGATTGATCTGCGCGGCGTCATAGTAGGAAAGTGAGCGGAATATGACCGAAGCGACATCCATGCGTCCCCGGAGCGCGCACTCGATCGCAACGGCGCGGTAGTGGGAAACGCCAGATGCAATATCGGTGCCAGAGCTGCGCTGCGCGCGGGCGTCCAGATCATTCACGTCCTGCTCCGGCCGGGGCGCCGGCTCGGAGGGTGCGGCGTTCTCGTCTGGCGTCGCGTCCGAGAGCAATCCTGAAACGGCCTTTTCCAGGGCGTCCTCCGCGTCGGCGATCGGCTCCGCGGGTGCCTCTTTCTCCACCGCGGCCTCGGCCGGGGCGTTTTCTTCAGGTGCTTCGGCGGATGGTACGAGAGGCACCCATTGTCCGCCGACCCACCGATAGGCGCGGTCTGCGACGCAGTAGTGCATTTCGTCATCCACGCCGCTCATATCCAGTGCGTACAGGTCGTCCGTCCCGCAAACAATGCCGTCGTATCCTTCGAAACTGGTCGAGGCAAATGCGTCGGGATCGGCAAGGCGCAGGTCCAGAACACCGCAGCCCTCGCGGTGAAGCTCGGCAGAATAGGCGCCGTCCTCCCAGTACCTTTGGTTCGAGGTCTTGGGAAACAGCTCGACGGCACCGACGGCGTTCAGACGGTCGATGAAGTTGTACAGCGTTTTGGAGTCGGACAGGATACGGTCGAATTTCTTGACGTCTATTTCGTTTTTGGCGGTAAAAAGGATTTTTTGGGGGATTACCGCCTTGGGGAAAGTACGCTTGAGCAGGCTGCGGATACCCTTTCTCACTAGGCAGTCCGCCATCAGCTTCGTAAAGCACAGAAACGTTTTCCCATCGCGCTCGTAGACCGACAAAAAGCCTTTTTTCTCCAGCCGGTCGATCATATTGCCAATGCTATCGATACTGTTGGCCGGCATTAGGCGCTCGTCGACCGTTGCGCGTTCAATAAGTCCGGAAAATGCGAGACTGTCCAGTAAAAAGATAAGAACCGGGGCGCAATATGTGACGGTTTCATTAAACTTCTGGTCGGAAGGGAGCTTTGCTTCGCTGATTGGCAGCCTTGGCGAAAGGTAAGCGGCGCCATCCACAGTCTGCGCAAGAGGCTCATCCAACCCATCGCCCCGCATAGCCGGAAGCGCACCGTCCTCTGCTTCGTCAGCGCCGCCCACAGCGTCGGAGGCACCGTCTAGTTCAGTTTGGGCGTCGATCCCGGAGGGTTTCCGTAGGTCGTACTTCCCCTGGAGCAGGCCAGACACGGCGATCGGCGGAAAGGCGGTGTAAAGACGATCTTCAATCTGATGCACCAGCGCCTCGTCGTTGGCGGGGAACTCCTTCACACCGCGGAGAAAGAGCCTATAGTTTTGCACTTCGGACGCAGAAAGAGTATCAATGGACGATTCTTCGATGATTCGTTCAACAAGAAACAGGGTAGGACGCAAAGCATCCATGTATCGCTGATCGGTGGAATAAATATCAAGAAACTCCGTCAGAACAGCACAAATAATATCGTGGCTGTGGCAGTACTTATTCCATGCTTCTCGATATGTACTGATGGAGCTATCTTCGCTAAAGCTGGCAACACCCGGCATTTGCTCGGATGCGCATTGAGCAATATCTGCCCATAATGCAGACAGTTGATCCAGAGAATTGTTCAGTCCTTGCACCAACGCATCGCCCGGAGCCTTTTCCTCTTGGATGCGCTTCTCTAATATGCTTAAATACCTTTGCACATCGCCGCTGACAGAAGCGTAGCGTTCAAAAAGCTTTTCCATAAGCACCTCCGCAAGTATACTCAGATCGACGCTTTGCACCAAAATAGCAAACATTTACCCACAAAATTATAATGTGTTGATGACAGAAAATCAAGCAACAATTCCCGCGTCTTGATCCAAAGAAGCGGTGATACAAATACAATAGAGATGTATCACCGCTTTCTTTTCATTTATACAGTTCAAGAGCGCTTGAGTACAAGGACATGAAGACGAAGCTCTCGACAAAGATGGTGGGCGAGACGCTGGAGCAGCACTGTGAGATTGAGTTCAACCGCCTGCGCACCACAGCGTTCCCGCTCGCCTACTTCGAGAAGGACAACGACGCCAGTGGTGGCAGCAAGGGCGACTACATCTTCCGGGATTACGACGAGAGCGGCACGGAGTACATCTCGATCATGTTCGAGATGAAAAACGAGATGGACGAGACCGCCACCAAGCACAAGAACGAGGACTTCCTTAGGAAACTGGACAAGGACAGGGCCGACAAGAAGTGCGAGTACGCCGTGCTGGTGTCGTTGCTGGAATCCGACAGCGAGTATTATAACGCCGGCATCGTGGATATGTCTTACCGCTACCCGAAAATGTACGTCATTCGCCCGCAATTCTTCATCCCGCTCATTTCTCTGCTGCGCAACGCCGCGCAGAGCAGCCTCGGCTACCGACAGGAGCTGGCGCTTTTGCGGCAGCAGAGCCTGGACGTGGAGAACTTCAGCGCGCAGCTCAGCGATTTCAAGCAGCGCTTTGCCAAGAATTACGAGCTGGCGAGCCGCCGCTTCGGCGAAGCCATCGAGGAGATCGACAAGACCATCGCACACCTGGAGAAGACGAAAAAGGCGCTGCTCTCGTCGGAGGACAATCTGCGCCTCGCCAACAACAAGGCGGAAGACCTTACCATCAAGAAGCTGGTCAAGAACAATCCGACTATGGCGGAACGCTTTGTCGACGCAGGAATCAAAATCGAATAGTAGAATGCGAGAAGATGGCCGCTCCTTGGTGGGGAGCGACCGTCTTTTGCACTTAATTTGCCTTTTTCTGCGGGGGCCGGAGCATCACGTCGGCGAGGCACTCGCTGGCCTGCTCGTCCGCCTCGGCAATGACGTGACTGTAGATATCCGTCGTCGTGCTCGTCTTGGCGTGACCGAGGCGCTTCGATACAGAAACGATGTCCTGCCCGTTGTGGATCAGTATCGAGGCCATCGTGTGCCGGAAGGCGTGAGGATTGATGTGCGGCAGGCCGTGGCGCTCGGAGAATTTGCGGAGCCATGCGGTGATGGAGTCCGGGATCATCGGCGTACCGTCTTCCTTTACGAAAAGATAATCGGTGTCCTGCCACCTGTCCCCCATTTTGAGCCGAAGCTCCATATATGCGCTCCGATACTCCCGCAGCAGGGCCATCGTCTCGGCGGGCAGCTTGATGTAGCGAACGGAGCTTGCCGTCTTTGTCGTGTCCTCGTAGATGCCGCGCTTGGGGCTGTAGAGAAGATTCGTGTCGATTTTGATCTGATTTTTCTGAAAGTCCACCCTGCTCCACCGAAGCCCCATGATCTCACCGCGCCGGCAGCCCGTGATCAGCAGCAGATGCGTGATGACCTTCCATTTGAGCGGCTCCTGCTCCAACACTTCACGAATTTGGAGAACCTCCTCCGGCTGAAAGTACTGAACCTCCTTCTTCCCTGCCTTTGGCGGCGTCGCCTTCGACGCGGCGTTGTAGGGAACGAGCATTTCCTTCTCGGCTTGCGAGAGTATGGTGCGGATCAAACGATGATGCTCAAGGATCGTCTTGGGCGCGAGCGTTCCGTTCCCCTGTTTGATCGTGAACAGCAGCTTGATGTCCCTGTCCAGCGCCTGCGCTATGGCCTCCGCCGTGGCGAGGGCGACCGTTTTCCCCTGACAGACCGAGGTGATGGTCGTCGGAGAGATGCCGGAAAGCTCCGCGAGCTTGGCGCGGGTCAGATGCTCCTCCTTCAAAAGCGCAGGAATATCCGCTTTTGCGGTGGCCCTGTCGCCAGTGTTGGCAATGCCCGGCTCGCTCAGATTCTTGTAGAAAGCGTTCAGATGCTGTGGGCGAAGCTCGGCGAGCTTGATGTGCCCGATTGCGGGGTTGATCCGCTCTAGCAGCTCGCGGTAACGCTCTGTAGTGCGGTATTTCGCGCCGGAGCGTTCCTTCAGCTCAATGACGTAATTGGCGTACTCTGCAAAGGTCTGCCGATTGTCGAGCTGAAAGCCGAGCTCAATGTCGCGCTCAAAGTCGGCGGCGGCGCGCTCGACGGCTTTCTGCATCTGCCGCTCCGTCATGGGACGGTCCGGCGTCCACGTCATATAGTGCCGCAGCTGCTTGCCGGAGCTGTCGCGACCCTTGGTGACGGTTATTTTATATGCGACGCCGTTTTTGCCCTCGATTTTTCTGATGTTTGCCATACTCAATCACCCCACGGTTCCAACAGATCGTGGTATTCCATTCCGTCCGGCTTCTTATAATCTGCTTCCCCCGAGAGCCGCTTGATCAACTCAACAAAGGCGTCGGAGGTGATGTGGCGCTGATGCTTTGCGGCAGCCAGCGCGGTGACGACCGTAAATCCATATTTTGACACAAACCCCATTGCGTCGATCAAAGCATCGTCGGTCGGCTTAACGTCCTGCCTTGCCTGCTCCATCTTCATAAAGTAAAGCTGAAGCAGGCTGAACACGCTGTAGGTGCCTTCATCCTCCAGTAAACGATTTGTGGCGTCTTGCTCAAGCTTTGCAAAATCCTCCGCGCGGTTTGTTTCGAGCGCCCAGTCACTGCGATTATAACGCCCCAGCATTTCAATAGCTTTCGGTGACAGACCTGTTGCGTAATGCACCATATGGAGCATATCCGCTTCGTCGGACGGCTTCGCCAACCCAAGCACCTGATCCGCCGAAAGGTGGGCGTACTCGCAGATCTTTTTCAGGCTGGTCATGCTGTAATTGCGCGGCTGGCCCGTGAGAAGGTCGCTTAACATGGAGGTGGAGATGTCCATGGCAGCCGCGGCAACAGCCCTCGTATCGCCGCGCCGCTTCATCTCCTGCTCCACCAACTGTCCAAAGGACGGATCAATTCCAAAATCCTGCATCATAACCTCCTGCATACTCTGTTCATAAAATATTTACTATTATATCTATTGACAGAGTAACGCGCCTTATGCTACTCTATTTTTAGTTTGTAAGACTTTCGTTCTGCAAACAGAGTATCACATGAATTCATCTATGTCAAGACGAAGAAGGAGGTAATGCCGGATTGAATTCAAGCAAAGAGTCCCTACCCACGAATACGCGATCACACGGTTTCATGGAGCAAGATGGAAAGAGGTGGCGGCAATGCGGCTGAGAACACTTGAGCAGGCGCATGCCGAGCTGATGTCCGTCGATCCGAGTTGCGCGCTGGCTAAGACGGCGCTGCGGAGAATGGTGGTGTCAGGGCAGATTCCATCGGTGCGGATCGGTGCAAAGTACCTTGTGGATATCGACCGATTGCAGGAGTATCTGTTTCCCAAGCCCGGCGAGAGCAAGCCGGAGGCAGAGGGGAAGATCCGTCCTGTCAATATTCGCTGAGGAGGCTGCAATATGAGCTTTATCAATCAGACACAGCCCATTATTATCGGCGTCGATACCGGGAACGGCAACACCAAGACGGCGTATTACCACTTTCCGAGCGCCGTGATCACCCACAACGGAGAGCCAACCTTTAGGAACAACCTGTTGGTCTACAACGGCCGCTGCTATACCATCGGCGAGGGTCACAAGGAGTTTCTGGCGGAAAAGCCCGACGATCAGGACTACTACATCCTGACGCTCGCCGCCGTCGCGCTGGAGCTGCGCCGCCGCGGCCTCACGAGCGCCCGCGTCCACCTCGCGGCGGGGTTGCCGCTCACCTGGGTCACCGGGCAGAAGGAGAGCTACAAGGCGTATCTGCTCCAAAACGAGGTCGTGGATTACACCTATCGCGACGTTGCCTACCACGTTGAGTTCGCCGGTGCCGACGTCTTCCCGCAGGGCTTCTCCGCCGTGGTGGGGAGCCTGCGTGACTTCCGCGGCGTCAATATGCTCTGCGACATCGGCAACGGCACCATGAACGTCATGTATATCAACAACGGCAACCCGGTTTCCGACAGGTGCTATACGGAACGCTACGGCGTCTACCAGTGTATGCTCGCGACGCGCGAGGCGCTGACCCGACGCTATCAGGTGGTCGTGGAGGACTTTGTGATCGAGCAGGTCTTCCGCTTCAATAAGGCGGACATCTCGGACGCCTACCTCACGACCATCCGCGAGAGCGCGACGGAATATGTGGACGGGATCATGCGCCGCCTGCGCGAGTACGGATATGACCCCGGGCAGATGCGCCTCTACGTCATGGGCGGCGGCGCGTGCCTCGTCAAGAACTTCGGGAGCCTCAACGCGGAGCGCGTCACCTTCAACGACGACCTCTGCGCCACGGCGAAGGGCTACGAGACGCTTGCCGCGCACAGGCTCCACAGCCGGGGCTGGAGCATCGTATGAGCGAGGACGTCTGCACCGTGACGCTCCGGTTCCATACGGACAGGCCGGAGGACCGCGCCGCGCTTGCCTTTCTGCGCGGCGCGGGCAAGAATGAATACAAGTCCTACACGAAAGCCGTGGTCGCCGCGGTCAACGACCACTTCTTCCGTAGGGAGCGCCTTGCCGCCGATCCGTATCTGGAAACGCGGGAGAAGGAGGACGCCTTTCTCCGCCGCATTGAGGAGACCATTGAGCGCGCTCTCAAGGGAAACCCGCTTGCGAGCCTCGGCGCGCTGGCGTCGCTGCTCCAAAACACACGGCAGGCTCCGGTGCCGCCGTCTGCGGAGGCGTCCAAGGACGAGGACGACGAGCAGATGAAGCTGGCGATGGACTTCATCGACGCGCTGTGAATGCAAACCCGCCCGTTTTGACAGCACCATGCCTTCAAATCGGGCGGGATATGCAGTCAATTTCAGCACAAATCAAGCGTGACAGCAAAAAAGCGGAAACTGCTGTCAGGGAGAAAGACCCTGACAGCAAAGTGACCGAAAAACGCAGTCAACAGCAAAAAACTCACAGGAGGACTACGAATGGACCAAACCACGCAGGCCGAGCTTCGGCGGCGGTACCCCTACCACATCCCGGCCAAGGTGGCCGCCGCGTACCTCGGCATCTCCCCGCGCCGGCTGGCGCAGCTCATTGCAGAGGGGCGCAAGCCCTTCTCCCAGATCGGCGCCGACATCGGCGCGACGCAGACCTATGTGCGCGTCTACACCGAGCCGCTGATCCGGTTCCTCAACGGCGAGTTGGGCGACGGCTGAGCGGGCGTACCTTGGGCGAAAAAGCAACGCAAACCTATGGCGTAAAACATACCGTTCTATGAGGTTTGAAAAAACTCATAGAACGCAATTCGGGAACCGCGGAAAAGTTGACGCTGTCCGCCGCGAAGCGCCGTGATGTCACGCGATACGGCGACCTCGGCATGGGCGAAAAATCGTCGCTTGGCGAGGGGTTCTGTGAGGAGGGTTCGGCTTGTCCGAAATCCTCTGAGCAGAACTTTGGAGGGGCGGCGGTGAGTCTGAGCGTCATTGACGCTCAGACTCACCGCCGCCCCGACCATTGCTTTTGTCGTTTCGACGTCTCTTCGTCCCTTCGTCCACGTCGCCGACGCTGCTCACTTCGACCGATCATGCTCCGAGCGTCCGTTCTTTCATGGGCGCTTCGTTCAACACATCCGACGTATCCGACTTCCCATACCACACACCACAAGACTGAGAAAGATTAACTATTAAATGTCAACCCCCAAAATGCAGGAAAGCTATGGATTGGTGCTGGGAGCAAAAGGGTACAACAATTCAAGCGTCCATGAGGGCGCTCTGAGAGCAGCAATATGGATTCGGGC
>Ga0310695_10002130_pt1 | contig 42820 bp, 30 predicted proteins | sample RumenRJG_04DNA_FD_203882 | JGI IMG/M metagenome (GOLD analysis project Ga0310695, IMG submission 203882) | Bovine rumen microbial communities from Lethbridge, Alberta, Canada - RJG_04 (v2) (version 2) | ecosystem: Host-associated > Mammals > Digestive system > Stomach > Rumen | place: Canada... | reverse complement strand
AGACCTTTGAGTTTGGGAGGTGCCACCTTGGTGACAAACGACAATCCCATGGGTGAGAGAAGCAGTTCACCGAAGGTTAGTACCAGATAAGTCGAAATGAGCCAATTGGGTGATGCCAATGGTGCAGTCGCACCAGCCTCGACAGCGGCGGCCTGCTCGTTGGGTGTGAGAAGTCCGATTGAGGCAAATGCCATGATGCCGTAGGCCACAGCAGCCACCATCATGCCATATGCAATCTTGCGTGGCGCACTGGGTTCCTTGCCTCGTGCGGCAAGCCATCCGAAGATGGCGATGCTGACTGGTGTCAAAGCCACGACAAAACAGGGGTTAAACATCTGATAGATGGGTGCTGCCAACTCAATCTCGCTGGTGGTAAAGTAGCGGCATACCAAGAATACCACGATTGCGACCAATACACCCCAAGCGATATATCGGTTGCGCTTGACCTTGCTCTGGAATGCGGCAAACAAGGCATAGACTGCAATCACACATGCCACCAGGTTCCACACGTCGAAGGCCATCGCCTGAATGCCCGTGGCACTCTTGGCGCTAAACTCGTCGGCAAAGAAAGTGAGAGTTAATCCGCTCTGGTTGAACGCCATCCAGAAGAAGATAACCACGGCAAACACGAGCACCAGTGCCACGACACGCCGACTTGTCTCGCCTGGTGGCAAGTCCTCGACGGGTGCATCAGCATCTTTTTTCTTGCTCAATGCACTCTTCTCGGTGTGACGGAAGGTGTTGCGGAATCCATAGTAGATGGCCATGGACAGAATCATCGACAGGCAAGCGACCCCGAATGCGTAGTGATAACTCTCGTTCTCGGTCACGCCCCAGTGAGCTTGTGCGTATTCCATGGCCCACACCGCCACAGCGGGGGCAAACATGGCCCCGATGTTGATGGCCATGTAGAAGATGGAGAATGCTGCATCGCGCTTGTCGGCGTACTGTGGGTCATCGTAGAGGTTGCCTACCATCACCTGCAGGTTGCCCTTGAACAAACCCGTGCCCATGGCCACTAGTGCCAGAGCACCAATCATTGCCCAGAAGGCTGTCGAGCCACCGCCCAGCGGGACGGCCAGTGCCACATAGCCCAGAAACATCACCACAATGCCTGTAGTGACCATGCGGCCATAGCCCCACAGGTCGGCCAACAGACCGCCTAACACAGGCATAAAGTAGACACACATCAAGAAGATGCTATAAATCATTCCGGCACTGCCAGGGGCCAGGCCGAAGTTTGCGCGCAGGAATAGTGCGAACACGGCCAGCATGGTATAGTAGCCAAATCGCTCGCCCGTATTGGCCAGCGCCAGGGCATAGAGTCCTTTAGGTTGGTTGTCAAACATTTTGCTTTTGTGTTTACATTCATGGCATGCACATTGTGCATGTCATTGATTTTCGTTACGAGTCACAAAGGTAATAATTTTTTCTTAATTATGCCCAGTAGGTCTGCACTCATTTTCTATCACAGTCCATGCCGGTTTGCAATCATGCGCAGGTCAGTTCAGCAGAGGGTCGGCTGCCTGGAGCAACTTGCCCATCAACTGTGGGTCGAGACTGGGGTGATTGTCAATAAATTGCCTGACCAACGCACGTGCCTCCTGGCTGTGATGCCCATCGAGCAGCGCATGGCACCAGTTGAGCGGGAAAAAGATGTCACCAGTGCGCCTCACGTCCTCTAGCGCCTCGAGGGCAGGCAGGATGTATCTGTTGCTCACAGGCTCACGCAAGGGGTGGTTGAGCAGACGCATCATGGCCACTGCACTAGGCTCGACACGGCGGTTGGCAGGCAAGAGCAACGACTCGAACAACTGCCGCTGCACGGCAGTGTCGGGTGTGCAAGCGCGACTCACAAAGTCAAACTCGCGGTGTTGGTCATCGGTAGTGAGTCGTGCCCGTTGCGTGGCCAGAATCTGCTGCCACTGGTCTGGCAGCACGATGGCAAGATGCCATGCTATGCGTGTGAGGTCGTTGGTGTTGAGCAGAGGCTCGTTCTGTTTCTGCCACATTTCATAGACCGAATCGACCACGGCTAGCGACTGAACCATCTGTCCAAGTGACCGCAGCAGCGATTGACGCAGCACTCGCGACGGGTGGCTGCGAGCCAGTTGCCACAGGCTGCGTTCATACTCTGGTCGGCATTCGGTGCTGGTGCGCCCCAGTGTGGCTGTGGCATAGGAGGCAAACGCCGCAAGCAACTGGCTGTCAGTGTTGTGCTGCGACAATGCTTGCAGCATGATTGGCATGGCTTCGTCGGCTCCGATGCGGTGCATGAGCATATTGTCGTAGAGTGTCATCATCCCGGCCAGCCGACCTTCGGCAGTGGTGAGTTCGTCCCAGCGGCTGGCATAGCGCATCACCGCATCGCTATCGGCCAGACGGTATCGCACATAGTCGCGGCCATCGGCATTGGGCAACGGCGTGGTGTCGTTCAACGCAACATCGGCCACTGGCATACCTTTGTGCTTGACCCACTGCTGGTCAAACTCGCGAATGCCAGCCTGTGGCGCCTGGGCTTGGAGAATGTCGATGAGTTGATCCCACGTGGCATTGCCGTAGGCATAGCGCCGCAAATAGGTCTGCAAGCCTTGCTGCAGGTTGTCCTGCCCCATGCGCTCTTCCAACTTGCGCATCATGATGGGTGCCTTGTGATAGATGATATTGCCATAGAGCATGCCAGCCAGGTTGAGGTTGTCCAGCGACTGTTGGATGGGATGTGTCCCGTCCGTCCGGTCGGTGGCAATGGCAGGGATATAGTGGGCTCGCATGAAGGCCAGATCATGGTCAAGGTCGGGAAAACGCTCGCGGCACACCTTGTCGGCCATGAAGTTGGCAAACACTTCCTTGGTCCACACATCGTCGAACCAACGCATCGTCACCAGGTCGCCAAACCACAGGTGAGCCGTCTCGTGGGCAATGAGTTGCAAGCGTTTCATCCGCTCATCGGGCGACGGGTTGGGACCCAGAAAGATGGTGCGGTCGCGCAACTGTATGCAACCAGGGTGTTCCATGCCACCAAATTGATAACCTGGCAACACCACGGTGCCATACTGGGCAAACGGTTGTGTGATGCCCGTGTATTGCTCCATCCATTGGATGGATTGCGCCATTTCGTCGGCAATCTGTGGCAACTGAGCCACCTTGGCAGGGTCGGTCTCGCGATAGAGGATGTTGATGTCGTGGCCATTGCGCGAGGCGGTATAACGCTCAAAGCGGCCTGCGGTGAATGAGAACAGATAGGTGGGCAATGGGTCGGTCGGTGCAAAGTAGATGATGTCACGAGTCGAGCCAGCGTGCTCAGTCAGGCTTGACCGCGAGGTCTGGGCTGCGTTGCTGATGGCGCACCATGGCGTGGGCAGCATTAGCGTGAGTTCATAGCGGGCCTTCAGGTCGGGCTGGTCGAAGCAGGGAAACACGCTGCGGGCATGGTCGGGCACAAAGAGTGTGTACATGTAGTCATCATGCCGATTCAACGCCTGGTCAAGACTGGAGAAGTAGAGCAATATCTCGTTTTGGCCTTGATACAGCCTGTCACTGGCAATGACAATATGCTCATCGTCACACCTCACTTCACACGGGCTGTGGTTGACCAGGGCTGATCCCAACTGACCCTGGAAATCGATCTGCAGGTCTTCCTCCCCAGTCCAATCGAACGACAGGGTCACCATGCCGCCCACGGCGGTCGTGCGATCAGCGGGGAGATTGAGTGTCAGGTCGTACTTCACATTGCTGATGTGCTGCGAGCGGTACTGGGCCAACTCATGGCTCACGCCCGTCTGCAGCCTCACCTGCCCCGTCATGGCTAGCGCACACCCGATGGCCACCACCATGCTTAGCCATATTTTGCCGATTGTCTGTCTCATTGCCATTCAGTGATCATGATCGTTTCAGTCGACGCCCAGGTCGTGCAGGGTGCGCGGTGCTGGAGTCTTGGGCAGAGGCTTACGATCCTTGAGTTGGTCAAGGATGACCTCGATGGCCTTGTCCAGTTGCTGGTCGATGCCCTTGTACTCAAGCAGCGGGTCATTGTCGACGAGGATATCGGGGTCCACACCGTGGTTCTCGACAATCCAGTTGCCACGCGTGTCATAGTTGGTGAAGAAGGGTACACGGATGTCGGTGCCGTCCATGTAGGGCAGTGAGCCGCTGATGCCGATGATACCGCCCCATGAGCGTGTGCCGATGAGCGTGCCTATCTTGTTCTCCTTGAAACTCCAGGGGAACAGGTCACCGTCGCTAGCCGAGTACTTGTTGACCAGTAGCACCTTGGGGCCATTGAGCGTAGCCTCGGGGATGAGTCCATTGTGGTTGCTGCCACGATACATGGTCATGCGGTAGGGCTTGCGCAGCAGTCGCTCGATGATCATGGGCGAGATGTTGCCGCCGCCATTGCCACGGTCGTCGACGATGAGGGCTTCCTTGTCGAGTTGCGGGAAGAAGTAACGGGCAAACTCTTTCAAGCCTTCGGGACCCATGTCGGGAATGTAGATGTAGCCCACGCGGCCACTAGTCTTCTCGTTGACGTATGCGATGTTTTTCTGCACCCATTCGTAGTGGTAGAGTGGGTACTCGTCCTGCAGGGGCAGTACAACCACCTTGCGCGCGCCAGCGCCATTGGCGTTGTCGGCTATGGTGAGTTCAGTCATCACATCGGCCTTGCCGCGCAACAGGGTGTAGATGTTGTCCACATCGTCGGTCTTGACACCATCCACAGCAACGATGTAGTCACCCTCCTTGACATTCATGCCCGGCTCCATGAGCGGTGAGCGCAACTCGTCACGTTCAGGTGCTCCCTTGAGGATGTGCTTGATGCGATAGACCTTGCCATCGCGCTCCAGTTGGGCTCCCAGCATGCCGATGCGTTGCTGGGCGGGGGTGATGTGGTCACCGCCGTCCACATATGCATGACCGCATGCCAGTTCACCAATCATGCCACCGATGACATAGGTCAAGTCGAGACGGTTCTTGACCCAGGGCAACAGAGCGGCATACTTGTCATGGATGGCATTCCAGTCCACACCATGCATGTTTTTCAGATAGAAACCGTCACGATAGGCACGCCAAGCCTCGTTGAAGATTTGTTTCCATTCCTGCTCATAGTCAACGTCGGCCATCATGTCATTGAGGTTGACGGCCTCGGTAAGTTCGATCTTGCGCTGGGGCAGATCGGTGACATAGACCTCGCCGCGCTTGAACCACACAGCCTTCTTCATGTCGGCCGAGGGTTGCATCATGGCACCGGCGGCAATGAGTTCGTCCTTCTGCTCTTTGAGGTCATAGAGGTGCGTGCCGCCGCCACCGTAGTACCACACATGGTTACCATCGCTGGCAAACGAGCCATAGTTGCCGCCATTGAGCGGCAACTTGACCACACGGTCGGCAATGCCGTCCAGGTCGACTATGGTGGTCGGTGTTGCGTCAGACTTCTTCCCCTTGCTGCCTTTCTTGTCGGCGGGTTTATCGGCAGGTTGTTGCTCCTGCTTGCCGGTGGTCACCTGGTCGTCGGTGGGCAAGAAGGGCGAGGGGGTGTCCTTGGCCAACATCATCAGGTATATGCCCTCCATGTTGCGGTAGGCAAAGTTCCACTCCACGCTGCTGTAGATGGGGTTGAAGTCGCGCCCTGAGGCAAAGATGAGGTACTTGCCATCGCTGCTGAAGGTGGGCGAGTTGCTGTCATACCAGTTCTCGGTCACCTGGTGGGCCTTGCGGGCTGCGATGTCATAGAGGTAGATGACGCTCAACTCATTGGGCGTGCGCTGGCTGTAGGTGAGCCAGCGGCCGTCGGGCGAGAACGATGGGGTGGGGAACTCACCTATGCTGTCTTGCAACAGTGTGACCTTGCTCTTACTGGCCACGGTGACCAGCACGATGCGGTTCTCGCGGTCGGTATAGACGATGCTCTCGCCATTGGGACTCCACTCGAAGTCGCGGATGTAGGTGTCATTGTCGCGGGTGAGCTGGACGGGATCGCCACCATCGGCGGGACGCAGCCACAACTCGGTCTCGCCTGTCTGGTCGCTGATGTAGGCAATCCACTTGCCGTTGGGGCTCCACCGGGCAGCACGCTCATGGGCACCTGGGGTGTGCGTCAGGTTGCGCGTCACGCCCTTCTTGACGGGCAGGTCAAACACCTCGCCACGGGCGGTGACCACCATGCGGTTGCCGTCGGGAGCCAATTGGGCTTCGGTCACGAAGTCCTTGACTTGTCGCAGTGCGGTGCGTGCCCAGCCGTCCTCGCTGTTGAGCTCGACGCTGATTTGGTTCACCTGCTTGGTCGCGGGGTCTAGACGATAGAGGTAGCCACCCTTCTCGAAGACGATGACTCCACCACCGCAACTGGGAAACTTCACGTCGTAGTCGGTGTAGTTGGTGACCTTGGTTGTAGCGCCCGTTGTGGTGTTGTAGACAAAGATGTTCATCGTCTTGTCGCGGTCGCTGATGTAGTAGATCTCGTTGCCAATCCACATCGGTATGATGTCCTGACCCACGTTGTTGGTGATGTTGGTCACTCGCTGAGCCTGGGTGTCCCAAATCCAGATGTCGTCGGCCATGCCGCCACGGTAGTACTTCCAGGTGCGGAACTCGCGCATCACGCGGTTGTAGGCCAACTTTGTGCCGTCGGGACTGTAACTGCAGAAGCCTCCCTCGGGCAACGGCAACTGCCGTGCCATGCCACCGTCCAGCGGTGCGCACCACAGTTGACCGTCAAAACTGTCGCTGATGCGGTTGCGGTAGAGGATGCCCTTGCCGTCGGGGGTCCAGGTCATGGTGATGTTGTTGGGCCCCATGCGGTCGCCCCAGTCATCACGCGGGTTGCTTGCGGTGAAGGTCACGCGCCTCGGCGTGCCACCCTCGCTGGGCATGACATAGACCTCGGTGTTGCCGTCATACTGGCCCGTGAACGCCAGTTGCCGACCATCTGGGCTGTAGCGGGCAAAGGCCTCATAGCCGTCGTGCGACGTCAGGCGTTGGGCCATGCCGCCATGGATCGAAACGCGGTAGAGGTCGCCTGCATAACTGAAGGTGACCTCGCTACCATTGGTTGCCGGGAAGCGCATCAGTCGCGCCTCGCCAGCCTGGGTGTTGACTGCGGTGGCCATCAGGCCCGCCAGCAGCACGGTTGCAATTGTCTTTCTCATATTGTAATTCTATTAACTTTCGATATTATAGTCAGCCGTTGAAGATATGTGTTTTCCCAAACATTGTGATGAATTTTTCGGCAAAGATACGGTTTTTTCACCGAAATCTAATGATAATCCACAAAAAGTTACTACCTTTGCTGTTGGCAAATTGGACATCACCGTTTTGCCAGACATTTTAGTTAATCAAGAAGCGTTTATTGACGCTTTGCTTCTTGGCTACCAAGAACTTCGGAAATTCTTATACCAGGTCAAGGACAAAGCAACAATAGATGCCTATGAGGTGTGTAAACGCCAACCTCACGCCGCCAGTGGGCGGCGAGGGGTGGTCATACATATCGGCGTGGGGTCTATCGTTGCTCGTTCAACTTGGTGGGCATCCGAAGGCCTTTGGTAGCGGGACGGGCACAATACGGCTCCCCGCTTCTTTTTGTTGTTATAGAGCTTCTGTCAGGGAGTTACAGAGAAACATACAACTATGCGTATTTTCTTATTGGTAATTTCTGCGCTATCATTTATTGCCGCTTTTGGGATTCATATGTATGCCAAGAATGGTGCATCGGGTTGGTGTGGCTATATGACCAGCCCGGCACTCAGTAGCATCCCTTGGGTTAGCGGATTTATTCTGGCCGTGGTGCCTGAATGCTTGCTTTTTGATCTCTTTTGGGTTTGGATGGCTCTCATCAATCTTGTTGTCGTGTGGATTATAGGACCATTCACGGCAAGATTGTTCTTGGTTCGTCTTAGTTCGGGAAAGGGGGCTGGAATTGATGTTCTTACAGCCATTATCATCGGCATTGTCACGCTCGCAATCGGCACATCAATCGGATAACGTACAATAATCTATTTTCAATAAATACAACCAACAAACATGATGAAAAGAATTTATCTATTTCCGCTAATTTTCAGCCTATGCATCTGTTGCTCGAGGACTAATGACTCCATTCAGACACAATTGGAGCGTGAGTGTGAACGCATAGGTGAAATTACACTGCTTGACGGAAGCTTGAAAGGTGACCTGCAGTATGATAAAGACAAAAATGAGGTATTGTTCACTATCATGGCAGATGATGCCATTGACATGATGCAGGATGTTGATGAGCAATTAGCTAATGATGGAATGCGCGTCGCATTGAGCGGCAATGACAACCAACTGGTAAGTCTAATGGCCGATGCCGGAGCCGGTTGTATAGCATACTGCTCAGATGGCAGACGGTCTGTTCAATTCGCTCACTTCACGGCGGATGATGTCAGAGAGATACATCAGCATCCCATTACTGATGCTGAGCGAAAAGAAATGTTGCTGAGAAATTATGTGAGTAAGACTCAATCTATCCTTCCAAGGGAAGTTGACGATGGGATAGTTTACCGGCATATAGAAATCGTGGATGAAGATATCGTTCAGCAGTATCTCATTGATGATGAGGTCTATGACCTGCAAGAAATCAAGCAACTTATGATCGAACACAAGTATGACATGGTGACAGAACCACTTCAAAGGAATGAGTATGACATATACTTCTCTCATGATAAAGGGCTGCGTATGGAATTCTATACCGGAAGCATGAAGCCCGTTTTATGCTTTACAATTCACTACACCGCAGCTGAGTTGAAGATGTTATTGTAAGTTTATTTCGAAGTAAGAACTTTAATCATTATGAGTTTCAATGAGGCAATTAAAACGTGTTACCGTAGATACTTTGATTTCAACGGTCGCTCCACCAGGTCTGAATATTGGTGGTTTATATTGTATTGGTACTTGTGCCTGTTTGTTTTTTATTCTGTTGTTAACCTGATTATTGTTGTTAATGACAGTTCAGATGACCACCTTGACTCCATAGGTTTTGGGATATTTCTCATTTGGATTGTACTCACTTTCATTCCTGCCCTAGCTGTCAGGGTCAGGAGACTGCATGATGTGGGATATTCAGGCCTTTGGTTACTTGCATTGTTGATACCATATGTTGGTGCGCTTGCTGCCCTTTTTCTGTTCGCCATTACACTTTTCCCAAGTGATGATGACAACCGTTGGGGGCTGTCGCCAGATAGGGAGGTGACTCATGTTGAAAATATTAATCTGTAATTTTCATTAGTATGTATTGTTCAAATTGCGGTCACGAGTTGAAAGAAAATGCGAACTTCTGTGCAACCTGTGGAAATCCAGTCAGCAAAGATACTAGCTCAACAAAGGAGACTGAGAAAATTGCGAGGTATTTCGTTAGTAAATACCGAATAGTTATTATCGCTTATTTCATTTGGATATGCAGCATGCTTTGTATAGCGATAAGTGAGAAAAATTGGTGGGGAGCGTTTGTAGGTTTCGCATTCATCTATCCTTCTGCCATCTTGTTTTTATGGTTGGTCTACAGGAAGTATCTCAGGCAGAATAATGGCAAGTCCGTAAAGTATATTAAGCGTCAGGATGTCATTGTCTTATTATCACTAATTACAGTGTTTCCTGCAATAATTTCATTGATTTGGTTGGTTAGGGAAAAGTACAGAAGTCAACCTCGAAAATTGACTTTCAACAACAGCCGACGGAGTGAGTTTGACGGAGTCAGTGTAGTAGATGGGAGAACTGATTTAGTTGCAGCAAGTCAACCGAATCAAGTGTTCTCATTGGAGCATTTTGCTTCGCTGCACGGAAAAATGAGCAGAGTGGTTGAGTTTGACAAAAACAACCACTCTTATATCGTTTCGTTCCGGTTTACAAATTCTAATGGAACAGTCATTACTGTCACAACTTCAGATGAAACAATCGCCCAACTAACAGGTGCTCAAATCTCTGAACAGAAGGACAACCTTTGTGTCAATGAATATCCTAATGGCACATATGAGATACATCGGTTAAATATAAACTCAAATTAACAACAAAAAAGATAACTATGAAGAAAGTATTCTGTTTCACAATTATCATTTTTTTGCTCGCAGGGTGTGGACGTCACATTGATACCGACCCATTAGAAGGAGCAAAAAACTTTTGCGAAGAAATGGGATCTTACGCAAAGCATGATAACTATGGCGATGCGAATGGATGTCTTAATTCATATCTTAGCGCATATAGTCAACAAGATCAATTCACATTCGTTATCGCAGTGAATAAAGAGTTACAAAAAGGTGCATACTACTCTGTCAAAAAATTCATTGAACGGGCAAATACCGACAAGTACCCGTCTTTCGCAGAATGGCAGAACTTGTCTGTTGAAATCGTTATGTATCGACCGGCTGATGCGGCTACATTGTTTTGTGACAAAATGGCGGGGTATGCGGCCAATGGAGACTATGTGCAAGCCAGCGAATATGTGTCTGAATTTCTTTCAGCCGCAGAAAAATCGGGAAATTCAGGCTCATTTTTTCATGCATTGGAAAGTGAACTGACGTTAGAGTATAATCGCATAACCAAGAGGTTTGTCTATCAAGTTGACGCGAGAAGGTTTCCTGTACTGTTTGATTTAAAATGCCGCATAATAGCATCAGAGGAAGTCAAAGAAATCTTTGTTCGTCATCACATGTCAGTCGATTTACCTGCAATTCTGAGAAAAAAAGAGTTTCATACATCTTCATTAGGCAGTAAATGGCCTAGAGAAGATGAAATTGAGTTTTTCAATTCGAAATGCCCCCTTAAGATTGATCGTTCACTCGTATTGTCAAAAGTATTATTTGATGAAAAGAAGATGGAATATATATTTGTTTATAATTACACACAACCAGTCGATGACATTTTAGCAGAAGGCGTGAATATTGCAAAGTCTGCAGTATTAAATAGTATCGAAGATGACTATGACTTTGCCAAAAGGATACGTTCCGGCCTCACTCATTTATATATATACCGTTCGGTTGAAGAAAAGAAGCTTTATGAGATCAAAATTGAAAAAAATGACTTAAAACCAGCAATAATCCAATTGTGACAATGAAGCGAAGGTACGTCTTAATGATGGCATTGGTGTCTTGTAATGTCACTTTCTCGCAACATCCATACTCGCATGGTCATGGCGGAGCTTTATACTGGGGACTGGTTGGTGCACTAGCTTATGTTTTTTGGTTTCTTGTTTTGCGTATTGTTCCCGCGCTTTGGTTCCTTTTCAAGGAAATGCTTAATCGTGCTAAAGAACGCAAGTCTACAGAATCGTCGAAACCTCTGGATTCGGGAAACACTTGTGTCGCATCTGTAAGCACTGATACGTCATATTCGGAGGAAGTCATCATATTGGATGCGTCAGAAACATTGGCATCTGTAACTGAGTTGATTGGTCAAGACAATCCCGAAGACAGCATCAGAGTTGACAGTGGTATTCCTAAATTCTGCCATCACTGTGGTGCGAAGATAGATTATGAGAGTGGAAAGTTCTGTAAGTATTGTGGTAACGAATTGGTATAAATATGGATAAAGTATATTGCAGATTTTGTGGCCGGCAAATTGATGTGGATGCACCGTTCTGCACACATTGTGGAAAGCAACAACCATTAACTGAGAACAATCAACGCATCAATTCTAAGCAAGGTGATGGCGTTTTGGAACACAATGTGAAGACCAATACAGAGGGGGCTGTTAAATTAAATATCCCAAGATTTGAAATAATATTGGCTCTAATATGTTTTGTTATTGTGGCATTATCGATGCTATTTGGTGTGTATGGCTATAAATATATAGAGCTTTCAAATTTCTGTAAGGAGACGTTTTGCGGAACAATAATTGTATGTATTATAGCATTATTCTTTTTGCTAATATATTATAGACTTCGTAAGGTGTGTGGGTTTATTTATTTGATTGTGAGGATGTTTTCGCTTGCTGTTGTGGTGATACTGACAGGTGTGCTCTTTTTCCACTTCGATAGAATTTATACTTTTGAGTTCGATTCGGTACGTAAACAGTATTCAATTTATATGGACCTGCAATCAAGCAATGATAGTGTCTCTGATAAAGCAATAAGAAAGGCTTTTGAAATTGGAACGACATATAATGATTTGCATAGCGGAAGTGTCTTCCATGAAAAACTTCTACAAACAATCATTCAGCGCGCAGAGTCGGGTGATGGTGTTTCGCAAGGAATTTATGGAGACTATTTCTACAGTTTTAAAGAGGGGAAATATAAGGAAAGGGCTTTTTATTGGTGGAAAAAAGCAGCAGAAAAGGGCGATGCAAGAGGAGCTAGCAGATTGGGTGATTGCTATGCAAATCTTAGGTCTGTTCCAGATGTTGAGAAAGATCTCGCATTGGCTCACAAGTACTGGATGTTGGCGGCAGAAAGAGGGTCTGCTATGTCTTTAAACAGACTCGGTGATTTGTATGGTACTTGGAAATATATAGGGGCTATCCGTATCGTGGTCCCAGAAGGTTCTGAAACAGAATCAATTGCTTTTGGCTGCGATACATGGTATGATGACTATGGGAATGTTCAGTTTGGTGAAAATTACAGGCTACCAGAGGGTTTTAGACATGATGTGAAACTCGCTAGGAGTTATTGGGAAAAGGCACTACGATGCAGCAAGCCCGGAAGCCCCTCTTATAATTACGCCAGTGAGGCATTAGAGAAAGTCTATCCTGAGGAGCAATGACGATATTGAATAAGCCGTCGCATTTATACTTGCGTTGAAGATGCATGAGCCCCGTAGTGCCCAACCTGTGACGCTCAAAATTGCGTCAGTCAACAACTATATTGAGTGTGTCGATGGTGAGGAGAAGGAACTTGCACAGACCTATGCCCACAACATTCAGTTGCTCATAAACTATGATCTTAAAAGAATTTGGATTGATTATGAACATTGTCCTTTTTAACTCTTGTAGTCAAACGAATAGAAGGAAAAATATAATGATTATGGTCATGTGCATGACCATAGTAATGATGGGGTGCAACGGATTGAGTGACGGCCAAGTCCAAGTCCTCGACACAATGCAAGATAAAACAAAGCAAAAGTTATCTGTTGAGGCAATTCTTGACAGTGCATTGGAATTGTATAACTACAATATAGCCGATGGTAATGTGAGGGTGTTTTTCGAGATGATGGGAGAATATGGGCTAAACCTCTACACAATGACATCTACCGATCGTAAACCAAGTAAGGTGGAACTGGTGTATGACCGATACCACAATGGCGTTAACTTTTTGGCCGACGGATGGATGACTCCGTTATATTATAAAGTGTCACCCGATGGGAAGAGTCTCTATATTGTGTCGCGCATGCACGCCAATAGTGATGGCTGGATAACAGAGTACCAGTTGTTCATGATAGACTGTGAGTCTCTTGAGTCAAAATTGCTGGCTGAATGTGCGGCACTGGAGGCCACAGAAAAAGGCTTTACGATTGCGGTAGCACGCTTGACGAACGAAGATACCGCACAATTCACCTATCAAAAGGAGTGGGTCATGCATGATGTCAAACTTGACTGGGACGGCAACATCGTCGCAACCTCCTCGCAAGAATACAGTATGGAGAAGATGCATGGCAGGTTTGCCGTTGATGAAGATGGTTGTCATTTGGTAAAGGGATTCCAAAGGCATATCCTTGATGAATATTAACATATTAGTAGAACAACTGATTATACAAAAGGCTAGACTACAATAGTCGCCCTTGATAATCTCAAAATTTTTTTGACGAAAAATGATGGTAATCCTATAATTCTGGTGTGACATGATGCGAGAATGGGTGTGATATAGTCTAAGGGGTATTGTGTTAGACTCACATGTTCTTGGGTGTGAAATGCTCTAATATGGTGATGAGATTTGCCGATTGTGTTAGTGTCTTAGGCATTTTCTGTGGAATAAAACAACATCTTGCTGTTGTTTTTCGAGCGAGTTTTTCAAGTTGCTTGCTCGTTGGTCGCTTAATAAATTTGGTTGTTAGTCCGTAAAAATTGTCCCTGTTGTCCTTGTTGTTTTCCCCCCACCCCAAAAAAAGTTGTCATCAGTTGTTTTCCGGAGGGCTAGGGTTGGTGCCACAGGCGCAGGCGGCTGAGGGTGGCGCGGGGGCTGCCTGTCCGCCAGCGGCGCAGCACGATGCGGTTGTCGCCCCGCAGCAGCCGCAGGGTGGCGAGCCCGGTGCGCTGGGGCGTGACCACGCCGGTGGCGGGCAGGTAGAGCACGCCCTGGGGGTGGCCGTTGACCTCGACCAGGATGATGTCGCAGCCAGCGTCGATGCGATAGAGGGCGTCGATGTGATGGGTGCCGGCATGGCGGGCGCGCACGGTGGTGGCGAGGGTGTCGGCACGCAGGGCGCTGTCGGCCAGGGTGAGGGCGATGGCGGGCGACTGGCTCACGAGCAGCAGGGGTGAGGGCAGGCTGTAGCCGTGGCGGCTGGCGGTGACGACACACACCTCGGCCAGCGGGGGCAGCGGGGGCAGGGCCAGGGCGCTGTCGCTCAGGCTGTAGGTGCGGGCACCGTTGATCACGAGTTTGTGGGCCAGGGCGGGCATCCACGGGTCGATGCGGCCGCTGTCGCCCCGCCACTGGACGGCGGGCGACGGGGGCAGGGTGTCGGCGGTGGCCACGGTGACGTGCTGCGAGCGGGCCTTGCCCTTGCGCAACTTGATGAGCAGGTTGTGGTGCCCCTCGATGTCGCCGGCGATGTAGTTGCCCTCGACGGCCTGCCCGTCAAGGGCCATGAGGTCGATGTCGTCGCCGGTGCCCACGAGGGTGATGTCGAGCGTGGCGTTGCGATAGGGCAGGTTGAGCAGGGTCTTGTTGCCGGGCAGGCAGTCGGGCACGGTGGGGGCAAACTCGATGCCGTCGGGCACAAGGCGGATGCCTGCCAGCACACGCAGCACCATGGCTACGCCGGCGGCAGCGCTGGCCAGGCTGTTGACGGGGCGGCGGTCGATGGCGACGTGGCGCGGCTGGTAGAGCGCCTGGGCGCGGTAGAGTGCCGCCAGCCCGCGGCGCAGGGCGTGCACGTTGCCCACGCTGGCCGATGCCAGGTTCCAGCACGCCTGTGTCAGGGTCCAGGCGGGGTTCTCGAGATAGGGCTCGATGCTGGCGTTGGGATAGGTGGCAAGGACACCGCGGTGTCCCACCGGCGTGTTATCGATGAGCGTCGACGAGCGGTCGTCGTCGGCCAGGTTCCACAGCACGGCCAGCGCCTGTGCCATGTTGTCGGTGAGCGGCGACTGCATGGGGGCCACGCGTCCCATCAGGTAGGCGCAATAGCGGCCTCGGTTCTCGTCCCAGAATCGCTGGTTCACCGTCTCGCGCAGGTGCTGCGCCTCGTGCTCGTAGGGGGCGCTCTCGCCCAGTTCCTCGGCCATGAGGTTGGCGACCTCCATCGCGCGCACAGCCAGCACGTTGTTGATCATCGTCAAGACCTCGGTGAGCGTGATGGCATTGGCCCAGTGGGGATAGTAGTTGTCGGCCCTGAGCCTGGCCAGTTGCCCGCCGTGCAGCAGCCCGTTGCTGTGGTCATGCTGCACGGCGATCTCCTCGTCGATGGTGTTGAGCGTGATGTTGTAGGCCTCGTCCAGCCACTCCAGGTCGCCGGTGGCGCAATAGACCTCCCAGGCTGCAATGGGCCACGCCATGCGGTCGTCGCACACGGGCCATGTGCCCTGGCGCTGCATCACCAGGCTGTCCTCGACCTGATGCCTGAGGGTGACGCGGGCACGGTCGGGGTCGAGCAGGGCGAGCGACAGATAGATTGAGGCGTAGAGGCTGCTGTGGTCCTGGTGCGAGTTGAAGCCTCCGTTCTGGCTGTAGTTGGCCACGATGTCACCCACGGCCATGTTGTAGAGCGCGTCGACCAGCATCTGCTGTGACATGAAGGCCGGAAACTGGTCGCTCGATGCGATGGGCGTGGTGGCACCCGATGTCAGGCAATAGGGCACAGTGTCGGTGCCGGCCAGGCGTTGCAGCATCTGCTCGGCGCTGGTCAGGTTCAGGTTGCTGGTGAGTTCTTGCGGCGACACGGCGGCGACCACGATGTCGCCCTCGATGACACTGTCGCCCGTGACGCAGAATTCCTCGTTCTGTGCAATCACCTGGTTGCTCATCGGCTGCTCGCCACAGCCCACCAGCAACAGTATCACCGCAACCATCGCGGCTATGTGGCAATGTGGCCAGTTCACTAGTTGCTGTAGAGGTAGCGCTTGATGCTGCGCTTGGGTGTCTTCTCAAATTCGGTGGCGATGAGTTGAATCTTGGAGATGCGCTCGTAGGGGGCAACCAGTTTGTTCAACTCGGTGCGGATATTCTCCATCAGTTCGGGCAATTGGTCGCGGGTGACTCCCAGTTGGTCCATCGCCTCATAGTCGGGATAGACTAGAGCCACAAGTTTGCCCTCGCGCTCCACCACCAGGCTCTCGTTGACATAGAGCATGTTGTTGAGTTTGGCCTCGATTTCCTCGGGATAGATGTTCTGACCATTGCTTCCCAGGAGCATGGTCTTGAGGCGCCCCCTGATGAACACGGTGCCGTCGGCACTGAGCGTGCCCATGTCGCCGGTGTGCAGCCAGCCGTCGTCGTGCAGCACCTTGTCGGTGGCCTCGCTGTTGTGGAAGTAGCCCATCATCACGTTCTCGCCTCGCACACAGATCTCGCCAGGGATGTTCTCGGGGTCGTCGCTCAAGATCTTGCACTCCATGATGCCCGGCAACACACGACCGGCACTGTGCAGCACAAATTCGCGCCACGGGGTGTGGCTCACCAGCGGGCCGCACTCGGTCATGCCATAGCCCACGGTGAAGGGGAACTTGATCTTGTAGAGGAATTCCTCGACCTCGGCGTTGAACGGCGCACCGCCCACGATAATCTCTTCAAACTCACCGCCAAAGGCCTCGATGAGTTTCTTGCGTATCTGCGAATAGATGCGCTTGTCCAGATAGGGCACGGCCAGCGCCCAGCGCAACATGCCCTTGCTGATCATGGGCACGATCATCTTGCTGTAGATCTTCTCAAGAATCAGGGGCACGCAGATGACCAGGTTGGGCTTGATCTCGCCCAGCGCCTTGACCAGGATCTTGGGCGAGGGGATGCGGCCCAGCAGCGTGATGTGGCTGCCCACAGCCAGCGGGGTGAGCATGTCGAATGCGCAACCATAGGCATGGGCCAGAGGCAGGAACGACAGGCAGCGCGAGCCCTTGTAGTGCAGCCCCGAGTTGATGCCATAGACAATGTTGCCACACAGGTTGTTGCCCGTGAGCATCACACCCTTGCTGAAGCCCGTGGTGCCGCTCGTGTAGTTCAGTTCCATCAGTTCGCTGCCAAGCACGTCGGCATAGTGGATGTCGTTGCGATAGAATCCGCTCTTGTACTTCTGCCCGAACAATGAAGGCAGGTCGTAGATGACCTTGCTGACAGTCTCGCCGGTCTTCTCGGCCAGCAACTGGCGATTGTCGAGCGAGATGACGGCACGTATGTGTTGCAACTGGTCGAAGTCGAGCGACTCCCAGATGGCCTTGCTGGCAAAGAGCATGATGGCCTCGCTGTGGTTGATGATGTGCTGGGCGTCGGTGGGGTTGAACTCCTGCAAGATGGGCACTATCACCGCACCATAGGTGATGGTGGCAATGTAGACCGTGACCCACATGGGCGTGTTCTTGCCGATGAGGGCAACCTTGTCACCAGGCTTGACACCACAATGCTCATAGAACAAGTGTATCTGCGCAATGTGTTGGGCAAATTCGCCGTAAGTTAGTGTCGTGCCTTCGTTATAGTCGCTCAGAGCCGGCAACTCCCAGTTGTCGATAAAACTTTTCTCAAAAATCTTGATTGTATTCTCTTTCAGCATTGTCTTAATGTTTTTAGGCCACAAAGGTAGTAAAATTTTAATTAAGAATTAACAATTAACAATTAAGAAATCTGAAGAAAGGTGTTTTTAGCACAGCGGCGATGGGCCGTCGGCCATGGGCTAGGACCAAGTTTTTTGGTTTTATGGGCAAAATATAATAAGGTACGCGCGAACAAAAAGCGGGAAAAATTGCGAAAAAATCATTTTTTTCTTGATTTTTTCTTGCGGGTTCAGAAAAAAGCAGTACCTTTGCATCCGCAAATGAGAAACAAACTCGTTTGACTCCGTAGCTCAGCTGGTAGAGCAATTGACTCTTAATCAATGGGTCGTGGGTTCGAGTCCCACCGGGGTCACCAATCTATGCCCAGGTGGCGGAATTGGTAGACGCGCACGTTTCAGGTGCGTGTGCCGCAAGGTGTGAAGGTTCGAGTCCTTTCCTGGGCACCACTACAAGTCGGCAGTCGTCGTGACGGCTGCCGATTTTTTGAAGAGCGGAGACTCGCTAGCTCAGCTGGTAGAGCACAACACTTTTAATGTTGGGGTCTTGGGTTCGAGTCCCAAGCGGGTCACCACGATGACTGAGGGCTTTCCATTTTGGAAAGCCCTCAGTCTCTTTTGTATCTCGCTGTGATCAGTCGTTCTGAGCCATGAAGGCCTCGACATCGTCGGCGTAGTAGGGGATGCGATTCTTGCCCAGGAAGCGGCAACCATCGTCGGTGATGAGGATGTCGTCCTCGATGCGGATGCCGCCGAAGTTCTTGTAGGTCTCCAGCAGGTCGAAGTTGAGCCACTCGGCGCAGTGACCGCTGCGACGCCAGTCATCAATCAAGGCGGGGATGAAATAGATACCCGGCTCATCGGTGACAACAAAGCCCTTCTGCAGGCGGCGGCCCATGCGCAGGGCGTTGGTGCCGAACTGCTCAAGGTTGGGGCGAGTCTCCTCGTCAAAACCGACATAGATCTGATCCAAGCCCTCCATATCATGCACATCCATGCCCATCATGTGACCCAGTCCGTGAGGCAGGAACATGGCGTGCGCACCGGCTGCCACAGCCTCGTCAACGTCGCCGCGCATTAGCCCCAGTTCTTTCAGGCGCTCGGTCATCAGGCGGCACACACCCATGTGCACATCCATATACTTCACGCCGGGCTTGCTCATGTGCAGAGCCAGGTCGTGGCACTCGACCACAATGTCGTAGATGTCGCGCTGACGCTGGGTGTATTTGCCATTGACGGGCATCGTGCGGGTGTTGTCGCTGCAATAGTTGTTCACCGTCTCGGCGCCACAGTCACACAGCACCAGCCGGCCAGCCTCAAGTTTGGCCAGTGAGGGAGCACCGTGCATGATCTCGCCGTGCTGCGAGAAGATGGTGCCGAAACTCTCGTGAGCGCCATAACTGTGGGCGATGCCGTTAATCTGGCCACCAATGTACTTCTCGGTCACACCCGGTTTGACCAGTCGCATGGCGGTGGTGTGCATCTTGTAGCCAATCTCGGCTGCACGCTCCAGTTCTTCAATCTCCTGGTCTTCCTTGGCCGAGCGCATCTCGATGACGGCCATGCGCAACTTGTGCGAGCATTGTGCGCGTTGCTGACTGGGATGGATGCCCAGCAGATCCATGAGTTGAATCATGGTGTCGTGGCGATAGGGCGGCAAGAAGTGGATGGTGCGACCTTTGGCGCGAGCCTCATCACAGATGACCTTGAGTTGTGCCATTGGGGCACTGTTGGCAACACCCACTTGGGCAGCCATGTCAGCCACACTGTCGACCGAGCCATACCACACGATGTCCTCGATGTCGATGTCGTCACCGATGAGAATCTCGCGGTTGTTGTCGATGTCAATCACGCCCACCAGACCGTCGCGGTTCTGCCCGAAGTAGTAGAGGAACGACGAGTCCTGACGGAATGGGTAATAGGCATTGTTGGGATAGTTGCAGGGCGACTCGTTGTTGCCCATCAAGATGATGATGCCCTCGCCCACCAGTTGTTGCAGGCGGGCACGACGGCGAATATAGGTTTCTTTGCTAAACATTATCTTTGTTTAATTAAGAATTAAAAATTCAGAACTTAGAATCAAGAATTGTCAATTTTACTGGCATCGCGGTACGCGCGCGTCGTGACATTCTTAATTCTAAATTATTAATTATTAATTGTTTATTATTCTGCAACAATCTCGCAAATCTCGATGATGGTCTGCATGGCCTTCTCCATCGAGGGGATGGGTACGTACTCATAGCGGCCGTGCATGTTCATGCCGCCAGCAAAGATGTTGGGGCAAGGCAGTCCCTTGAACGACAGTTGTGCGCCGTCTGTTCCGCCACGTATGGGCTGGACTTTGACCACCACACCAGCACGCTCCATGGCTTTCTCGGCCACGTCGATGATGTGCATCACGGGCTCAATCTGCTCGCGCATGTTGTAGTACTGATCCTTGAGTTCGACAGTAGCGCAATCGGGATATTCGGCGTTGATGCGGTTGACCAGGTGCTGGATTTCGCACTTGCGCTGCTCGAAGAGTTTGCGGTCATGGTCGCGGATGATATAGTTGAGCGTGGTCTCCTCGACAGTGCCCTTGATGCCCACCATGTGGAAGAATCCCTCATAGCCCTCGGTGTGCTCGGGAGTCTCCCAGCGCGAGAGCATCGAGATGAAGTCGTTGGCCACACGGATAGAGTTGATCATCTTGTCCTTGGCTGTGCCCGGGTGTACATTGCGGCCTTTGAAGGTGATCTTGGCACTGGCGGCATTGAAGTTCTCAAACTCTAATTCGCCTACGGCACCGCCGTCCATCGTGTAAGCCCACTGGCAACCAAACTTCTCGACATCAAACTTGTGAGCGCCCATACCAATCTCTTCATCAGGGTTGAAACCCACGCGGATGTCGCCATGCTTGACCTCGGGGTGTTCTTGTAGCCACTCGATGGCGGCAAGAATCTCGGCGATGCCAGCCTTGTCATCTGCTCCGAGCAGCGTGGTGCCGTCGGTGACAATGATCTGTTGGCCCACATAGTCGTTCAGTTCGGGGAACTGTGCCACCTCGAGCACAATGCCTTGCTCAGCGTTGAGCACGACATCACCGCCCTGATAGTCGACAATGCGCGGCTTCACATCCTTGCCGCTCATGTCGGGAGCGGTGTCCATGTGGGCGATGAAGCCGATGGTGGGCACCTGCTTGTCGGTGACATTGCCCGGTAGGGTGGCATAGAGGTAACCGTTGTCATCGAGCGATATGTCGCTCAGTCCCATTTCATGCAGTTCCTGCTCCAGGGCCTTGGCAAATACCATCTGGGTAGGAGTTGACGGGGTCACACCAGTGTTCTCGTCGCTGGTGGTCTCAAATTTCACATAGTTCAAAAATCTTTCTACGAGTTTCATACACTATCTAGTTTTTAAGAGTTATTTTGTTCAGTTTCGTTCTGCTCTTTGTCGGCCTGGAAGTGTTCGTAGGCCTCGACAATGCGCTGCACCAACTGGTGTCGCACAATGTCTTTTTTGCCAAACTCGACCCTGCCAATGCCCTTGACATCTTTGAGCACACGCAAGGCGTGAATCAGACCCGACTGCGTGGTGCGCGGCAGGTCGATCTGTGTCACATCGCCGGTGACAATCATCTTCGACCCCATGCCCAGGCGGGTGAGAAACATCTTGATCTGATGCGTGGTGGTGTTTTGGGCCTCGTCCAGCACGATGATGGCGTCGTTCAGTGTGCGGCCACGCATGAATGCCAGCGGCGCTATCTGAATCACATTGGTTTCCATATATTCCTTGAGCTTGGCATTGGGAATCATGTCCTCGAGTGCATCGTAGAGCGGCTGCAGGTAGGGGTCAATCTTGTCCTTCATGTCGCCAGGCAGGAACCCTAGTTTCTCACCAGCCTCGACTGCTGGTCGCGAGAGAATGATCTTGCGCACCTCTTTGTTTTTCAGGGCACGCACTGCCAGAGCCACGGCAAGGTAGGTCTTGCCCGTACCGGCAGGACCCAGTGCGAATGTAAGGTCGTTTTCACCGAAGGTCTTGACCAGTAATTGCTGGTTGGGTGTGCGTCCCTGTATGGGCTTGCCGTTCACGCCATAGATGATGACGTCATCCATCTTCAGTTCCTGGGGAGGAGAACCCTTGATGGTGTCGATGATGACCTCCTCGGTGAGCTTGTTATATCGCGTGCAGTAGTCGGCCAACTCATGGATTTTACGCTCAAATAGGGCAGTCTCCTCGTCATCGCCCAGCACGGTGATAACGCTGCCACGTGCAGCCATGCGCAGTTTCGGGAAGAGGTTGCGTATCAGTGAGATGTTACTGTTGTTGACCCCATAGAACACTACGGGGTCAACCTCGTCAATAATGATGTGTCGTTCAATCATATATCGATGTCTCGTACAATTAATCTTGCAAAGATAATACTTTTTGATTAAAGATCAAGTATTATGGTCATCGCTTGTTTTTGTCATTGTTGGTATGGCAGTTAGCATGAGGAGTGTTGTGGCAGTGAGGGCAGTTGCGGCCTTGGCCGCAGCCACAGTCGCCATGTCCATTCAGGGTGCGCACTAGTCGCCACAGAGTGTAGGCTAATGCTAGTGCAATGATAAACAAAACGATGAACAATTGCATAGCGTGAGTTTTTTAATGTTGCTGCAAAGTTCGTCAAAAACTTTGAATTGTGCAACTCTTTCAGAAATGAAGCTGGGAGCATGTGCTGGTTGAGGGTTAAAAAATCACATTTTTGGTAGTTGTGCGGGCGCTTTTCCAGATATTATTACTAACTTTGCAAGTTCACTAAATTGGTGATGAAACCTGCATTGTATCTCATACCCGTCACTTTGAGCGATGTGCCGCTCAGTCAGGTGCTTCCTGCCGCAAATATCGATGTGGTGCGGGGCATCCGTCACTTCATTGTCGAGAATGTGCGTTCGGCAAGGCGATTTATCAAGAAGTGTGATCGTGACATCGACATTGATGGACTCACTTTCTACGAACTCAATCGCCACACCGACCCAAACGACATCGCTTCTTATCTGGCACCGCTCGAGAATGGTGAACCCATGGGCATCATCAGCGAGGCGGGCTGTCCGGCTATCGCCGACCCGGGTGCTGATGTGGTGGCTATCGCCCAGCGGCGGGGCTTGCATGTGGTGCCCCTGGTGGGGCCGTCAAGCATCTTGATGGGGCTGATGGCTTCGGGCTTTAACGGGCAGTCGTTCGCTTTTCTGGGCTATTTGCCCATCGAGGCTTCGGCGCGTGTGCGCAAATTCAAGGACATGGAGCAACGTATCATGCGCGATGACCAGACGCAGATTTTCATCGAGACTCCCTATCGCAACAATGTTTTGCTGGCCGACCTGAAACGGCACCTACCCGGCAACTTGAGGCTGTGTGTTGCCAGCGACATCACTGGCGAGAAAGAACACATTGTCACACGCACCATCCGTCAGTGGGCTGCCGATAAGACCGACTTTGGCAAGGTCCCCACAATTTTCCTGTTGTATAAATGAGATGAATAAGAAGACCACAAGATATCACAGATTTAATGAAGGCACACCGACCATCAACTTTGAGTGGGACGAACCTGTCGAAAAGCCACAGTCACCTGCCGAGCAGGTGTTGCTGACCTCGGACAATGAGTTGGGAACTGGCCTGGCGTTTATCAGCCTGGGCAGTGGCAGCAGTGGCAACTGTTCATATATTGGGACCACGCAGAGTGGTGTGCTCATTGATGCCGGTGTCGATCCACAGAACGTATTTGATGAGTTGCGGCGCAATGGCATCTCGCGTGATGCCGTCAAGGGCGTTGTCCTCACACACGACCATCAAGACCATGTGCGCTATGTCTACAAGATTGTTCGAGACTACAACAAGCAGGCGCGCATCTATTGCACCATGCGACTGATGAACGGGATGTTGCGTCGTCACAACATCTCGCGCCGGGTCAAGGACTACCAGGTGCCCATCTGGCTTGAGACACCTTTCAAACTCTGTGGCATGGAGTTCACCGCTTTTGAGACTTCGCACGATGGCACCGACAACATGGGCTTTAGCATCCAGATGGGCAACCAGAACTTTGTGGTTGCTACCGACATGGGAGTCATCACCCCACGCGCTGAGTACTATATGGAGCAGGCGCACTATCTGATGATTGAGAGTAACTACGACCGCACCATGCTCGACACGGGGCGTTATCCTGAGTTTCTCAAGGCCCGTGTTCGTGGACCAAAAGGACATCTGGACAACGAGGTGGCTGCACAATTTGTGGCTCAGCACTATCATGCGGGTCTCAAGTGGTTGTTTTTGTGCCACTTGAGCAATGACAACAACACGCCCGAGCAGGCTCTGCGCACGATGCGAAGCGCACTTGAGCAGCGGGGGCTCACTGTGGGCGATGCGAGCAACGCTCCCGATCAGCGCACACGCGACGTCCAACTCTATGCCCTGCCGCGCTATGATGCCTCGCCATTCTTCATTCTCTAGCCACTATTTATTGTCGGCCATCATGTGTGGAATATTGAGTTTGGGATAATAGTTGACGTTTGTGTAGACTGAAATGGTGTTAAAAATCGTGTTCTTTGATGGACGGGTAAATAAAAAGGTGTAATTTTGTAGTTTGTTTCGCAACCGTTGACTTACAATGAACGAAAAAGACAATAATAAGAAAAACCAACCCAACGAAATCATCCACGAGGCCGCTAACGAGGAATACAAATACGGCTTTGTGACCGATATTGAGACTGCGGTCATCCCCAAGGGGCTCAACGAGGATATCGTGCGTCAAATCTCGGCTCTCAAGCATGAGCCCGAGTGGCTGCTAGAGTTCCGCCTGAAGGCATTCGCCCACTGGCGCACACTCAAGCAACCCACATGGGGCCATGTCAATCTGCCCGAGATTGATTATCAGGATATCAGTTACTATGCAGCACCCAAGCAGAAGACCGACAAGCCCGGTGAGATTGATCCCGAGTTGCAACGCACTTTTGACAAACTGGGCATACCCCTGGAGGAGCGTATGGCGCTGAGCGGCATGGCTGTCGATGCCATCGTTGATAGTGTGAGTGTGCGCACCACCTACAGTGAGCGTCTGGCCGAACTGGGCATCATCTTCTGCTCGATCAGCGAGGCAGTGCGCGACTATCCCGACCTGGTGCGCAAGTATCTGGGCACAGTGGTGCCCTACACCGACAACTTCTATGCTGCACTCAATAGTGCCGTGTTCAGCGATGGATCATTTGTCTACATCCCCAAGGGTGTGCGATGCCCCATGGAATTGTCTAGTTATTTCCGCATCAATGCTGCGCAGACTGGCCAGTTTGAGCGCACGCTCATCGTGGCTGATGATGACGCTTATGTTTCCTATCTTGAGGGTTGCACTGCCCCCATGCGTGACGAGAACCAGTTGCATGCCGCCATTGTCGAGATTATCGTCGAGGATCGTGCCGAGGTGAAGTATAGCACTGTGCAGAACTGGTACCCCGGTGACAAGGACGGCAAGGGAGGTATCTACAATCTAGTGACCAAGCGTGGTCTGTGTCGTGGCGATCACAGCAAACTGTCGTGGACGCAAGTCGAGACGGGCAGCGCCATCACCTGGAAGTATCCCAGTTGCATTCTCAAGGGTGATAACTCGGTGGGTGAGTTCTACAGCGTCGCCTTGACGCGCAACTACCAGATGGCCGACACGGGCACAAAGATGATTCATCTGGGCTGCAACAGCCGCAGCACCATTGTGAGCAAAGGCATCAGTGCCGGACACAGCGAGAACAGTTATCGCGGACTGGTGCGTGTCGCGCCCAAGGCCACTGGCTGCCGCAACTACACCCAGTGCGACTCGCTGCTGCTGAGCGACACCAGCGGTGCCCACACCTTTCCGGTCATCGAGGTGGGCAATGATTCAAGTGTGGTCGAGCACGAGGCGACTACAAGCAAGATCAACGAGGACCAGATCTTCTATTGCAACCAGCGGGGCATCAGCACTGAGGATGCTGTGGGGCTGATTGTCAATGGCTATGCCAAGGAAGTTATGGCCAAGTTGCCCATGGAGTTCGCCGTTGAGGCTCAAAAACTACTCAGCGTGTCACTCGAAGGCTCGGTAGGATAATAATACAAATATCTGATGCTCTAGTCTGTCTAGGCTCTCTAGAGCATCTAGCATATCTAGAATTTCTAGTAAAAAACAATCACAATGCTTAAAATCAAGGATTTACATGCCTCAGTCGAGGGCAAAGAGATATTGAAGGGTGTCAACCTGACTGTGCGCCCGGGTGAGGTTCATGCCATCATGGGCCCTAATGGCAGTGGCAAGAGTACGCTCAGTTCGGTGCTGACGGGCCACCCTGCTTTTACCGTCACAGGTGGCGAGGTTGAGTTCTATGGCAAGGACTTGCTGGCTCTGTCGCCCGAGGATCGCGCCCACGAGGGATTGTTCCTCAGTTTTCAGTACCCTGTCGAGATACCCGGTGTGTCGATGGTCAACTTCATGCGTGCGGCCGTCAACGAGAAACGCAAGTACAATGGTCAGGAACCGTTGAATGCCAGTGATTTTCTCAAACTCATGCGCGAGAAGCGTGCCGTGGTGCAACTTGATAACAAGTTGGCTAGCCGTGCTGTCAATGAGGGCTTTAGTGGTGGTGAGAAGAAACGCAACGAAATCTTCCAGATGGCCATGCTTGAGCCGCGCTTGAGCATCCTCGACGAGACCGACAGCGGTCTTGACATCGATGCCTTGCGCATTGTGGCCAGTGGTGTCAACCAGCTTAAGAGTAAGGACAATGCCACTATCGTCATCACGCACTACCAGCGACTGCTCGACTACATCAAGCCCGACTTTGTACACATCCTCTACAAGGGGCGCATCGTCATGAGTGCCGGTCCCGAACTTGCTCTTGAACTCGAAGAAAAAGGCTACGACTGGATTAAGCAAATGCATAATGAATAGTATGATGAATTCATTAAAGCAATATATTGACCTGCATGACGAGCATCGCGAACTGATTGAGGCTCATGCACCGCAAGCGCTTAACAACTTGCGGCAACAGGCACGTCAAGCACTGGAAGGCGCCACACTGCCGCTCAAGGGGCAGGAGGACTATGAGGCGACCGACCTCAATGCCATCTTTGCGCCCGACTATGGCGTGAACATTGGGCGGCTCGACTTCGACATTGACCCGTCGGCGGTATTTCACTGCGATGTGCCCAATATGAGCACCTGCATGTACTATACCTATAACGACATCTTCCATCCCAGCAACACAGCCCGCCGGCAGGAGGGTGGGGTAGTGGTCGAGTCGCTGGCTCAGGCTGCGGTCAACCATCCCCAGTTGCTCGAGCGTTATTATGGCCACTTGGCATCGCTTGACGACCCCACTGTGGCACTGAACACGATGCTGGCACAGGACGGTGTCCTGGTCTATGTACCTGCTGGTTTCACTGCCGAGAAAACCATTCAGTTGGTCAACATACTCAACTACACGCGGCCGATGATGGTAGTGCGTCGTGTGCTGGTTGTGCTGGAGGAGAATGCTCATGCTCGCATGCTGGTGTGTGACCACACCCAGAGTGCTGATGTCGACTGTCTCACCTCGCAGGTGGTTGAGGTGTTTGCTGGCGAGAATGCTACCTTCGACTACTACGACATGGAGGAGAGCGGCCCGCTGACACATCGTGTGTCGAGTATCTATGTCCACCAGAGTGCGGGCAGCAATGTGCTGGTCGACGGCATCACGCTGACCAATGGCATCACGCGCAATGACTACCATGTTGTGGTCGATGGCGAGCATGCCGAGACGCAGTTGTTGGGTATGACCATCGCCAGTGGTACACAGCATGTTGACACTCACACTCACCTGGATCATCGCGCACCTCGCTGCCACAGCAACGAAATGTTCAAGTATGTGCTTGGTGACCAAGCGGTGGGAGCATTTGCGGGCAAGATTCTTGTGCAGCCCGACTGTCCGCGTGTTGAGGCCTACCAGGGCAATCGCAACATCTGTTCGTCTAATCAGGCCAAGATGTACACAAAACCTCAACTCGAGATATATACCGATGACGTGAAGTGCTCGCATGGCACTACCATCGGTCAACTTGATGATGAGGCCCTCTACTATATGCGCACACGCGGCATCAGCCTTGATGAAGCACGCAATCTGTTGATGCAGGCCTTCATGGCCGATGTCATTGAAGCCGTGCGCCTTGACACCCTGCGCGACCGCCTGCGTTATCTGGTCGAGAAACGCTTCAATGGCACATTGGCCAATTGTGGTGCTTGTGCAGCCGCTTGCCACTAGAGCAATGTGCAATGTTGAGTGGGCGGCGGTCTAAATTCTTAATTATAAATTCTTAATTCTAAAGAGTTGCTAGATTTAACTAAAATACGGAGTGAATACCCCATCCTGACCCGTACGGTTGAGGGACGGCCACTCATTTATTTGGACAATGCCGCCACATCGCTGGCACCCAGCCGTGTGGTTGATGCTATCGATGAGATGTATCATTGCCACAAAGCCAACGTGCATCGGGGCGTACACACTTTGTCGCAGGAGGCCACCGACATGGTCGAGTCCACTCGCGAGAAAGTGCGGCGACACATCAATGCTCAGAGCATTCAGGAAATCATCTTTACTCGCGGCACCACCGAGAGCATCAATCTGGTGGCTTCGTCCATCGGCGACATGCTTGAGCATGATGATGAGATTATCCTCACCGTCATGGAACACCACAGCAACATCGTCCCCTGGCAACTCATCGGACGTCGCAAGCGCATACGCATCCGTGTGGTGCCCATCAGCGATGATGGTCAGTTGAACATTGAGGCCTATGAAGATATGTTCACCGACAACACCCGCTTTGTCGCCTTGGCTCATGTGAGCAATGTGTTGGGAACGGTCAACCCGGTCAAGCGCATGATTGATATTGCTCACCGCCACGATGTGCCCGTGCTTGTCGATGGTGCCCAGGCAGCACCTCATTTGGCTCTGGACATGCAGGATTTGGACTGCGACTTCTATGCCCTGTCGAGTCACAAGATGTATGGGCCGACGGGTGTTGGAGTGCTCTATGGCAAGCGCCAGTGGTTAGAGAAGTTGCCTCCCTATCAGGGTGGTGGCGAGATGATTGGACATGTGTCTTTCGACAAAACAACTTTTGCTGAGTTGCCTTTCAAGTTCGAGGCTGGCACTCCCGACTATGTCGGCATTGCTGCTCTGGCACGTGCCATCGACTATATCGATGAGTTGGGTATCGACAACATCGCTGCCCACGAGCATGAGTTGTTGCAGGCCATGACGCAAGGACTGCTCGAGATTGACGGCACGCACATCTATGGCACCGCACCCGACAAGGGAGCGGTTGTGTCCTTCCTTGTTCGTGACATCAATAGTTACGACATGGGCTTACTGCTCGACAAGTTGGGCATCGCCGTCCGCACGGGTCATCACTGTGCGCAGCCGCTGATGGAGCGCTTTGGCGTTACGGGCATGGTGCGTGCCTCACTTGCCGTCTACAACACGCTCGACGAGGTGCAAGCATTCCTTGCAGCCGTCCGTCGAGTTGCCTCGATGTTCTGATTCCTATTCACACACAGTGCTTCTAGCCATTGTCGCGGCTTGGAGCATCACGATAAGCGGCCGTACTTGTTGTAGAAGTGCAGCAAGCCACGGATGTGATGCATTCCCAGTCGAGACAGGGGGTGGTGTCGTGTGTGGCGGTAATAGGTGTGTATGATGCTGTACTGGGGTAGATACTTGATTTGCCATCCGGCCTGTCGCAGTCGCTGGCAGAAGTCTGCATCCTCGGGACCATAGAAGATAGCCTCATCAAGATTGCCCACTTGCTCGAATGCCTCGCGTCTGATCATCTGGCATGCACCGATGACATAGAACGGCTCGATGGCTCCCTCGTCATCGGCACGATACTTCTCGGCGGCAAGTCGCAAGCCCAGCACACTCAGCACCTTGCCTTTCAGTCCCGGGAAAGGACGGAAACTGCGCTGCACGTTGCCCTCGGTGTCGATCATGCGGCAGGCGCACAGCCCAACGTGGGGGTGCGAATCCAGATAATCCATCATGCCGTCGATAGCGCGAGTGTTGACCACTGTGTCGTTGTCCAAGATGAGGAGCATTGGGGCGGTTGCCTGTGCAAATCCTTGATTGCGTGCGGCTGCTACACCGCGATTTGTGGAGTTGACTGTCAAGTGGATGAGTGGATAGTGCTCGGCAATGTATTGTGGTGTGCCATCGGTCGATGCATTATCAATGATGATAACCTCGACATCGTCGCGCTTCATCACTGGCGTGAGCGACTCCAGACAGCGGCAAGTGTCGTCCAAGTGGTTGTAAGTAAGTATGATGATTGACAATCGCTTCATAGCATGAGATTTATCCAAAGAGTTTGATGCGTAGTGCGCGGCAAGCGTGGCTGAATTGGTGCCAACTGGTGAATTGCCGCAGTTGTCGGTTAGCGAATCGCCATGACAGGAAGTAGCGGATATTGTTCCAGAATAGGCTTCGCTCCATCTGGCGTGCTGTCAGGTGAGGCAAATTAAGGATTGACTGACGCTGGACATCACTGGGCACATAGTCGCCAGTGCTGATCCAGCCATTGTCACGGCACAACTGATAGTATTCGGTACCGGGGAAGGGTGACACAATGTTGAACATCACTTGGTCGACATCCAGTCGTTGGGCTTCGCGCAGAGTTTGTCGCACGGTATCGGGTGTCTCTAGCGGGCTGCAACCGATGAGGATGTTCAGTTTGACAGGCACACCATACTGTTTGAGTAGGCCGACGGCATGGTATATCTGGTCGCGCGTGATACCTTTCTTGATATAAGCTAGAATCTTGTCGTCGAACGACTCCACTCCGAGGTCAACATAGCGGCATCCACTCTTGCCCAGGGCTTCTGCGATAGGCTCGGTGATGGCATCGACACGAGCCTGACACCCCCACACCAGTCCATGACGGCGCATCACTTCGCACAGTTGCAGTGTACGCTCCTCGTTCCAGATGAAATTGTCGTCCATGAAGCCCACTGCCTTGTAGCCCATGCGACACAGTTGTTCCATCTCGCGGTCGACACTGGCCACACTGCGCATGCCGATGGGTGGCTTGCAGCCATGCTCGCGGCGGTGCTCAATCTCGCGGGCGAAGGTGAGCGAACTGGGCACACAATAGATGCAGTGGAAGGGACAGTTGCGCGAGGTGACGGCGGTGGTGTAGGGCTCGCACTTGAGTTTGGGGTTGTAATATTTGCGGCCCTCCAGGTGGTGTCGTGCCGGTAGTGGCAGCGTGTCAAGGTCGGTGATGAGCGCGCGGCTAGGATTGTTCACTACTCCGTTGTGGCTTCGCCATGAGATGCCTTGTACCTTAGTCCAGTCGCCACCGTCACTCATGTTCGCAATCAGGTCGGCGACAGTCTGCTCGGGTTCACCGCGCACCACAATCACTCGCTCGTCGGGCAAGCACCTTTCGGTGAAATGCGTCGGCCCTGGACCCATGAGCACAATGTGGCACTGGGGGCGGTGCTTCAGCATCAGGGCAATGGCCTCTAGGTCGTTGTCAATCGACAGATTGACCGTCCACATCAGGTAGAGGTCACTATCATCGGACTGCAACCATCGCTCAAAATCGCTTCGCTTGCCACGGTCGTAGACTAAGTCCTTGCAATCAACGCGGTGTTGGCCACTCTGCTCAACCATTGCCACGACCATCAGTTCGTAGGTGTTGGGAGCCAGATACACCACGTGCGTGCAACCTGCAGTGCGTTCGGCAGGTCGCTTGCCAACGAGTACCGGTGGTGTGACAAACGTCAGGTGCAAGACTAGATTCTAAGTTTTAAGATTTGTTTGTTGATCTATGCGTGTACGACTGTGCCGATGGGGTCGCCTGCGATGACCTTGAGCAGATTGCCGGCGACATCCATATTGAACACGTGGATGGGCAGGCCATTCTCCTTGCACATGATGGTAGCGGTCATGTCCATCACCTTGAGGTTGCGCTCATAAATCTCGTCGTAACTGATGCGATCAAACTTGGTGGCAGTGGGATCTTTCTCGGGGTCGGCGGTGTAGATGCCGTCCACGCGAGTTCCCTTGAGCATCACGTCGCACTCCAGTTCGATGCCACGCAGCGACGACCCCGTGTCGGTAGTGAAGTAGGGGCTGCCTGTGCCGCACGACATGATGGCGACTTTGCCTTGCTGCATGGCCTCGATTGCGCGCCACTTGCTGTACAGTTCGCCGATGGGCACCATGCTGATGGCTGTAAACACCTGAGCGGGTTGGCCGATTGACTCGAGTGCGCTGCACAGGGCCAGCGAGTTGATAACGGTGGCCAGCATACCCATCTGGTCGCCACGGACGCGCTCAAAACCTTGAGCGGCACCCTTGAGACCACGGAAGATATTGCCGCCGCCAATGACGATAGCCACTTGTACGCCAGCATCGACGATTTCCTTGATCTGGTGGGCGTACTCGATGGTTCGGTCAAAGTTGATACCCGTGCCCTGAGCCACAGCGAGCGACTCGCCGCTGAGTTTGAGCAAAATGCGGTGGTAGATTGGTTCCATAGTTGTCTAGTTTTAGTATTACAAACGGCAAAGTTACGAAATAATTTGTATCTTTGCCGAAAAATTGCCCCAAAATGAATATAAAACTCACAATAAATCCAGATTTTGTCGCGCAAGTGACTTTGCCGCCCAGCAAAAGTGTGGTCAACCGCGAGCTGCTCATCAATGCGCTGTGCTCAATGCATGACGAGCGGCCAGACAATGACACCCTGTCTCTTGCCGATGACATCCAGGCCATGCAGCGGGGGCTTGCGGCACAGTCGGGCGAGGTCGTCGATGTGGATGGCGCGGGAACGGCACTACGTTTCTTGACTGCCTATTGGGCAACATGCGAGGGATGCGAGGTGACATTGACGGGCAACCGGCGTCTGCGAGAACGGCCCATTGCGCCACTCGTCGACGCATTGCGCACACTAGGGGCTGACATCACCTATGTTGACTGCGTGGGATGCGCTCCGTTGCGCATCGTCGGGCGACGATTGCGGGGAGGGCACGTGACAATGCCCGCTGGTGTGAGTTCACAGTTTGTGAGTGCGTTGTTGATGATTGCTCCGGTCATTGGCGGAATGGAACTGGAGTTGGTGGGCGACATCGTGTCGCGACCTTACATCGACATGACCCTGGCCATCATGCAGCGGCATGGTGTGACCGCCCAGTGGCACGACAATGTCATCACCTTGCCCGATGACAACTATATGCCGGCGCCATCTATCCACGAGGGTGACTGGAGTGCGGCGGCTTTCTGGCTGGCGTTGCAGGCTTTGCTGCCTCAAGCCCACATCACATTGCATGGTCTGCATCGCGACAGTGTGCAGGGCGACAGTCGCATCATCACCATCATGGAGCAGATGGGCATGCAGGCGCATTGGCATGCCGACGGGTCATTGACGATGGATATGGGTGCCGCATTGTGTTGCTGCTGCTCGACCTTTGCCGACCTGATGGGAACTCCCGATTTGGCTCCTGTGCTCGTTGTCGCGCTGTGCTTGATGGGGAGGCCGTTTCGCATCACCGGGCTGCGCACCTTGCGGCTCAAGGAGAGTGATCGCCGCGAGGCACTGCGTCAAGAACTGCTCAAGTTGGGATATGATGTGACACTTGAGGGCGACGATGCACTTTCCTGGCACTTTGCTACCTGCCCAGCACAGGACGAGCCCGTCATCGACCCTCACGGCGACCACCGCATTGCCATGGCTATGGCTCTGGCTGCCGTCAAGCATCCTGGACTCACCATCGAGCATGCCGAAGTTGTCGCCAAGAGTTATCCAACCTTCTGGCAGACGCTCTTGCATTAAAATCAACTAGCGAGAGTCGTCCCCTTCACTGGGGGTCACTCTCGCTAGCCTGTTTTTGTGGTCCTCGGTTTTGCCGAGGACATTTTGTTTAATTCATTGAGAACTCTTGGCGCAGTTGCTCGACATGGTCGAGTTTCTCCCAAGTGAAGAGTTCCACCTCGATGGCGCGGTCTCCCTCATAGTCATTGTGGAAGTGCTTGACCACCTTGCGCGGGTCGCGGCCCATGTGTCCGTATGCTGCCGTCTCCTCGTAGATGGGTTTGCGCAGTCCCAATCGCTGCTCGATGGCGGCTGGGCGCAGGTCGAACACTCGCTGCAGCCGTTGGGCAATCTCAGCATCGGTCATGTCGACGTGTGCTGTGCCGTAGGTGTTGACGTAGAAACTCACCGGCTCGGCCTTGCCGATGGCGTAGGCCACCTGCACCAGCATTTGGCTGGCGATGCCCGCAGCCACAGCATTCTTGGCGATGTGGCGCACGGCGTAGGCTGCACTGCGGTCGACCTTACTGGGGTCTTTGCCACTGAAGGCGCCGCCACCGTGGGCACCACGTCCACCATAGGTGTCGACGATAATCTTGCGGCCTGTCAGGCCTGTGTCGCCATGAGGCCCACCAATGACAAACTTGCCCGTGGGGTTGACCAGGATCTTTTCCTTGCCGTCGAACAGGGCTTGAATCTCTTGAGGCAACTGCTTGATCACGCGGGGCAGCAAGATGTGGCGCACATCGTCCTCAATGCGAGCCAGCATCTGGCGGTCGGCCTCCAGTTGTGCCTCGTGACTATTGTCGGTGGGGCGGATAAACTCGTCGTGTTGTGTGCTCACCACGATGGTGTGGATGCGCACCGGACGATGCGTCTCACTGTCATACTCCACCGTCACCTGGCTCTTGGCATCGGGACGGAGGTAACTCATCAGGCGGCTTTCGCGACGAATCTGGGCCAACTCGTACATGATGAAGTGGGCCAGATAGAGCGTCAGCGGCATCAGCGACGGGGTCTCGTCGCAAGCATAGCCAAACATCATGCCTTGGTCGCCGGCACCCTGCTCCTCGGGGGTGTCGCGCTCCACGCCACGATTGATGTCGCCACTCTGCTCGTGCAGTGCATTGAACACACCGCATGAATTGCCATCAAACATCAGTTCGCTGCGGTTGTAGCCGATGCGATTGATCACGCGGCGTGCAGTGGCCATCAGGTCGATGTAGGTCGTGCTCTTGACCTCACCGGCAATCACCACCTGTCCCGTGGTGACAAGTGTCTCGCAAGCCACCTTCGACTGTGGGTCGTAAGCCAGAAACTGGTCGAGGATAGCGTCACTGATTTGATCGGCCACCTTGTCGGGATGGCCTTCTGACACCGATTCGGATGTAAAAAGATAATTCATTTTCCAACAAATTTTTAAATGGTTAGTAAAAATAGTGGAAAATGCTAACGGGAAACCGACGGCAAGGCGTCGGATATCGCGATTTTAGCATTTTTTCAAGTGGTTGCAAGCAGCCAAATCTATCCACTGTGTTTCCATTTGTGCCCGCAAAGGTACAACCTTTTTTCCATTCCACCAAACAATGAGGCGATGGGACCTCTATTATTTCATGATTTGTGAAATTTAGTGAATATTGCCATTAAATTTGTGCTATAACCATAATTAATAGTTACCTTTGCCAAAGTATACTCATATTTGACTTATGGACAATAACAATAGTGAGAACCTGTTGGTGACGGGCTGGCGCAAGATACGCAGTGGTTGGAGGCGCTTCAAGGCCTGGTACAAGGGTCTGTATCGTGGCCGCCCCTGGTGGATGAAAACCCTTGTGGCGTTCGCCACGATGATTGTGTGCATCATCTTGTACTTGATTGCCGTTGACATCAACTTCTTGTGGCTATTCGGCAAGTCGCCCAGCACCGACCGCATCATGCACCCCGACACGGCTGTGGCAAGCTACATATACAGTGCCGATGGCACCGAGATTGGCAAATACTTCGACGAGAACCGTACACCGGTCCCTTACGACTCGATCAACCCGCAGTTTTTCACCATTCTCATTGACACCGAGGACGAGCGCTTCTACAGTCACCACGGCATCGACTTCGGTGGATTTGCGGCGGCTCTGAAGGACATGATTCTGCATGGCAAACCTCGTGGTGCAAGCACATTGTCGCAGCAGTTGGTCAAGAACATGTTGCGCACACGCGAGTACGGTACAGGGCTGCTGGGCTACATACCCGGGGTCAAGATGCTCATCATGAAGAGCAAGGAGTGGATCACAGCCACCAAACTTGAGATGTGGTACACCAAGCAAGAAATCCTTGAGATGTATGCCAACACGGTCGACTTCGGCAGCAATGCTTATGGCATCAAGACGGCAGCCAAGACCTACTTCGACAAGTCGCCGCGCGAACTCAACCAGCAAGAGTGCGCTGTGCTTGTGGGCATACTCAAGGCCACCAGCACCTACAATCCTCGACTTAATCCCAAGAATAGCCTGCGCCGACGCAACACGGTGCTGGACAACGCCCGCCGGCTGGGGCACATCACCCAGCAGCAGTGCGACTCGCTGCAGGCACTGCCCATCGAGTTGCATTACTCGGTCGAGAGTGCCTACGACGGGCCGGCGATGTACTTCCGCCAGGCTGTGGCGGCCGAACTTAAGGCATGGTGCGACGAGCGCGGGATGGATTTGAACCGTGACGGCCTCAAGATTTACACCACTATCGACATGCGCATGCAGCAGTATGCCGAGCAGGCGGTGAGCGAGAAGATGAAGATTGTGCAGCACAACTTTGAGCAGCACTGGGGCAAACAGGATTGCTGGGTCGATGACCAGGGGCAACCCATACCCAATTTTGTCGAGGATAAGGCTCGCAACACCGATGTCTATCGTCAGTTGCTTGCCCGCTACCCCAATGACCTTGACTCGGTCAATCACTACATGAACAAGCCTCATCAGGTGCATCTGTTTGACTACGAGAACGACAGTCTGTACATGGAGATGAGTTCGATGGATTCGATACGTTACATGTTGCACTTCCTGCACACGGGTTTCATTGCCATGGATCCCCACAATGGTCATGTCAAGGCATGGGTGGGCGACGTCGACTTCGACACATGGAAGTATGACAAGGTTACAGCCATGCACCAGCCTGGCAGCACGTTCAAGCTCTTTGTCTATGCAACCGCCATGGAGCACGGGCTCACGCCCTGCGTGCGCCGTCGCGATGCCTACATCGACACGCTGGTCTTCAACGAGCAGAAGCGCGAGATGGAGCACTGGCGACCCACCAATGCCAACGGACGCTTCAGCGGTGCTGACATCACCCTGCGTTCGGCATTTGCCCAGAGTATCAACAGTGTGGCTGTGCGAGTGGCCAACGAAGTGGGCATTCCGCTTGTGGCACAGACTGCACGCGACATGGGCATCAACTCGCCCCTCGATGCCACACCGGCTCTGTCGTTGGGCTCGAGCGATGTCAATCTGCTCGAACTGGTCAACAGTTACTGCACCGTGGTCAATGATGGCCGTGCTCACTCGCCTGTGCTGGTAACCCACATCCTTGACCGCAACGGCAACGAGATCTACCGTGCCCGTCCCGACGACCGTCAGGCATTGAGTTATCGCGCCGCTTGGCTCATGGTGCAGATGCTCATGGCAGGTTGCACCGATGCCGGGGGCACATCGATGGCATTCAACGGCTACAGGACCTCACCGCTCTACGACACCGACTTCGGTGGCAAGACGGGTACGAGCAACCGTCATGCCGATGCCTGGTTTGTGTGTGTCAGTCCCAATCTGGTGTGTGGCGCATGGGTCGGGGGTGAGTATCGCCAGATACACTTCCGCACGGGTGCGTTGGGCCAGGGCAGCAAGACGGCATTGCCCATCTGCGGTCTGTTCATGCAGAAGGTGTTCAGCGATCCGGCTTTCAGGTCGTTGCATGGACGCTTCGGACCTCCGCAGCAATACATCGATCCGGCACAATATCAAGACTGTGCCGCCAACTACGAGCCCGACTCGCTCTACTTCGACACCGACTCGATCGACACCGACTCGATCGATGTCAATCCTCCAGTCGCCGAGCCCGCACAACCCGACACGACATCATCAATCTAGATTTTCTAGTAAGTCTAGAGCCTCTAGTCTCAATAACAGAAACAGAATGAAACGTCATTATGATTACCTCATCATCGGCTCGGGCGTGGCTGGGATGAGTTTTGCCCTCAAGGTGGCCCGCACTGGTACCGTAGCGCTCATCTGCAAGACCTCGCTCGAAGAGGCTAACACCGATCTGGCACAAGGCGGCGTGGCCAGTGTTACCAACCTGCTGGTCGACAACTTCGACAAGCACATCCACGACACCATGGTGGCGGGCGACTGGCTCAGCGACCCTGAAGCGGTCAAGAAGGTGGTCACCGAGGCACCCGAACAAATCAAGGCCCTCATCAACTGGGGCGTGGACTTCGACAAGAACGAGCAGGGCGAGTTTGACTTGCATCGCGAGGGTGGACACAGCGAGTTCCGCATTCTCCATCATGCCGACAACACCGGTCATGAGATACAGACCTCGCTGGTCGAGGCTGTCAAGGCCAACGAGAATATCGACATCTTTGAGCACCACTTTGCCGTCGAGATTCTCACCCAGCACCACTTGGGACGCATCGTCACACGCCGCACCCGCGACATTGAGTGCTATGGTGCATACGTGCTAGACGAGCAGACGGGCAAGGTCGACACCTTCCTCTCGCGCGTGACATTGATGGCCACAGGCGGCATCGGGGCTGTCTATCACACGACCACCAACCCGCTCATCGCCACCGGCGACGGCATCGCCATGGTCTATCGCGCCAAGGGCACCGTCAAGGACATGGAGTTTGTCCAGTTCCATCCCACGGCACTCTATCATCCGGGCGACCGACCCGCATTTCTCATCACCGAGGCCATGCGCGGCTACGGCGGCGTGTTGCGCAATCTGGGCGGCGAGGAGTTTATGCACAAGTACGACCCGCGCCTGTCGCTGGCACCGCGCGACGTGGTGGCACGCGCCATCGACAGTGAGATGAAGCAGCGTGGCGAGGATCATGTCTACCTGGATGTCACCCACAAGGACGCCGAGGAGACCAAGCATCACTTCCCCAACATCTACAAGCACTGTCTGGACATTGGCATCGACATCACCAAGGACTACATCCCGGTGGTGCCGGCGGCACACTACCTGTGTGGCGGCATCAAGGTTGACCTGAACGCTTGCTCAAGCATCAAGCGCCTCTATGCCGTGGGCGAGTGCTCGTGCACCGGCCTGCATGGTGGCAATCGCCTGGCCAGCAACTCGCTCATCGAGGCAGTGGTCTATGCCGAGGCGGCGGCGCGCCATGCCATCGAGAACCACGACCACTATGACTACCGTGAGGACATCCCCGAGTGGAATGATGCCGGCACCACACACCCCGAGGAAATGGTGCTCATCAGCCAGAGCGAGAAGGAGGTGGGCGAGATCATGGCCGACTATGTGGGCATCGTGCGCAGCGACTTGCGTCTACACCGCGCGTGGAATCGCCTGGACATCCTCTATGAGGAGACCGAGAAACTCTTCAAGACCAGCACCGTGAGCCGCCGCATCTGTGAGTTGCGCAACATCATCAACGTGGGTTACTTGGTCATGCGTCAGGCCATGGAACGCAAGGAGTCGCGCGGCCTACACTACACTCTCGACTACCCCCCCGCCCCCAAGAGCGAGGACGACCTCAAGCTCTAGAAAATCTAGAATCTCTAGAAAATCTAGAAAAAATCAAAGTGAGAAGAAATGAAGCAATTGTGTCTACTATTGATGTCAATCTTGTCGCTGGCGGTGTCTGCCGGTCCGGTTGAGGATGCGCTGGGGCAGTTTGAGTTGGCTCCCAGTGCCGCTGTGGCCAACCGCTACTTCGCATTGCTGCAGCAACAAGGCATCACCGACCGGCAGGTGAAGGTAACTAACGCTACACCGCTCGACACGCTGCGACAGCAAGTGTGGTACTGGGCAGCCGAGTACTACTATGCCCAGCAGCAATATGACAAGGTGATGCACTATGGTCAGAAGGCTTTGCCGCTGTGCCATGCCGGCAACAACCGCAGCATCGAGGCCGACTGCCTCAACCTGCTGGCGGTGAACTGCATCCGCCTGGCCGACAACGAGCAAGCGGCGCAATATGCCTTGCAATGCTACCGTCTGGACGAGGCCAGTGGCGACATCGACCGCATCAGTTCGTCGCTCAACACGTTGACCGCCATCTATCTGGGGGCCAATCAGCCCAAGGAGGCCGAGCGATATGTGCTGCGCGGGCTGGAACTGGCACGCAAGAGTGGCAACGAGGCGCGTCTGGCTGTGCTCAACGGCATGGCATCGGAGGTCTATCATGCCCAGGGCAAGGATCTGCAGGCGCTCGAATATGCGCAGACGGCCTACGACATCGAGCGCCGGCTGGGGCGCGACGACAAGGCGATGGTGCGACTGGCCGAGAAGGCATCGGCGCTCATCGGGTTGCAACGCTATGCCGATGCCGAGCAAGTGCTGCGCCAGGTCGTTCCTTTCTTTAGGCAAGTGGGCGACAAGCAGTCGTTGGGCATCAGTTGCAACAAGTTGGGCATGACACTGCTCTCGCAGCATCGTCAGGATGAGGCGGTGCCCTACTACCGCGAGGCGGCGCAAATCTTCTCACAACTGGGCGACCCCTACAACGAGATTCATGCCCGTCGCGGCCTGTATGAATCGTTGTGGAAGAGCAACCCCGATGCCGCCAAGCAGGAATTAGACCGCTTCAACACCCTGAAGGACTCGATCTACAACAACACATCGGCCGAGAGCCTGGCGCGCTTCAATGCCGAGTTTGGCAACGACTGGCTCAAGCTCGAGAATCACGCCGAGCGCGAGGCCAAGCAACGCGCCATCACCATCGGCATTGTTGTGGCTGCTGTGTTGCTGCTGCTGGCAGGGGTCATCTGGTGGGTGATGCGTCGCCGACACTTGCAGCAGGCCGCCATCAACCAGTCGCTCACGGCCAGCATCGAGGAGTTGCGGGCCAAGTACGAGCAGTTGCAGGTGCACTATGGCAACGCGATGTCGACCGGTGACAACACTGCCGAGACCCAGGCACTGACCGATGCCGACAAAGCCTTCCTGGAGCAGGCTGTCACCGTGACCAACCGTCTCATCCACACGGGCCAGGCCAGTGTCGAGAACATTGCGAGCCAACTAGGCATGAGTGTATTCCAGTTGCGGCAACGACTTGACGAAGTGCTGGGTGAGAAGCCTGCCGCTTTTATACAGAACATCCGCATGCGCCGGGCGCGTCATCTGCTCGACCATCAACACGAACTCAACATCAGCGAGGTGGCTGCCTTGTGTGGCTACAACGACACGCCCAACTTCACCCGCGCCTTCAAGAAGGCGTTTGGCATCACACCCACCCAGTATCAGGCACGCCAAGCGAAGTTTAAGGGTTAGTTTGGTTTATGGTTTATGGGTTAGAGGTTAGGGTTGCCCCTGCCGCTTCCCCTCCCCCACGCCGAACGAGGGTTCTTTTTTCTTTCTCCCCGGCGGCGGGTCGCTGAATCATTCTTCTGCATAAACATTGACAGAATGACAACTTATCGCTCGAAAACATCGATTTCATGGGGTGTGTAACAAAATGATAAGAGAATTTGACAAAATGATAACGCTACCCTAAACGGTAGTGTCTACCTTTGCATTCTGAATGGCGGCCCATTTTTGGGGTGCGTCAGGGCATCATTTTGTCATCATGGCTCAGACTGCAAAACGACATAACGACAGCAAGCGTCAACGCGAGGCACAACACTTCGTCAAGCATCTTCTTGACGAACTGCTCGCCTATGAGTTGGACGCTCCTGTCGCCACGCCGCAGCCCAACGAAGCCAATGCCACCCCCGATGATAGGCATTCGATCAACCCTGACAGTGATGCATAGTGTGCAATGTAGGGACGGCGCTCCCGCGCCGTCCGCCTTGACAAGAGGTAATATCTTGCAGCCCGGCGGCGGACGGCATAGGGATGCCGTCCCTACAGCCTGGCAGTTCTTAGAAACTAGATTTATTATCTGCGTAATCTGTGTGAGATTTTTGTTTAACCCACTTAATAACAACAAACCAATGAACAAAAAATTGATGATTCTGGCGACTGCAACAGTCGCACTGGCAACCATGAGTTGCACCGGCAATGCCGAGAGCAATGCCACCGGCGGCGACACCACCGCCAACGCTACCGAGCAAACCACCGAGACCGCACAAGCCGATCCGGTGTGGGACATCGACTTCCCCAAGAACCTGAAGATTGACGTCGAGCAAGGCCAGAACGTGCTGGTGCCGCTGCGCTACTTCACCTACGCCGAGGAGGGCCACACCATCAGCAAATATTGTCGACTCGCGCACGAGCAGGTCAAGGAAGTGCGCCCCGAGGGCGTGATTGTCGACCACATCAAGGGCGTGGTGGTCCCTAATGCGGTGGTTGTGCCCATCCCCACCGGCCAGACGGCCCAGGAGGGCGACATCATCGTCACCTGGCTGCAGAAGGGCGGCGGCGACTTGCAGCGCGCCATCGTGACCGATGCAAGCAACCCCAAGCAGCCCAAAATCGTCTACACCGACCTCGACTGGAAGGAAGACGGCAAGGGATTTGCCAACAAGTATGAGAACTTCGAGGTGGAGGAGAACAGCTTCTATGTGCTCAAGCCCGGCGAGTGGATGCCCGGAGCATCGGTGGTGCGCAAACACGACACGCACGCCGACGAGTGGGTCTACTACCGCCTGGTGCACGAGGCCGACGGCAAGGTGCTGCTCATGGACGTGACCAACAACTCGCACGTGTTCCCCAAGAGCGAATGCAAGCTGGTGGACCTGAACAAGGACATCAAGGTGGGCGACAAGGTGTGGTATGTGTTTGTCTCGGGCTTCATCAACAAGGGTGGCGAGGTCACCAAGGTGGACAAAAAGAAGGGTCTGGTATGGCTCAAGGACCAGTGGGACAAGGAGACCATCTGCTCGATCCTCGAGGTCACCAAGGAACTCTGACTTAATTCATAATTTATAATTCATAATTCATAATGTAGGCAGCTCCCTCTCCCCAGCCTGGGGAGG